>Ga0115007_10000812_pt1 | contig 20645 bp, 14 predicted proteins | sample ArcOceMetagenome_2_FD_87166 | JGI IMG/M metagenome (GOLD analysis project Ga0115007, IMG submission 87166) | Marine eukaryotic phytoplankton communities from Arctic Ocean - Arctic Ocean ARC135M Metagenome | ecosystem: Environmental > Aquatic > Marine > Oceanic | place: Arctic Ocean | collected...
ACCAGAACCAGAACCAGCACAAGAAGGAGGAAAAAAGAGAAGACGTAAATCAAGAAAAAAACGGGGAACAAAAAGAAAAGGTAAAAGAAAAAAGCGAAAACAATCAAAAAAGAAATAATTTTTAATTAATTTTTTTAAACAATTAATTAAAAACGAAATTTAGGTATAGATATGTAGTATAATACAAATAAATATGAAAATATAGCAATAATAAATGTCAAAAACCAAATAGGTATGATAGTTTTTTTTTGAGTTCCTAATCCAAATCTTCTTAAAGAACCATCTTTTTCATATAAAAATGCAGGTTCTGCTAATTGAACTAAAGAAAATATAACCACAAATAATACTATAGATACAGAAGTAATATTTTTACGAATATATGTTCTATTCATTAATAAGTTATATATAGATTAGTTTTTAAAATTAATTACTAAATATATCAATAACTTCCACCATGACCATCCATATCTCCAAAATCATCATCTTCAGGTAATAAACTCAAATCATTTATTTCAGCATTAATTCTATTTGTAACATCATCATTTTCTCTTGTATCAACAATATCACTAATATTATAAAGTTCTCTATTAAATTCACTTACATCATCTAAACCCCCAGTTTTCATCTCTAATAAAGCATCTTGTTCCATTTTTTGTCTTTCTTTATCATATTGATTTTCATCATATTCATAAACAGCTTTAGTTTTTCCTAATCCCCAATTACCCAATGAATAAGATTTCATTAAATCTTCTATTTCTCTTTCTTCAACAGTTAAATCTCCTAATCTTTTCACCATTTTTTCCTTTTCTTTAGTTTTACTTTTTAATACATTTTTATTTATTTCTTCAGGTGTTACATCCAAAGTTTTTTTATAATTTTTTATTTTTTCAATATATACGTTCAATAACTCATTAATAGATTGTTTCATTTTAAATTTAGCGCTTCTATAAATTTCATCATCTTCTTTTTCAGGTATATCCAAATCATTATCAAATGCAGATATATAAATATTGAATGAACATAATAAGAAATAATACCCTAACTTTTTGACTATTTCTCCATCAAAAATAGAACTACATTTTTTTGTCTGTTTTTTTGATTCATCATCCGGGGAATCACTACTATTATTATCAATATCAGCATAAAATGGAATACTATTTAATAACATAAGTATATCTTCATTATTTTTTAAAACATATTGTAAAACAACAGCAATTCTTTCATCTCCATAAAATTTTGAAAACTCAACACCGTCTTTTAACATGAAACTTTTAATATCTCTGGCGTGCATTTCACTAAATTTTTTAGAACCCTTTAACCAATGTTTTGGAATATATCTATCATTATAATCTATTTTATTTAATATAATTGTTGGATAAACTTTGCATAATAAAAGGACTAATTCTTTAATCATATTAAAAACAGTTAATCCCATTTCATCTTTTTTTGAAATATAATTATCATTTTTTTCTTTAATTGAATCTGAAATCATCCAAGAGTCATATCCTTTCCAATTTAATATAAATCTACCTCTCTTTTGATTTTTTACTTTATAACTAACATCACCATCAGGTTGAAATAATTGCAACACATCTTTATTATTTCTTGTAATATTTAGATTTTCTAATATATTTTGAACCATAGTATTGGTTATTTGATTAAGATAAACTTTAAATTCATTAATAACAATATCATTTTTATCAGTAACGGATATATCAAATCTATCTATTAATTCATTTAATTTTTCTAATAAAGTTCTATCACATATAGTAAGTTTATCTTTTGATAATAAATAATTTAATGTAGATTCTAATTTATTTTTTTCAGTAGTAATTGGTGGGTCTAAATCATATTTTAGTATATTTTGTCTGTTAATAATATTCAATAATATATTCAATGATTCCTTATTATAATTTAAATCATCATTTTCCATAACTATTATTTTTTCTTCAATAGAATCGAATTTATTAAAGTTGGATGAATTATTAATACATAATCTTTTTAAATTTTCATCTAATTCTATTCCAGTATTAAATTGGCAAAATTTAATGAAAGCTAAGTAAATAGTAGTTTTGGAAAAATCCCGAGAAATAGGAGTATACAATATTTTTGTATTTTTTAAAATATTAAAAAATGGAGATTTATGACTATTTTTATATCTGTAATATATTTGAGCTAAATTTTTAATAATATTATTGTGTTTTTGTATGCTACTATCTTTTTCTGAGAAATATAAATTAGTTTTAGGTTCGCCATTATTACAACACGCATTTTCCAAAAAAGGTATGCCATTTTTTGTTTCTAATAATAAAGGCTCTTTATCTATGACTCTCTGGATAGATTGTATAATTGAGAAAGAATAACTCTTAATTTTTCCATATAAAGCAAATAAATGTTTAAATTGTTCGTAACTACCTTCTTTCATACGAGACCTTAAAGTATTTTCAAATGTGGTAGCAATATTATTTATACTTTTTACATTAACAGGAACTAAAGGAGGTAAAAATTCAGTCCATTTTTGAACATCAAATTCATCAGAAACGATTTTATAATCAATATTTCTCTTATTCCATTCTCTTTTTAAATTCAATAACACATTAACTTCATCTATAATTAATATTTTTTCATCCATATAATTTTTTATTTTTGTTACAAATTTTTCCATAATTTCAGAATAATTTTTTTTTCTATTTTTTTTACCTGATAGTGCTTTTGGAATAATATTCCAAGGTCTATCTCCTCTTTTTAAATGAAATAACATACAGGAAAAATATTCAATAAAACTGAAATCACTATTTCCATCAATCGGAAATCCAACAAATGATTTTTTACAATTACCAAAAGCTTTTGTAGATATAACTCCTGGAATAACAGATTGAACTGCAACCATATATGCAGAAATTAATGAATAGAATAATATTTCATCATATTTTTTTTCATAAGTTTTTAATTTTTTGCCTTCTTTAATTTTTTTAGCATATGTAGATTTGTAAGAAAGTTCATCAGGAACATATTGATTAATACATTGAATGGTTATTTTAATTATAAAATTATGCTGAGATTCGGTAGATATATATAATTTATCATCAAAAGTTTTAATCATTTTTTCTAATTCTTTTGCTAATTTTGTAGAATACTCTAATTTAACATCTTTTACATTAGATTTAAATTTATCACTCATAGTTTCTTGCATAATTTCTCTGGATTTAATTTTATATCCGGATTTATCATAACCTTCTGTTGTATCTAACATAATATTAGAAATATAATAACCACTATATTTATCTACCCATTTATCACCATCATCACTCAATGTACCTCTATCTTTATAAATTTTTTGCAATACATCAACATATCGTTTTTTTTGAAATCCTTCTGCTAATTCATAAAAAAATGTAGGTAATAATTTAATATTTGTATCTATACAATAAAACCAATTATTATCTTCATTTCCATCAGCAATTCTACAATATTGATTTATAAATATCAAAATATTAGCAAATTTTTTAATTATATCAGTTTGTGATAATACAGCATCTCTTAGTGATTCATACGGAGAGACAATAATTTCCTGTTCTTCCAAAGAATTAGCTATTTTTAATTGTAATAAATCTTTTTTAATTAATTTATTTACTTTTAATTTTTTTAAAGATGTAATATTTTGTTTTCTATAATTAAATTCAGTTAATAAATTAGTTTTTAATTCTTCTAAGCCTAATTTCATTTCTTCATCAAAACGACTAACAATGTCTTCAAGAATATTTTTTTTTAACATTTCTTTACTCGTATCTAAATTTGTACAGGTTTCTTTTATCTTAAGACAATTAGCTTTTATATTACAAAAATTAATTTCATCGATATTTTTTCCTGATAATTTTTTCTCATATTTCCAAATATTATTTTGTCTGATATAATATTTAATATCATCACCTCTATCTAATATTGCATATTCTCCTTCATATACTAAACGGGATTTATCTATCATAGCTTCTGCATCTCTTTTAGCTTTTGTATCTTCAATACCATTATTTACAATTAAAAAATCTTTTAATCCAACTTTCATATCTTCAGGATTTTCATATTCATCACTATGTTTTGATATCCATTCATTTCCAATATCATATGGAGTTTCATCATATTTTGTATCTACAAATGTAGGTGAATTGTTATCTTCTGTTAGTTCATCAAAATCTTGATATCTTTTTACTAATGTTAGTTTATTACATGATTCGTCTGAATCTTTTTTACCTTCAATATTTATCTCAGTTTGTTTTAATTCTTCTTGAATTTTTTCTTCAATAGCAATAGGCTGACCAAAAGTTAATTCACTCAAAGATAAAGCAGTATTGTAAAGAATTCCATTATCATAATCAATTATTCGTCTTAAAGACGATTCAGTGTCATCATCATCTTTAATATTATAAAATTTTTTTTCAAAAATATCCAAATAATCTTGTTTTACTAATTTTTTCATTATTGTAGGAATGTGATAATCCTTTACACTTCTAATAAATTTTATTCTATCTTGATTATATTTATATATTTTTTTTTTGTATTCAGTAATTTCATCATAAATAAAATCACGAATTTCTTCATAGAGTTTATATGAAATATCATTACTATAAATTAAAAATGGTTCTAAATATTCAATAATTTTTATAAATGAAATAGGATTTTTTATATGTTGTTTCAATATATTAAAAAATGTTTTACTTTGAGGAATCATAATATCTAAAAAATTATTATAATCACCTTCATCTCTATCTATATAATTTCTTCTCTCTTCAAAATTATAATACATTTTATGTTTAAATAAATCCTTATTTATTGGTTTAGTATTATCAAATTCTTCACCTTCCTTTATCAATGTTTCATTGATTTTTTTAGACATATTTAAAATTTGAAACAAAAAATAATTAAAATTATGTAAATTTACTTTTTTATAGATAGAAGTTGTAGGTAAATTAATACAAGAATATTGAATATAAGGTAAGGGTAACGTTATAAAACCCAATAAATTAACAGTATCATTATTTGTCAATGGTACAATAACATTTTTACTGTGTTTATTTTTAATATCTGGATTATGTAATTTGTTTAACCCCAAATTATATCTATCAACAACATATTGTTCGTCGTTTATTATTGCATCTTTATTTTGTCGTGCTTTTATCATTGATGATGTAAAATTATCTGAATTATTGATTAAAATATCAAGATTTTCATTTACTTGTTTTTTAATAATAATATTATCATTATTATTTGTATCTAAAAATGGTGTAAAATATGAATTTAAACCTTGAAATAAATAAGTATATTTATTTTGACTATCTGGAACACTATTTGTTTTATAATTATTAAAATATTCCATTACTTCTTGAGTATCATATTTAAATTGTCCTATCTGAGCATCTTCATAAAATTCATCTGGTCTTGTTAATGCATCAAATAATTTATGAGAATTACGAGCAACTGGTATTATCCAATGTAATTTTCTATCTAATTTTTTCATATGCTGTATTAAGGGTTTGTAATTAGCTCCTTTTACTTTAATACTTTCTGCATTACCCATTTCATCAAATGTTGAAAATTCCCTTCTTAATTGTTTATATCGTTCAATAATAATATGAATTTTATTCAATACTGATTCTGTTCTTTGATTAGAAGTATATTCAGCTAATAATTCGTCTAAAATATCTTGTGTTTGTGTTTCAATACCAAATCTTTTATTTTTATCATCTACCTGAATCATTTCTGTTATTTCACCAACATCTTCATCTACTAATTCAATATCATCTATATCAATAAATAATTCCTCTGTATTTCTTTCTATTGTTTCACTATCTAATATCAAATCTAAATCTTCATCTGAATCATCATATTCATCTTCTAAAGGCTCTAATATTTTTTCTTCAATATTTTGAGCTTCTTCTTGTAATTCGGGAGGATAGAAAGATTTAATATTTATTATTGGCAAATCTAAAGGTATTCCTTTATAACCAAAATCAATATATATTTTTTTTTTTGTTTCATAGGTTGTTATTTCAATAGAGTCTTCCTCTAAATCTGTTATTTGACCATTTATAAATATAGGAACCTCTCCTCCAAATTCTATACTTATCCATTCATCTTTTATCAATCCATTTTGTCTGGAATAACCTTTTTCTTCTGGATTTGCCAATACAGATATTTGTTCTATTGATTCATCTGTTAATTTCTTTCCCTTTATTGTTAGTTGTACTTCTGTAAAATCTTTATCATTTAACAATTTTATTAAATTATCATCTAAATAATCGATTAAATATGTATTCTCATGTAATACGAGATTAGTTGGTGCTGATATTTTAATTATTTGACCTAACTCTAAAAATAATTTTGATTCCATTTCTTGAGACATTACTTATATTTATGATAGAAATTATCTCTAAGAAAAAATACATTGTAAATATTATATAAAGAATTAATAATATTATATTTCAAATGGCTTACAATTTAAATGATTATGCTGATTTATTACGATTAACAACAGATAAAAATTATTCAAATGAAAAATTTATTAAAGTAAAAAAACAGAATCATTTATTTGTTTTAAAATATGATAAAAGTAAATTATCAACACAAAATATAAATTCTTTAGGATTATTCAGATCTGTAATTATTGATGATAAAGGGAATATTTTATGTTTTGCACCACCGAAATCTATTAATTTTGATATTTTTTCACAAGCCAATAATTATGATGATTGTATTGTTCAACATTTTCCTGAAGGAACAATGATTAATCTTTTTTATGATAAACATTTGGACGATTGGCAAATTGCAACAAGAAGTACTATTGGAGCTAAATGTAATTTCAATATGGATAGTAAAATTACATATCGTTATATGTTTTTAGATGCTATGAATAACAAAGGTATTGAATTTGAACACTTTGATAAAAAATATTGGTACTCTTTTGTTTTACAACATCCTAAAAACAGAATTGTTTGTCCTATTAGCGAACCTAATATTATTTTAACTCATAGATATGAAATTAAAGACAATATTGTTAAATTTCATCAAGATAATCAAGGATTATTTGATGAAAAAATTATTGAAAAAGCTTCTATTTCTTCACAACTACTACACACTCAAAATTTTTCCAGATTATCATATCATTATATGAACGATAAAAAATTATTTAATTATTTCAAGTATGATGGAAATTCTTGGACTGACTTAATTAAAAATTTTTTTTCTGACAATTTATCATACCATCTTCAGGGTATTGTAATATACAATAAAAAAGGAGAAAGAACAAAAATCCGAAATGCAACTTATGAGAAAATTAAACATCTAAAAGGAAACAGTCCCAAATTACAATATCAATATTATCATTTAAGACAACAAGGAGCTGTAAAAGATTTTTTGAAATATTATCCTGAAAATGAAGAAGAATTTAGTGATTTTAGAAGAGAATTACATAAATGGACAAATCAATTATATCAAAATTATATCAATTGCTTCATTAATAAAACAAAACCATTAAAAAATTATCCATACAATTTCAAAACACATATGTTTAAAGTACATGAAATTTATTTAAATAATCTTAAACATAAAAAAAAATTTGTTAATAAAGGAGTAATAATTGAATACGTTAATAATTTACCTCCTCCAAGATTGATGTATTCTATAAATCATAATAAAAAACAATTTGATAAAGACCAAAAAATTGTTACAAGTGATTTAAAAGTATTGATGAAAAGTGAGATTTAATATATATATAATATATATGGCTCGTAAAAATTATACAAAAAGAAAAAGGAAATAAAATAAAACACATAGAAAATATAATAGAAAAAAAAAAATAAGAAAAACAAAAAGAGCAATAAAAGGTGGAGGTAAAAAATTTGATGAATTATTGGCCGAAATATATTTAAATAGAGATTTAATATTAGGATTAGGAAATCATCCAAAACCATTACCTAATGAAGAATTATATAGTCTTTCTACAGAAACCGAGAAATCTGTGTATGACCCAATCCCTGTAAATAATGACCCAAATGAATATAGAATCGAAAAATATATGAGAACGCGAAAATTCTGGCGTAATAAAAAAAAAAAGTCTAAAAAGTACCTAAAAAAATACAAAAATGGGGAGAATAATGGGGAGAATAATGGGGAGAATAATGGGGAGAATAATGGGGAGAATAATGGGGAGAATAATGGTGATAATATGAATGTAATTCATATTGAGTCAGGAAGTTCTGCAGCAAGTTTAGCGGCACTGGGTATATAATTAAATAATATCTTATAAAAAATATTATTTAATAGTTCTTTTTTTAAAGTTAAAAGTATTCCTTGATATTGACAAATAAATTCTTAGAAATTTCACAAGCAAATTTCAACATTTTATATACATTTGAATCACTTTCAACATCAATATCCTCATTATCATTAAATGCAACTCTAATAATAGAATAATCATCATGAGGATGTTTTTTAATAAAACCAACGTAACTTAATGTTCTATTTTTCTTATAATCTTCTTCGTGTAAAACATATTCAAGTACTTTTCCAATTGTATAATCTTCACCGACTAATTTAATATCTACACCATTATTCATTGCAGTTGCACTTCTATTTAATTCAATTACTTCATCTTCGCAATTTTTGGCAATATTATCTAATTTTGAAATTAAAATATCAAGTGCTTTATGAATAATTTCCATATTTGAAAATACTCCAACAGTTTGAACTTTAAAATCAAACGAATTTTGAACATAAAACCTTTTAGCTTGTAAAGTATACCAATTTTTTCTTTCATATTCAATTTGACTCTCAATCACTCCCTTACTGTCTAATTGTTCAGCAATTACTTGCCATTGATTATGTTGTTCTACCTTATCTTCTGTATTACCATATGCACAAGTACTTACTACATTATACATACCATCTTGTTTTGCTGTTCCTATTTTTAATTTTGCTTTAAATTTAATCATTTCTCCAGGAATATCATTTGATATCTTTGGACGTAATCTCGTAAATAATATGTAATCTTTAGTTAATTCATCAGGTGGAAAAATTTTTTCAACTTGTTGTTGTGTTAAATATTTATTTGTATTTTTATTAAATATTTGAAAATGTTTAGTAGTTACGTACACCAAAGAATCTGTATCATTATTAACTTCACATTCAACAACTAAATCTTCAATTCCCTCAATATCTTTAATATGAACAGGTATGCAACCTAAACGTTGTTTTAAAATTTCATTATGCAATTTACAAGTATTTATTTCGACTTCAATATTTTCTTTAGTTGTATCAATTACAACCGCAGGAATATCTGATAACATTGTTCTTCTTACAGCATTTGCAACACTTACATTTGCATCTTCTATCGTAAATGTATAAATTCCTTTATTATTATTAATACCATCTTTTACTTTAGGTAATACAATTAAACTGCTTTTAGATTCAGACATATTAATATATATAACATTATTATATTTAAATTATTTCAATTTTAAATAATTGAAGAAATAAGTTATATTTTAACTTAGTAAAACTTTAGATATATAAATGAGTAGTGTATTATATTATAGTAAATACTGTGAAAATTGTAAAAAATTATTATATGAATTAGGAAAAACCAATGTTCAAAAAAATGTACATTTTTTATCAATTGATAAAAGAATAAATAGAGGAGATAAAACATATATTAAATTAGATAATGGTCATGAAATATTTATGCCTCCTAATATAACACAAGTACCATCGTTATTATTATTAACCAAAGGAAATAAAATAGTAGTTGGAGGTGATGTTATGAATTATTTTAAACCACAAATCTATCAAGAAAAAGTTCAAGCAACCGAAAATAATATGGAACCTTTAGCATTTTCTATGTTTGAAATGGGAACATCTATGAGCGATACCTATTCTTATTTAGACCAAAGTCCTGATGAAATGAATGCTAAAGGTGAAGGAGGATTAAGACAAATGCATAGTTTTGTAAAATTACATGAAAATGAGTCTATCGAAACCCCACCCGAAGATTATATAGCAGATAAAGTAGGAGAAGTTGATATGGGAAAATTACAAGCGGAAAGAGATGCAGAAATAACACAATCTTCTCCAAGCAAATCTTTTAATTAAATAAAATAATATTTAAATAGTAAGTAATTTATATTTCTATATGTCACTATTAAAAGCTTTTAATAATCATTTACTTGAATTTATTGATGATTTAATAATAATATTTCCTGAAGAGTTAGATATTAGAACATCAAAAACATTTATACAAGGTATTATTAAAGTTAATCCTAAAATGATTTCTAAGTATTATTATGATAATATAGGATTAAGATACAAAGAACAGATAGAAAATGCTGATATTACCTTTTTTATAGATAAAGATTATACTGAAGATTTGGCAGCTGATTGGAAAACAAATAAAATTCATATAACTATGGATAGATGGAGAAGTATTTTAAAAAATACAAAAGATGAAAATAAAAAAAAAGCTATGAAATATTTCCAAAATTTATTAAAATTAGCAGAAATATATTATAACAGTTAAGTTTAATTTAAATATTAAATTTAAATTAAATATACAATGGCAGAAAAAATACCAGAAGAATTCAAAAAAGTAATAAAAGATTTTTACAAAGATATATTAACAAGTTTTCCTGAATATAAAGAAAAACTTAGAGAAAATGAAATTAATTTTCTCACAGATACAGATGATAATAACGCTTTGATATTATTTAATTATTGTCAAAATTTATATCCTGAAAGATTTTTTGATATTTTATATCAAAATGAGGAAATTTTTGATAATTCTGAAATTAATACTAATTTTTTACCAAATATTGCATTTAAAGATATATGGAAAGAAGATATAAGCATTAAAACAAAAACAGTTATTTGGAAATATTTACAATTAGTTTTATTTAGTGTTACGAATAATATGGATGATAGCGAATCATTTGGAGATACAGCCAAATTATTTGAAGCTATAAATGAAGACGAATTAAAAAAAAAATTAGAAGAAACAATGGGAAAAATGAATGGTATGTTTAATGATATAAGTGGTGATTTTCAAATACCAGAAGGATTTTCTGATATGTCAGGTATAAATATGGAAGATATTCCCAATCCTGAAAAAATGCAAGATCATATTAATGAATTATTAGGAGGTAAATTAGGCAGATTAGCTCATGAAATTGCAGAGGAAACCGCTAATGATTTAGATGTTAATATGGATGATGCTACCGATATCACCGATGTTTTTCAAAAATTATTTAAAAATCCAGGGAAACTAATGGGTATGGTTAAAAAAGTAGGGTCAAAATTAGACTCTAAAATTAAATCAGGTGAAATAAAAGAAAGTGAATTAATGCAAGAAGCAAGTGAATTGATGGAAAAAATGAAAAATATGCCAGGTATGAAAAATATGGATAAAATATTAGAAAAAATGGGATTACCTACTGGAGGTAAAAATACTAAAATGAATATGAATTCTTTTCAATCTCATATGAAATCTAATATAGGTAAAGCTAAACAAAAAGAAAGAATGTTAAGAAAACTTGAAGAAAGAAGAAATAAAATAATATCTCAAAATTCTCAAAATTCTGAATCAAATAATACAATAAACACAAATAATAAATATAATACAACCACGTGGGGTGATAATAATAATGTTGAAAAAAGCGATAGAAATGATAAAAAAAATAAAAAGAAGAAGAAGAAAAAGAGAAAGAAAAAAAATAAAAATAAAAATTAAAAAATAACTATTTACTATATATCAAATGACAGAATTTTGGGTAGAAAACCCAAACATTTTATTAAATAAAAGTTATATTACAGAAATTTGGCCCAAAGATGATTTTGATTTAGCACGCAAATTAAATGCTATCACCAGAATTATTACTATTATGGGTATTTTAGGATATTATTTAACTAAATCTCCATTTATACCTGTATCAGCTGTTGTAAGTTTAATAGTTTTAGTAATTATATTCAAGTCTAAAAATAAAATTATTAAAGAAGGATTTTCAAATGAAATTGACAATAACAATTCACCTAATTTAAAAGAAATATTAAAAAAAGAATTTACTATGCCAACACAAAAAAACCCGGTTATGAATATACTAATGAATGAATATACTGATAATCCTAAAAGAAAACCCTCCGCACCTATATATAATGAACATGTCCATAAAGAAATGAATCAAAAAGCAAAATCAAAAACAGACAAAAGATTATTTAAAAATTTAGGAGATAATATTTCATTTGAAAATTCTATGAGAAATTTCTATGCTATGCCTAATACTGAAATTCCCAATAATCAAAAAGATTTCGCTCTATTTTGTTATGGAAATATGCCTTCATGTAAAGATGGCGATGGTTTACAATGTTCAAAGAATAATGCTCTTTTAAGAACCTCTTAAATAAAAATTATCTTAAGTAAAATATATATAGAATGACAAGTAGCGTATATAACTTTAATTTTGATAATTTAACCAGAATCGGAGATGACACATGTGGAATCTCTGAAAGAGAAATGCAAAATCAAAACTTTGGAACATATCCACTCCAAAGTTATTTTTTAAAAAATTGTGGCATGAAAAAACCTATTAACTTTGCTACAAATCAACCAAATGTTTTTTTCAACGGCGGACATGGAGGTTTAGGAGGTTGTACTATTGATAAAGATACTAATCTTAAATTAGGTTCTATTCAAACTAATACTCCTTCCAAACTTAATTTACAACAAAGACAATTTTTAACTGTTCCATTTTTAGGAAGAGGTCCTACAAGACCTGTTCAAGAAACAAAATTATTACAAGGAGGATATAGTGGTGATAAAAAAGCTTGCAAAACTCTTATGGAAAAAACTATGAGAGTTAATCAGCATCTTGTTCCTTCTTTAAAAGCCACCATCCAAAATCCTGCTAATTTATGTGAATCTGCTGCATCAGACGGATGGATTAGAGGAGGATTACCTTCCAGAGAATTATCCAGAGACAAAGATTATTTTAAAAAATGTAATTAAATATAATTTAATATTTATATTATAAATGTATAATTATTCAATACCAACCACATATTTAGATATAGATGATATAAAACAAGACACACAATATAGAAAAGAATATCTCCAGATATTTAATTTAGAACAATTTGATAATAAATCCATTACTATCACTACTGATCATCTATTTAATAAATATAAAAATAATAAACAAATTTCCTCTCTTATTCAATTTAACAGAAATAATAATATATATGCCTTTTCTGATAATATAGCATTTATGCTTTTTTTCTCATTTGAACATTTTTATTACTTTCATAAAGCATTGCAACTTTTAAATCAAAATAAAATTATTGATGATAAATTAATTCAAATTTTACAAAAAAAATAATTACTAATTATATATGACTTCTTTAAAAAATTCACCCGGCGAATACAATTTACAACAAAAATCATTCAGACAAACTAATGATTATTTAACATATAAATACAGTCAAATACCTTCTCAAAGTAAATTACCCGGTTTAGGAATAAACCCTGGTAATATGAGAGGAGGATTTTACAATAATATACTTTCCTCTAATCCCTCTAATATTGAAAGTAACCTATTTGGAATTAGACAGATTGATTTAACCAAACCTAAATCTAATTTCAAACCTTGCTTACGTACATTAAAAGAACAATCATTTTTTCAAAAACCTGATGTTTTTATTCCTGAACCTCTTGTTATACAAAAAAATCAACGACCTGTTGGACCATTCTCAAGCGTATAGATTTATATAATAATATTAATTTATTATATAAATGTCGTCAAAAGATAATCACGATACTTCAAGAGATCAATATATTAGTCATAAACTCTATTTAGAAAGAAGACATGGAAATAGATATTATAATTTGGGATATATGACATATAAAGGAATTGTTAGTGAACCCCAAGCTATTACTCCTACTTATGATATTTTAAAAGATTGTATTAAAAATTTTGACATCGCGTTAATGTTTAATCCTAATGATATTGATGCAAAAGAAAGAAAAAGAAATTTATGTCTTAAATATGGAGAAAATGCTACTATCTTTCAAATTATTACAAATAATGATATAAATGTTATAATCAAAAATGATGCCAGACAAGAATTTAGAGAATGTAAATGTTAAATTATTTAATTTAATGAGTATTAAATTAAATAATCATTTTTATACCTATATAATATAAGATAAATGTCTCATGGAAGTTATAACTTATACAATACGAAACGAAAAGCTTATGACACAGAAGCTACGTGTATAGCAGCAGGACCACAAGGACATCAAGGTTTTCAAGGTGTTGATGGTGAGTACTTCGTTGCTCAATCATATATGGGACCCCAAGGTTATACAGGATTTCAAGGTTACACTGGAGCACAGGGCTTTCAAGGATTCACAGGTTATACTGGATTTCAAGGATTCACAGGTTATACAGGATTTCAAGGTTACACTGGATTTCAAGGGTCTCAAGGTTATACTGGTTATACTGGATTTCAAGGATTCACTGGATATACTGGTTTTCAAGGTTTCACAGGATTCCAAGGGTCTCAAGGATTTACTGGATACACTGGTTTTCAAGGTTTCACCGGTTACACTGGATTCCAGGGTTATACCGGATTTCAAGGGTGTCAAGGATTCACTGGTTTCACTGGTTTTCAAGGATTCCAAGGATATACAGGATTTCAAGGATATACAGGATTTCAAGGATTTCAAGGATACACAGGTTATACTGGATTCCAAGGATTTCAGGGATTCACAGGATATACAGGATTCCAAGGATTCCAGGGTTACACTGGTTACACTGGATTTCAAGGGTTTCAAGGATACACTGGTTATACTGGATTCCAAGGATTTCAGGGATATACTGGTTATACCGGATTCCAAGGATTCCAGGGTTACACTGGTTACACTGGTTTCCAGGGATTTCAGGGATACACTGGTTATACTGGATTCCAAGGATTTCAGGGATATACTGGTTATACCGGATTCCAAGGATATCAGGGTTACACTGGATATACTGGTTTTCAGGGATTTACCGGTTTTCAGGGATTTCAGGGTTACACCGGTTACACTGGATTTCAAGGTTTTCAAGGATACACTGGTTTCCAGGGATTTCAGGGATATACTGGTTATACTGGATTTCAAGGATTCACTGGATATACTGGTTTTCAAGGATTCCAAGGATTTCGGGGATTCCAAGGATTTACTGGTTTTCAAGGATTTCAAGGATTTCAAGGTGTTGATGGAGCATTTGGAGGTGAAACATTTGACTTCAGTTATAATAAAACTTCTACCATTGCATCCGACCCAGGAGAAGGTTATATTAGATTGAGTACTCAAAATATATTAACAGCTGAAAAAATATATATAGACAACAATGCCTTAGATACTCATACCATCAATAACACTATGAGTACTTTGGATTCTGCCTCATCATCTATTAAAGGATATGTTAGATTAGCTAATTCTCAATACAATGTTGTTTATCAAATTACCGATTTAACAGATAATACTGGATGGTGGTCTATTGACATTACATATACGACCTCTTCTACGAGCTTCTCATTATGGAATGATGATGAAAAAATACAAGTCAGTTTTATTACAAATGGCGATAAGGGAGAAAAAGGACAAAAGGGAACTCAAGGATTTACTGGATTCACCGGTTTCCAGGGATTTACTGGAGCACAAGGTTATAGTGGATTCCAAGGTTGGCAAGGATATACCGGTTATACCGGATTTCAAGGTTTTACTGGAGCACAAGGATATACTGGATTCCAAGGTTGCCAAGGATATACTGGTTATACTGGATTTCAAGGATTCCAAGGTTATACTGGATACACCGGTTTCCAAGGGTTTCAAGGTTATACAGGTTATACTGGTTTTCAAGGATTCCAAGGATTTACTGGTTCTCAAGGTTATACTGGATTCCAAGGTTGGCAAGGATATACAGGTTTCCAAGGATTTCAAGGATATACTGGTTATACTGGATTTCAAGGATTTCAAGGATATACTGGTTATACTGGATTCCAAGGATTCCAAGGATATACTGGTTATACTGGATTTCAAGGATTCCAAGGTTATACTGGAACACAAGGTTACACCGGATTACAGGGATTTACAGGATATACAGGATTCCAAGGATTCCAAGGATATACCGGATATACTGGATTTCAAGGATTCCAAGGATTCACTGGATTCCTGGGTTTCCAAGGTTATACTGGTTATACTGGATTTCAAGGATTCACCGGTTATACCGGATTTCAAGGTTATACTGGAAAACAAGGTTACACCGGATTTCAAGGATTTCAAGGTTATACTGGATGGCAAGGTTATACAGGATTCCAAGGTTATACTGGAGCACAAGGTTACACCGGATTTCAAGGATTTCAAGGTTATACTGGAGTAAAAGGCGAGAGAGGTGTTGCTGGAGCATTTGGTGGTCAAACATTTGATTATAGTTTTAATAAAACATCTATCGATGAATCTGACCCCGGAATTGGATATTTGAGATTAGCTAATCAAAATATTTTAAGTGCCGCTAAAATTTATATTGATGATACTGATATCAATTCTGTTGTTATTAACAATTTTATGACTACTATTGCAAATGCTAATTCAGATATTAAAGGATATCTAAGATTATCATCTGTTAATACTTCTAATTATGTTGTTTATCAAATTACAAGTTCTGAAAACAAAACTGGTTGGTGGTTAGTAAATATATCATATACTTCATCGAACACTTCTTTCTCATTATGGGCAGATGATGAAAAATTATCTGTCAGTTTTGTTACCAATGGTGATAGAGGTGATGATGGAATTCAAGGTGATAAAGGACAAAAAGGAGAACAAGGAGCTGATGGATATGTTGGTTCTGATGGAAATAATGGTACTCAAGGATTCACTGGATTTACTGGATTTCAAGGATTTACTGGATTTCAAGGTTTTAAAGGAATTGCTGGGACTTCTTCTTCTGCTATACGATTATCATTAAATACTACCCAATCAAACCTATTAACATCATTTAGAGGCATTGAATTTAATTCCACTCCAAATTTTTCTGTTGGTAATAATTGGTCAGTAACAACTGGATCTGGTTCTGTCGGTACATATGTAAAAACTTCTATTGCTATTAATGGATATATTGCATATGGATTTACTATTGACGATGATGGTGCAAATAACGATAATATTTGGGTCAAAATTCAAAAAAGTACTGATAATGCATCTAATTGGGTTGATATACCTCAATCAACAATTGTTAATTCTTCACCTTCTGCCACACCACATTATTATAATTCTTCTGGTTCTTGTATGGTATCTCTTTCAGCCAATGATTGTATACGTGCTGTTGTGAAAACAACTGATACTAATATTAATTTACTTGGTAGTAATGTTTATGGTGGAACATTTTTTAGTATTCATGATATGATTGGAGGCGAACAAGGTGTTCAAGGATTTACTGGATTTCAGGGATTTACTGGTCACGGCTCTCAAGGATTTACAGGATTCCAGGGGGCAACTGGTCCTGATTTAGAGGGATTAGGTTCTGGTACATTTACAAGATATTTACCTGCAACATTTGACCCTTTTACATGGGATACAGGAAGTACACGTGATAATATTACACTGTCTAAAGATTTAATTCCTGCTCAATCTGATACTTATGATTTAGGAGGTAAAAATGATAGATGGAATGCTTTACATGTTAAAGAAATTTTTGTTTCTCCCAATACAGTTTATCAATTCGCTCCTGGAAAAAATGAACCTATTAAAGCATTATCAATGACTAATGGTGGAAATATTGATATGCCTGCCGGAACTACTATCGGTGGCGTTAATCCTGGAACTATTGTTATCAAAGATTCATTAGATAGTACTTCTGATTTACCTGCTGTTGCTACTACAGTTGGTGACGGATATATTATTAATGGTACATTACACGTCGCACTCGATACTAATAGTCCAAATTCTACATGGACTTTAGTTGGTGATATCAAAGGACCACGGGGATTTGACGGACATCAGGGATTTACTGGATTTCAAGGTTGGCAAGGATTTACTGGATTTACTGGATTCCAAGGATTTACTGGATTTCAAGGATTTCAGGGAAGAGGTTTTCAAGGATTTACTGGATTTAGAGGATTTACTGGTTTCCAAGGATTTACTGGTTTCCAAGGTTTTACTGGAAATAAAGGATTTAAAGGACAACAAGGATTTACTGGATTCCAAGGTTACACCGGAGCACAAGGCTTTACAGGATTTCAAGGACAACAAGGTTTTACTGGATATCAAGGAGACAGAGGATATCAAGGCATGGATGGTAACTTTGGAGGAGAATCATATGAATTTATTTATAAAACTGGAACAACTTCTCAAAATCCTGGAACTGGAAAAATTAACTTAAGTAATACCTATTTACCAAATGTCAATAATATCTATATCAATAGAGATTCAAACGATTCTACTTCTAAAATTATTGATGAATTTATGGAAAGTATCAGACTTAATGAATCTCTAACTAAGGGATTTATTAAACTTGTTGATAATGATGAAAAATATACATTATATCAAATTTCTGTTGCAACGAATAATACAGGATGGTGGACGTTAGATGTTACATTACAAAGTCAATCTGCAATATTACCAACATTTGATGATGATGAAGTAATTAAAGCAAATGTAATTATAAATGGAAGTAGAGGTGACAGAGGACCACAAGGGGATAAAGGGCAAAAAGGAGAACAAGGAGTTCAAGGATATACTGGTTTCCAAGGTTTCCAGGGAAGAGGTTTTCAGGGATATACTGGTTTCCAAGGTTTCCAAGGATATACAGGTTTCCAAGGATTTCAAGGATTTCAAGGATATACCGGTTTTCAAGGATTTCAGGGCTACACCGGTTTTACTGGTTTTCAAGGATTCCAGGGAAAAGGTTTTCAGGGATATACTGGTTATACTGGTTTCCAAGGTTTTCAAGGTAAGGATGGATATATTGGCGCCGATGGTACAATAGGTTTCCAGGGTTATACTGGTTACACTGGATTCCAAGGATTTACCGGATTCCAAGGATTTACCGGATTCCAAGGATTTACCGGATTCCAAGGATTACAAGGATTTACTGGTTATACTGGATTCCAGGGATTCCAAGGATATACTGGTTACACAGGCTTCCAAGGATTTACCGGATTCCAAGGATTTACCGGATTCCAAGGATTTACTGGACTACAAGGTGTTAAAGGTACAAAAGGTAACCAAGGTAATGAAGGAGTTCAAGGATTTACAGGATTTACCGGATTCCAAGGATTTACCGGTTTCCAAGGATTCCAAGGTTACACAGGATACACTGGATTTCAGGGATTTACTGGAACACAAGGATTCACCGGGTTACAAGGTTTTGCTGGACAAAATGGAATTAATGGTTCTGATGGAAATGATGGAAATGACGGAACTCAAGGATTTACTGGGTTTACAGGATTTCAGGGATTTCAAGGAAAAGATGGAGGATTCGGCGGGGAATCATTCCTTTTTAAATTTTCCACTTCTGTTACAAATCAGGATCCTGGAGAAGGAAAAATCGCTTTAAATAATTCATATTTCGCTACTGTTTCTAATATGTTTATCGATAGTTCATCTAATAATAGTCCTATCAAAAATTTGGATTCATTTTTAACTACATTAGATGCAATAACATCTGATATCAAGGGTTTTGTAAAAATTAGCGATACAACATCTATGAAATTTTTATTATATCAAATTGCTGATTTAACAGATAATGATGGTTGGTGGAAAGTTGATTTAACATTGCAAAATCATTCTGCATTATTCCCTGAATTTGATAATGATGAAAATATAAAAGTTAGTATGGTTACTAACGGAACCAGAGGAGATAGAGGACCACAAGGTTATCAAGGATATACTGGATTTCAAGGATTTCAAGGATACACAGGTTTCCAAGGTTTCCAAGGATATACAGGTTTCCAAGGATTCACCGGTTTCCAAGGTTTCACTGGTTTTCAAGGTTTTCAAGGATACACCGGATATACTGGTTTCCAGGGGTTTCAAGGATACACCGGATACACTGGTTTCCAAGGATACACAGGATACACTGGTTTCCAAGGTTTTCAAGGATATACAGGATATACAGGATTTCAAGGTTTCACTGGATTCCAAGGATTCCAAGGATTTACAGGATTTCAAGGTTTCCAGGGTAAACAAGGTGAAAAAGGTGATAAAGGACAAAAAGGAGAATTAGGTGATCAAGGAGACAAAGGAGATAAAGGAGACCAAGGTCAAAAAGGAGATAAAGGTGAGATTGGAGTACAAGGTATTCAAGGAGAAAAAGGATTTACAGGGTTCCAAGGATATCAAGGAAAACAAGGCGAACAAGGTATTATTGGAAATCAGGGAGTTCAAGGATTTACTGGGTTTCAAGGTGATATTGGTCAAAATGGAATTAATGGTTCTGATGGAAGTGATGGAGCTCGAGGTGATAAAGGACTGAAAGGAGAAATTGGTGAAGAAGGTATTCAAGGGGAAAAAGGAGAACAAGGTAATAAAGGAGATAAAGGAGAAATAGGACTGAAAGGACAAAAGG
>Ga0115007_10000813_pt1 | contig 20632 bp, 20 predicted proteins | sample ArcOceMetagenome_2_FD_87166 | JGI IMG/M metagenome (GOLD analysis project Ga0115007, IMG submission 87166) | Marine eukaryotic phytoplankton communities from Arctic Ocean - Arctic Ocean ARC135M Metagenome | ecosystem: Environmental > Aquatic > Marine > Oceanic | place: Arctic Ocean | collected...
AGAAATGGACTGCTTACGGGCAAAAGGGCTTTTGAAAATCCCAATGCTATGCAAGAACTTTTAGAGGCTGAAGGCGTAACTATAGTAGAAGATCAAATAGTCAGTTTCAATACGCATTTTTGGGATCCATCAGAAAATCTTGCGTTATAACACATGAGATTTATCTATAGCATAGTTTTCATTTTTTGCACCCTATTGAGTATTGGGCAACTGAACTCTGCAATGTATAGATTAGGATTACAAGTAGGTGCAAGCTCCGTAAATAGGTGCATACAAGATCTAAATAAGGAATCGTACACCGTTCAAACTCCTGAAACATATAATGTCATTTCTAACGGTACTCCTATTTTGTCTTTTACCGCCGATTATAGATTTAATGAGAAATTTACTTTTGGAATATTGGCCAGTAGACAATCCTTGAGTGGAGAGTTTGCCAACTACAAATACATGTATGATAATACAAGCACTCTTAAATTTGAAGATGTGAATTTCAAACTTAAAAGAAGATTCATTGGTGCCGTTACCAAGTACCATTGGCGTACATCTATGGACCAGCTGGAAATCTACTCGGCACTTAGAGTAGGCTATATACAATGGAAAAGAACCATAGAAACAACAGATCCCAATTTCATTTCTCTGGATAAAATTACCGCTGGTAGACCTGCAATAGGTTTAGTCCCGATAGGAGCAAAATTCTATTTTCTTGATGGCTTTGGACTTAGTTCTGAGCTTGCCATTTCTTCACCATATATACTCAATATAGGTGCAGTCTATAAGTGGTAGTTATAGGCAGTAAATAAATTACATTCCTAGATTTGGCATACCAGGAATACTTGGCATTATCTTACTCATTTCTTGTTTAATATGAGCATCAGCTAGCATACTAGCTCTATCTATGGCCTCTAGCACCATAGTTTGCACTTCTTCTTTTGTACGTATTTTGAAAATGCCATCATCTATTTCCAATGAGTGAAATCGCTTATCGCCACTGCATTTTATGCTCACCTTATCATTATATGATTTACCCTCAAAATCCATAGCTGCTAGTTTTGCTTTCAGCTCTTCGGCTTTTTTCTTGGCCTCTGTAAATTTTTCTAATCCAAACATTGCTGCGAATGTAATTCGTGCTTTCTATAAATGGAGTATGGCTGGTAACAGACTTATATATTTAATCTTAACCAACACTAGAACACCTCTTTTTTCCTTATTTTTAGTATACTCGCATTAATATGTTAAAATCAATTTTTATTTATTCCTTTATTCTATTGCTACTCGTAGCTTGTAGCCCTGAGCCGAAAGAAGCTAACTCGTCAGAAAATTATTCTGACCTATCTACCTACATTCCCGTGAAACTGACTACAGATCTTTCTGTGCTTTCAGAATCTGAGACTCAAATGCTCCCACATCTATTTGCAGCTGCAGAAATAATGAATGACTTATTTTGGAAGCAAGCGTACGGAAATCGGGATCAGCTTTTAGCCTCTATATCCGATCCGAAACTAAGAGATTTTGCTATAGTAAATTATGGTCCTTGGGATAGGTTAAACGATAATGCTCCTTTTCTAGATAATGTAGAAACTAAACCTGCAGGTTCTAATATCTATCCGCACGACATCACAAAAAGCGAATTTGAAGCTCTTGGTCTGCAAGATGAAAAAGGTCAATATTCCATGGTACGCAGAGACGAGGCAGGAAAAATCTATACTATTCCATATAATGAGTTTTTCAGAGAAGAACTAGAAGTAGCTTCTGGCCATTTAATGCTGGCTGCAGAATTATGTGAAGATGCAGAACTAAAAAACTACTTAGAGCTTCGTGCCAAAGCCTTGCTAAGTAATGAATATGATGCCAGTGATATAGCGTGGATCAATATGAAAAACAATACGCTTGATATCATCATAGGGCCTACTGAGCATTACGAAGACCAGTTATACAACTACCGTACTGCCTACGAAGCATATATCCTTGTGAAAGACAAAACATGGAGTAAAAAACTAGAAAAATACATAGGCTACTTGCCACAGTTGCAAGCCAACTTGCCTGTAGATGCTAAATACAAGGCCGAAAAACCCAACAGTGACGCTGCTCAGCTTAATGCGTATGATGTAATATTTTATGCTGGAGATTGTAATGCGGGTAGTAAAACCATAGCTGTGAATCTACCAAATGACGAAGAATTACAAGTGAAATACGGAACACGTCGTAGTCAGTTAAAGAATGCAATGCAGGCTAAGTTTGATAATATTCTGCTTCCTATTTCTGAGGTGCTTATAGACAAAACTCAACGCAAGCATATTACCTTCAATGCTTTTTTTAGCAATACCATGTTTCATGAGGTAGCTCACGGACTAGGGATAAAGCAAACTATCAATGGGAGAGGAATGGTAAGAGAAGCCCTAGGAGAAAAATTTAGTGCATTAGAAGAAGGGAAAGCAGATATTCTAGGTCTATATATGGTGACTCAGCTAAAAGAGCAGGGAGTGCTTGAAGAAGGCGAACTGATGGACTACTATGTGACATTTTTAGCCGGTATTTTCCGCTCAGTAAGATTTGGTGCAAGCAGTGCACATGGTCAAGCCAATATGCTTCGTTTCAATTACTTCGAGCAGCAGAATGCCTTTACTAGAAGCGACGATGGCACGTATGCTGTAAATATAGAAAATATGAAGACTGCTATTGCTGGTCTTTCGGCTAAAATACTACAACTACAAGGTGATGGAGATAAAGCAGGAGTAATAGCACTTATGCAAAAAGATGGGAATGTAGGAAAAGCTCTCCAAGCAGACTTAGATCGATTGAGCCAAGCCAATATTCCCGTAGATGTGGTATTTGAACAAAGTCTTGATGTTTTGGGTATGACCCAATAATCGAGTTAAAAATCCGTAACATAAAATATTGATTGTCTGAATTTTAAAAGGTAAAATAAATTTACTTTTTTCTTTCGATTACATAATCGATAAGAGCTTTTAGGTATTCTGTAGATGATTCCGTAGTTATAGAATTGAGTAAATCCTCAGCCTTTTTCTTATACTCCAGCATCCTAGTTTGAGCATACTCTATGCCTCCCTTTATTTTTACAAACTGGATAACCTCTTGGATGTCCGCCTTCGATTTTTTAGAGTTTTTTATGATCTTGATGATCTTTCTTCGTTCCCCTTTATCCGCTACATTCAATGCGTAAATGAGGGGTAACGTCATCTTTTTTTCGATTATATCTATACCTGTAGGCTTACCTATTTTGTTATCTCCATAGTCAAACAGGTCATCCTTTATCTGAAACGCTATTCCTACGGCCTCTCCCATAGCTATCACGTCTTCTAATACTTCCTCGCTTACTCCTGTACTATTAGCGCCTATACCGCAACAACTGGCTAGCAAGGATGCCGTTTTCTTAGTTATTATATCAAAGTAAACTTCTTCGGTAATATCAAGTTTTCGAGCTTTCTCCATCTGCAGTAACTCGCCTTCACTCATTTGTTCCACAGCGGATGAGAGTATTTCCAATGCCTTAAAGTCCTTGTTTTTCAAAGAAAGCAGTAGGCCTTTAGAAAGTAAGTAGTCTCCCACTAGTACAGCTACTTTATTTTTCCAAAGTGCATTGATAGAAAAGAACCCTCTACGCATATTAGATTCGTCTACCACGTCGTCATGCACTAGCGTTGCAGTATGTAGCAGCTCTACAAGAGCCGCACCTCTATAGGTTGATTCATTTACCTCACCAAAGAGTTTAGCACAATGTAGTACGAGGAGTGGTCTCATTTGCTTGCCTTTTCTCTTTACGATATAGTTCATAATCGTGTCTAGCAAAGGCACTTTACTTTTTACGCTATCCTTAAACTTATCTTCAAAGATTTTAAGCTCATTCTCTATAGGAGATTTTATATATGCTAATGATGTAGTCAAGAGTAATGCAAAGTAGCATTGTTATATACGTATAAACAAAAAAGGAGAGCAATTGCTCTCCTTTTTATTACGCGTTTTTAAAATAAAATTATTCTTTTCTTGCAACTTTAGCTGCAGTATAACTAAGCTTTAGGGCATTTACCTTTCTCAGCTCTTGTTTTATGTCTGTAATTACCCCCATTTTTACTGTTACATCCGCTTTCAGAGAAGTCGTCATATAAGGCACTTCCTTCTCATCTTTCTTACTATTCTCTACAGTGATATACTCTTGTATATCATCTATGCTAGCAAATGCATCATTTAATTGCACACGTGGCGTGTTACCATAAGTAGCATTAATAGGTGGGCCTACAAATATATAATGTAGTCTAGATTTCTTCTCTAGTTTCTCTACCTCAGAAGCACTAGGCAATTTGGTTTTCACCTTCATTTCCTTGTCCCTCATTTTGGTAGCAACCATGAAAAAGAATAAAAGCATAAATACAATATCAGGTAGTGCTGATGTATTAATAGCTGGGGTAGCTCTTCCGCCGTCTTTTTTAAATTTTGCCATTATTTATCTCCTCCTATACTTACTGGTTCTGCTTCAGATAATTTTTTCGGGAATTTCTTCTTTACTATTTTTATCTTTTCTTTGTCTCGTGCTGGATCTAGCTTGGTATATATCTTCCCGTACTCCTGCATAGAATAATCGTCTCTCACCTTATTATACGCTGCTGTAAGCTCATTATAAACTTGCACATACATATCATACGACGTTCCTCTATCATTCTTAAGCGAAACTATTGCCTTGGTAGATGTAGTAGACAATGTAGGATTAACTCCTTCATTAGTCAAGTGGTCTACCGTTTTTTGCATTAGCTTATCTATCGTCATAGGAGCACCCTCTACTAGTAGTTGGTCAGATGCATTAACAAGTACTTCTAAAACCTCACGTTTTTTCTGTTTACTATCTTCTGGTGGCTCTTCAGAGATTGGTGGCAGTGCAACTTGTAATCCATTTGGTATATCCATAGTAGTGGTTACCAAGAAAAACACGAGTAACAAGAAGGCGATATCTGCCATCGAACCAGCATTAATTTCAGGAATATCTCTTTTTCTTGTTGCCATACTCTTTAATTTTTAATTAATGATACAGTTTCTGAAACCAATATAGAAACTACAGCTACTATACTCAAAAATATAGTAACATAGATTCCTGTATCAACTAGCTTAGACTTACCTACGGACTCTACGCCATAGTCTAAGTGATGCTCTGTAATAGTTCCTGGAGCTACAAGATAGCTTATCACTCCCACTACTAAAAACACTCCTATACCTATAAGTATACTTATAGCACTCTTTGGATTATCTACTAAGTACATTACAGATGATGCTAAAATAGATAATACTGCAACTACAGATAATACTATGCTTATACCTAAGCCCATTCCACTACCCACATACTCGTCGCCTAATAATACCCCCACAAAGATGATTATTAGTAGTACCACGACGGAATAGTATATTATTCTTCCTATTTTACCCATTATGCTTTTACTATTTTATTTTTTACTAGGATATCTACTAATGAGATAGATGCGTCTTCCATTCTATTTACTATACCATCTATTTTAGATGTGATAAAGTTGTAAAATACTTGAAGGATAATAGCAACTATAAGTCCTGCTACTGTGGTAAGAAGTGCCACAGAGATACCGTCAGCAACTACACTTGGAGAGATATCTCCAGCTGCTTTAATCGCATCAAATGCCTCGATCATACCTATTACTGTACCCATAAAACCAAGCATAGGAGCTAGTGCAATGAATAGAGATAACCAAACTAGACCTTTCTCTAGCTGACCCATCTGTACCGAGCCATAGCTCACTACTGATTTTTCTACTACATCTATAGAGCCTTGATCTGACCTGTCCAAACCTTGGTAGAATATGCTAGCTACGGGTCCTCTTGTATTTCTACAGATTTCCTTTGCTCCTTCTATGTTACCCGCAGATACTTCATCATTGATTTGAGCAACGAATTTATCTGTATTGATACTCATCCAGAATAAAGAGATGATTCTCTCTATAGCTATTGCTAATCCTAGGATAAGACATATAAGTGGCAAAGACATAAATCCTGGACCACCTTCTATAAATTTATTTTTAAGCACTTGTAAGCCTGTTGGCTCTGCTTTTTCCTCTGGTTCTGTAGTTGCTTCTGGCTCTGTAGTTGCTTCTGCAACTGTATCATTTGCTACTGCACCTGAATCTACTGTTTCTTCACCGTCTGTAGAAGAACTATCTTCTTGAGCAAATACTGTCTGAACACTCAATGTCATTAAACAGAATAACATTAAAATTGATGTGATTTTTTTCATTTTATTTTTAAGTCTTTTTACGTATTGCGGACAAAAATAGAAAATTTTAAGTATGGTCGACCATTCTATCTTGTATTTCTATTTTATCTCTAGTTTAATTTTCTAACTCGAAAATGAACCTAAGCAGCATATAATTTTTAATTGACTATAAAAACAACCACTTTCGCTTTACCAAAGGGAAGGAATTTAACAAATGGCTAAGACCAAAAAAGTATATATCTGCTCAAATTGCGGCAGCAACTATGCTAAAATGATGGGTAAATGTGTGGCGTGTGGCGAGTTTAACACGGTACTAGAAGAGATAGTAGAAAAACCAAAAGCTGCTATGATGAACCTGAATGATATAGACGGGGTGGTAACTGCCGTAAATAGCGTAGACTCTATAGAACTAAAAAGACTAAAAGCTCCCGGTATAGAGCTAAATAGAGTTTTAGGCGGTGGCATAGTCCCTGGTTCTGTAATATTACTTGGTGGCGAACCTGGTATAGGTAAATCTACTCTGCTACTTCAGTCTGCTCTGCGTATGAATAAAACTGTACTATATGTAAGTGGAGAGGAAAGTCTTAACCAAATAAAAATGCGTGCAGATAGAATAGGAATAACCAATGAAGACTGCCTGCTGCTGAATGAGACATGTGTAGAAAATATCATCAAAAGACTAAAAGAGACTAAACCCTCCTTTGTAATTATAGACTCCATTCAAACGATGTTTAGCAAATACCTAGACTCTACTCCGGGTACCATTTCACAAATAAGAGAAAGCAGCTCGCTGCTCATACAATACGCTAAACAGAATGCAGTACCAATAATACTAGTAGGACACATTACCAAAGAAGGACAACTGGCTGGCCCAAAACTACTGGAGCATATGGTAGATACGGTACTCCAATTTGAAGGCGAGACTCAAAATAGTTATAGAATACTGCGAACGCTAAAAAATAGATTTGGCAGCTCCCTAGAACTAGGCATTTATGAAATGACATCTGAGGGCATGCGAGAAATAGATAACCCTAGTGAAATACTCATAAACCAAAGAAGTGAAAACCTCTCTGGAGTAGGTGTAGTAGCATCACTAGAAGGTAACAGAAGTCTGCTTATAGAAACACAAGCACTAGTGAGTACTGCAGTATTTGGCAACCCGCAACGCAATACCAATGGATACGATATAAAGCGACTTAACATGCTTCTTGCTGTTCTAGAAAAGAGATGTGGATACAAACTATCTACTCAAGACGTGTTTGTAAACATAGCTGGAGGCCTCAAGATAAATGACCCTGCTACAGACTTAGGCATAGCTGCTTCGCTTATTTCTTCTTTCGAAAATTTAGCATTAAGTAATAAAATGGTATTCGCTGGTGAAATAGGACTAAGTGGGGAGATAAGAGGGGTGAATAGAATAGATCAACGCTTAAAGGAAGCAGAAAAACTAGGGTTCAAAGACTTCGTGATATCTGACCAGCTGGATGTAAAAACGAAAGAATACAAAATAAAAATACACCAAGTGGCCAACGTAAATCAATTTTTCTCTTTGATTTTCGGGTAAATAAGTGGCTATACAACCAAGTGTAGACTGATGAATCGATAGACTATCTGGCACTTCGAACAGTTTAGAAATATTGGAGTTGATAGCAAAGTCTTGATTTATATTGGTAGTTACCAAAAAGAAGACTAAAATTAGAAAGGCAATATCTGCCATAGATCCTGTGTTTATTCCTTGTACTTGTTTCATACTTGCTAAACTTATGCCTAGTGATAAAAGAATATCCTGAGTTCATAAGACATTGGATGCATTTTACATCCGTGTGAAATTTCGACAATAAACATACCTTTGTCTTCTCGTAAATTTATATGTTTATAGAAGTTTTAAAATCTAAAATACACAGAGCTAAGATTACTCAAACTGAGCTAGACTATGTAGGTAGTATAACGATAGATAAAAATCTAATGGATGCCGCCAATTTGATAGAAGGTGAAAAAGTGCTCATTGTAAATAATAACAATGGTGAGCGGCTAGAGACTTATGCTATTGCAGGTGAGCGAGGTGGCGGAATGATTTGCCTCAATGGTGCTGCTGCACGCAAGGCCGCTAAAGGTGATATTGTGATCATTATTTCTTTCGCCATGATGGAGTTTGAAGAAGCAAAAAAGTTTGTTCCGTCATTGGTATTCCCAGATAAAAATAATATCGCAATAGTTGAATAAGAAAATCAAAACTATAATTAGTACCATAGTATTTCTTTTACTTGGTGCGGCAATATTTTATATCGTCATTCTTAACAATGATCCTGAAAAAATTTGGGAAACGGTAAAAACTGCTGACATAAAGTGGATTCTTCTAGCAATTATATGCGGTGTTTTAAGTCATCTAGCTCGTGCTTTGAGGTGGAATATCCTATTGCAACCTTTAGGTTACAAAGCTTCCGTTGCCAATAGTTTTCATGCCGTAATTATAGGTTATCTGGTAAATATGGGTGTGCCACGAGCAGGAGAAGTTGCTCGGCCCGCTGTTCTAAGCAAACTCGAAAAAATTCCTTTTAATAAACTTGTAGGTACAGTGGTAGTTGAACGTGTTGTAGACTTAATTATCACGTTGGTAATAGCAGTTGTAATTTTCTTCGTGCAGTTTAATATGATAGCGGATTTTTTCATTGATCTGTTCAAAGATACAGATAGTACTAAAACTATGATTTATGCTGCCATAGGCATTTTAGTTATTGTGCTATGTGTTATTACTTATAGAAATCGTGAACGGATCTATACAATGCCAATCATCAATAAACTAAAGTCTTTTATAGAAGGCCTGCTAGATGGGGTCAAGACTATTTTTAAACTAAAACAAAATGGCCTCTTCCTTTTCTATAGTCTTTTTATTTGGGTAATGTACTTTCTGATGTCGTACTTCATATTTTTCGCTTTGGAGGGAACTTCTCACTTAGGGTTGTCCGCCGGACTTACTGTTTTGCTCTTTGGCACAGCTGCTATGATAGTACCTATTCCTGGTGGCTTGGGGACCTACGAACTTATGGTGCCTGCAGGCTTAGCTCTTTATGCTATTGGGGATGTCGTAGGTGATTCATTTGCTATACTTACACACTCACTTCAAATACTCTTGATTTTTGTCATCGGTATTTATTCTGTGTTATACTTCGTAATAAAATCTAATAGAATCAAGAAAAATGATTTGGAATCAACTAATTAAAGACAAAATCTTTAGTACGAACACGGCCCTTGCTAAACAAGTAACTAGTTGGCAGTTGCATAATGAGAAGGTGGTATTTACAAACGGGTGTTTTGATATTTTACACCTTGGGCATATAGATTACCTTACCAAAGCTGCCGACCTAGGAGATAGACTAATTGTCGCTGTGAACACAGACTCTTCTGTGAGTGCCTTAAAAGGACCCTCTCGCCCTATTATAGATGAAGAAACTAGAGCTATGAAATTAGCTTCACTTGTATTTGTAGATGCTGTAATATTATTTGGCGAAGAGACTCCGCTCAAACTTATCACAGAAGTAAGACCGAATATTTTAGTAAAAGGAGGAGATTATACCATAGATACTATCGTGGGTGCCTCAGAAGTACAAGATAACGGTGGGGAAGTTGTGGTGATACCATTTTTAGAAGGTCACAGTACTACCTCCATAGTAAATAAAATTACAGGTTAGCCTTTTCTTTTTCCGCCTTTCAACTCTTCTTGTAGAGTATCCAATTTTCCCCAGCTACCACTATCTGCTAGAGATGCTTGCTCACCCCACGTGCTAGGATCATGTACAGCATAGTTAGGCCCTGCAGCTATTAGTATACCTTTTATCCTTTCTACCGAAGAAGATATTACTTGTTTGTAAGTATATATTCCGTCCACGTTTAAAAGCCCCTCTATCTTAGGCCCTATGCCTTCTATTTTCTTAAGGTCATCCTTCTGACCACCAATACTCGCACTCATATTTTCGGTAGTTTCTGCCACGGCCGCCTTAGAAGGTGTTTCCTCAGCTATTTGTGCTGTAGGTTCTTTATATGATTTTTCAATCTCCTTTTGAAGAGTACTCAATGCGTTCTCCGCCAATATTCTCTTAGCATAACATTCTGACAATCGACTCTGCAAGTCATCTAGTTCACTTTTTTGATTTTTTAACTTACTCTCTACCTCTGAGCTGATCTCCATTGCCATAGGTTGTCCACTTTCAGGTAGACTCTTTGACCTATGGACAGAATTCTCACTTTCTAAATCAGATATTTTAGATTTAAGTGCCCCATTTAATAAACTTCTAAGTAAGTAGCCAAGAATAAATGCCCCTAATAAGATAATAGCTATTTCTGCAACGTACGTTGACATATTGGATGCCCCTGGTCCTTCAAAAAATCGTTCAGTATTCATATATTTTTTATTAATTTAATACTATTTCTACCCTTCTATTTTTGGCACGACCTTCCACAGTATTATTGTCTGCTATTGGTTCTGTTTCTCCTTTAGACATCGCATTCAGGTTGCGATTTGCTAGTCCCTCAGCTTCCAGGAGTGATACAATTATATTTGATTGATTTAATGCTTTGGAAAAATTAACCGCTGAGGTTTCACTATTATCCCAATGACCTACCACATCAATACTCTTATTAGCATTTTCTTTAGCTAAGTATATTAAAAACGCATTTAACTTTAGGCTTATACTATCATTATGTAAATATACAATTGCTCCAAATTCTGTTTCTTCTACAAAGTCATTTTTCGTTAGAATAATAAAATCTACACCGTCGATATTCCTGCCGGCACTTTCTATTTGTAACTGCTTGGAACTTATAGTAAATCTACTTTGGTCTACGTCTGCAAATAGGTTTTGTACAGCCATAGCTCGGGCAACTCCGAGATTATCAAAACTAGATGAGTTTACCTCACTAGTGTCATACAATCCAATAATCTCTAGTAGATTATTGGAGTCCATTTTTGCTATTAAATCATTTTTATAACTGTCAAAGTTTATAGACAAAATAGGCTGGCTATTACCGTACTCAAATGTTACTCCCTCTTTGGTTACTATTTCAAGTTCTGGTGCCTCGGGACACTGCCCCTTAATTTCACAAACGTAGTACCATCCTGAACCCAAAGACCATATAATAAAAAGTAGAACTATTGAGGCAGCTTTTGATTTCATTATTACTATATAAAAATGCGGAGAGAGAGGGATTCGAACCCTCGGTACCCTTTTGGGGTACATACGCTTTCCAAGCGTACCTAATCGGCCACTCTAGCACCTCTCCGAGTGGCTACAAATTAAGCTATATTTTAAATAGTTCCAAGGCATTTGCTGTGGTAATCTTACTTATATCTTCTATTGACAAGGAATATATGCGTGCAAGTTCATCTGCTACTTCCTTTACATAGGCACTTTCATTTCTTTTACCCCTGTATGGGACGGGTGCTAAGTAAGGGGAATCCGTCTCCATAATGATCCTATCTAGTGGCGTATTAAATAAGTGATTTCGTAAATCACTATTCTTAAACGTAACCACGCCACCTATACCAATATGGTAACCCATATCTACTATTTCTTTCGCCTCCACTGCAGTTCCCCCAAAACAATGGAATACTCCTGATAGTTTACCATTGAAATTTGCTTTTAGTAAGTCTATTATAAGTTGAGTAGATTCTCTAGAGTGTATTGCTATTGGCAGGTTCATTTCTAGAGCCCATTCACATTGTATCAGGAATGCTTTTTCTTGCATCTCCTGCTTCGTTTTATCCCAGTATAGGTCTATGCCTATCTCGCCCACTGCTATGGTCTCCTTCGTATCTAATTCGTGCTTTATTCTTTCCAGTTGTATTTCATAATCCGTATCTACCGAGCAAGGATGTAGACCCATCATTCTATAAAAAAAGGTACTATCTAGCTCAACCAGGGTATTCAAACCTACAATACTACCTGTATCTATATTCGGTAAGAGTACTTTGGTGACTCCAGCGGCTTTGGCTCTTGAAATTACTTCATCTATTTCACCTTCAAAAGCATCTGCATACAGATGTGCGTGTGTGTCTATCATTACTTCAAAATTAATACAAATAAAAAGCCCGCTTACCAAAAGGTAAGCGGGCTTTTATATGTTGGTTACTTATCTAATTACTTAGATACTGTAATTCTCTTAGTTGCATAGAAATCTCCGTTCTTCACTTGTACAAAGTAAACTCCGTTAGCTACTGCTGACATATCTACATTGTAAGTTCCATTTAAGTTATCTCTTACATCTACGCTTAGTGCATTCCCAAGGATATCGCCAACTACTATCACTACATCTTCTGCATTTTCAACTGTTACATTGAATTTACCGTTTGATGGGTTTGGATATACATTGATCATATCATTGTTCTGAGTAAGTTCAGAAATTCCTGCTAGGTTGATTGTTACATCCTCACATTCTATGCTTTTACATACTCCTTTTTCTGTAGCTAAACATACTTCGAAAGTTCCGTTGTCTATGTTGTAATACGTATACGTAGGATCTTCTGTGATGTCTCTTGCTCCATCTCCAAATGTCCATCTATACACATCATTTCCAGTTGGACCATCTAGTTTGATAGTTCTTCCTTCTCTAGTAACTGTGAATGTAGCATCTGGTGCTTCGTTTACTTCTACTTGAACAGTGATGTCATCTGAACATCCGCCTTCTACTAATGCATTTAGCGTTACGCTATATACACCTGGAGAAGTATATGTGTGAGTAGGTGAGTGATCTGTACTTACTGGTGTGTTGTCACCAAAGTTCCAAGAATAGCTTAAGTTACCCGCTGCTACTGTTGAAGAATTTATAAATACTGCCTTATCTCCTTCACATACATCTGTTGCTTCAAATCCTTTAGCTGAGAAACCGGCTACTGATTGTAGTACCACGTTTAATTCTTTAACTATTGAACTTGAACATCCGTTAAGATCTGCTACTGTTAAAGTAACTTTCTTAGCTCCTACTTTGTTGAATAAGTAACTTGGTGTTGGCTGTCCAGCTGTTGCTTCCCCATCAAAATCCCAAGAGTAAGAAGAATTACTTCCTCCGTTCGGTACTGATCCTGTGAATGCAAAGTTGATTGCTGTAAGGTTACACGCTGCATCCCAATTGAAATCAGCCTCTGGAGACTCATTCAATGTGATAGTTTGTGAAGTGCTGTTTGCACATCCAAACTCTGATGTAGCTGTTAATATAATTGTCTTAGTACCTGCTGTAGCAAATGCATATGCAGGATTTTCCTCTCTAGATATACCGCTTCCTGCGAAATCCCAAGAGAAACCCATATTAGCTCCATTTGCGATAGTAGATGTACTTGTAAACTCTACGTCTACGAAGTTACACTCACCTGCACTTGTGAAGTTAGAAACTGGCATCTCAAATTGGTATGCATTCTTAGTAAGCGATGCATTACATCCATTTGAACTAGCAGACAAAGTAATCTGTCTCTGACCTGGAGTAGCAAAAGTATAAGAAGGTGTAGAAGAAGTAGAAGTGTACTCTCCTGCAAAATCCCAAGAATAATCTATTGAACTTCCTGTTGGAGTAGATGTATTATCTAAAACAGTAATAGGTGAACCTTCACAAGCATTTAATACTTTGAAATCTATTTCTGGTTTTGGAGTTACATTGATAGTACTACTATCGCTGTACTCAAACTTAGGATAAACTCCGTTTGCTACTGTCATTACTACATTAACATTGGCACCATACGTACTATATTCCCAGAATCCGTCTTTAATAGCTGAATTGTCATTAGTTACTGCTGGATCTGGATCATCAAATTCCCATTTTGTAACGATATAGTTAGTTCCACCTAGGGTAGAAGTATTCTTAAACTGAGCAACGTCTCCTAGACAAATGTCTGAAGAAGTGAAAGAAGCTACTGGAGTATGAGGAATGTACATATATCTACCAAAAGAGGTATCACATCCAGTTCCTAAATCAGTAACTGTTAATTCCATAAAGAGATTTGTACCAGCTAAAGCAACTGCAGGATCTGCAGTAAGTACTTCATCACTACCAGTAAGAGAGAACCCTTGACTAGTAACATCTGTACCATTATCCCAAGCTTTAAGATCATATGTGTAATCTACTCCTGGAGCAGCAGCAGTATATGCAGCTGGACGAGTTATATCATACTCAGAGATGTAATCTTTCACTGTAACATCTGGATCTCCCATAGAACCTACATTAAAGTATCCATCAAACTGAGAAGACATCGTTAGCTCGCCACCTGTAGGTGAAACAACAGTATTAATTGTTAAGCTAGCTGAGCTATTTGCTGGAACGTCATCGTCTCCTACTACAGATGCAGTAACTACGTGTGCGTTAGTTCCATAAAAATCAGGCTCTACAGCAAATGTAAAAGTAGCTGATGCTCCACCAGCAAGGCTAGCAGTCATCACTTCTTGTACAGCTGTAGCACCACTCACACTATATTGTAATGGAACATCAGAAACAGAATTTACACCATTATTCTGTACGGTGATTTTAACAGATTCTGTGTAACCACCACACTGTGCAGCAGTAGTCATATCTACGCTTACTATCTCTACATCTACAAAGTACTCTAAAGCACCTACATCTGGAGAACTAGTATTTCTAGTAACACCATCAAGATCTAATGTAGGAACAGTAGATCCTGTACCACCTTTGTTTGCCATAGCAATACTTTGTGGCTGCCAATCCCCTGTTGATACATTTGTAAATTGAGGCTCAACTGCTATGGAGTTAGCTCCACCTGCAGAACCTTGCCAGTTAGCAAGAGTTGTTCTGTTTCCAGAATTATACCCAGTATGTCTATTATTGTTACTCATGGCAGAACCTGCCATTGTAGAATTATCTAAATTATTGTAATCAAAAGTACATTGCGGATTATACGTATAAATAAGCCACGATCCTCCATTTGTAGAACCCCAGTTTTGAGTTTGATCTACAATGATATTATTCTTTACATCTCCAGATGGAGCATAGTAGTTATATATACCGTAGTGACGTGTGTATGAATAAGTCACATTACCCGACATTCTTATTGTATTATTTACTATATCATGGTCTCCTGTTGCTCGGTATGCATATGCATAGATACCATATATGTAATATGGACCATTCAAATCAATAACGTTATTAGTAATTTTAAAATCAACACCTGCATAGTAGCCATAAGCATAGATACCATAAAGTGACATATATGCATAACTTCTATTTTTTGCTAAGTTATAAATTTTGTTAGCATCGATATTAACAGCTGAAGCACCTGAGAAGAAGTAGTCATAAACATATATACCATAACAGTAGGTAGATGAAGTATTGTTGTCGTTATGAACAAGGTTATTTTTTATATCAATACCAGTAACATATTTAGTATACATACCCCACTGACCGTAGTCCTGAATATCATTACCTGAAATTTCAATATTTTGATCAGAAGTGGCAGAAGATGCGTTAGCAAGCATGATACCAAAGTTTTTACCGATTCCGTTCACAGAAGAATTGCCCTTCCATAATTTGTTATTGGTAATAGTGATATCAGTACTTTTATCACTAGGATTTTGATAATAAAAATTATGATTACCAAACCAGATGTAAGCTGAAGTATAATAACCAGGATAACCACCATAAGCGTTCCCTGACGGAGCTAAAAACTCGCAGTCATTAATAGTTACAAATTTTACATTATTGTAAGCTCTGAACATTTTGTTATTTACTGAGCCAGTTTGTTCAATTACTAGGTCATCAAAAGCGATATAGTCAGTACCATTTAGTTGAATAATTGGACTACTTGCTTTGATTTTCTCACCGTTACCATTAATAGTAATAGTGTTCGTAGCACTCGACCCGCTTATTGCGTTAAGGTTGAATTTCTGCGAATACGGTCCAGAACCTGCTACCACATTGATAGTAACTGCTCCACTTACCCCATCAGAGTTAAGTGCAGATGCCAATGCTGTGAAACTTGCATAGTTAGTGCCGCTAGTACTTGATGCTGAATTAATGGTATAAGTACCACTAAGCTGTGCTGAAGCGGATCCCGCAACTAGCAGAGCACCCAATACAGCAATAGACTTAAAATTTTTGAAAAGCCAATTTCGATTGTAAATTTTTTTCATACGCTTTAGATTGTTTTATATAATTACGTTACTTAAATAAGTTTTTAAGAACCTCAAATTTATATAAAAAAATTAAAAAACAATGCTCTGAGCAAAAAAATGACGCATTTTATCCAATTTTACGACTATGAATCTTTTCTGTATGACAGTTTCATGATTATTTAACTCCATTTTTAATCTCTCTACTCGCCAATTGTCTAATAAAAAAGTCTGATTTGCATTAACTAGGTGGGCAACCTTGCTTAAGTACTTCTCATTTTTGGTAGCACCTACTAGTAATATATCAATGTCTATAGGCTCTTTTATATAGCTTCTCATACCGTCTAACAGCAGAATTCGTTTACCATTAAACCATACAAAACCATTGCCTAATAATTCTACTGTAGGCAGAGTCTCTTTGTACTGCGCAAGTTGAGATGGATAGATGCAGTAGTTATTTGATAATCTCTCGGTTACTATGTATGGGGTTATAATAAAGTCGATCTTACTTTGATCTTTATAAATACCTTCTGATGCTAGAAAGGTAACAAAACCATTTTGCTTAAACCCTATGAGTGTTTCATTCCGTACATCGAATAGTATCATCTCAGTATCACTTATACTCCTATTGTATTGCAGATCTGCTACTAAGAATAATACCGCTGCAATAGCAGTAAAATACAATCCTTTCTGCCATTTGTTCACCCAAGTGATCGTACCCAAAATTATAATGAGATAAATGCATATCATCTGTGAGAAGGTAATATGTACATTATCAAAAAATGCGTATGGCACATCTTGGATAAAATGGACCACTTTGGCTATGAAGAGTATATACGTCTCTGAAACGCTAGAAAAGAAGGAAGCTAACATTGGAATCCAAGAGCCTAGGGCTACAAAAAATATCCCAGAATATAGAATAATCGTAATGCACGGTATAACTATAAGATTAGAAAACATAAAGAAATTAGGGTACTGGTGAAAATAGTACAGGCCAATAGGGAATGTGGTAATCTGAGCGGCGATACTTACCGAGGTTAGAGTCACTACTTTATCTCCTAGCCAGCTATTCTGAGGTAGCCACCTCCTAAATGCATCTTTATAGTATACAATACCTATAACCGCTAAAAATGAAAATTGGAAACCCACATTATATAAATTTAAGGGGTTGAATAGTAGCAATACGAAAGCCGCAAAGGTTAGGGTGTTATAAATATTTGAATTACGATTAAATGCTCTAGCCAGTATAACTACCGTAAACATTAAAGATGCACGAGCTACGGATGGAGCAAATCCGGTAATGAGGCAATATAGAAATAATATGAAAATAGCTAGCAAAGACTTAGCTATAAGCCATCGACCTTTGCTCTGCCTGATAAGCAACATCCCCCCGAGGAGAATAAAAATAATGCCCACGTGCAACCCAGATACAGCTAGCACGTGTATGGTTCCTGTTTTGGAAAATGCCTTGAGCCAGTCGTCGTCTAAATCCTCTTTGTAACCAAATACAATTGCTTGAGCCACTCCTTTCACTTGGTCATCTAAAAAGTATTGGTCAAAAAGCTTTCTAAGACTTGCTTGCCATCTATAGCTCAATGCAAATAGAGGATTGGTTTGGTTAGTTTTTAAATTTTTCCAATCTCCCCCTTTGAAGTATCCCTGCTGATAGATATTCTTATTCTCATAGTATTTTTTAAAATCAAATTGATGCGGATTCAGACTTGGCCTTACATCTGAGAAATTATTAGGTACTAAAATATAATCTCCATACCTCAGCAACTGGCTAGTGCTGTCTATTTCGAAATACCCCTGTGCAACTCCTTGTATAGATTCGCCAGCACCTTTAGCGTCATAAGCCTTGACTAGGGATAATTCACAACCTATAGATTTTGGTTTTATCTCAGGGTTATTTACCACCCTAGCTAGTACTAAAGTAATTGGTCTATCTGTATGTGAAAAATGATTATCAAAATTAATATCTCGATAGAAGTGTGTAATTATAATGCCCGACAGAAAAACTAGGCAGATAGCTAGATAGGCAGCAACACTAAGTAAACGTAAGTTGACATTTTTTCTGAGGATGATATGTGAAAACACCAAGCAACCTAAAATGGCTGCAGCAAAACCAATAACTAAAGAGAAGTAACCTGAAACTGCGGAAGCAAAATGAATCCCTAAAGCATAGGGAATTAAAAACCTAAGTAAAGGTATATGCCTCCATATATACATTATGCATACTTACGGTACATCAATGCTTTAAGCTCATCTTTAAGTTCTTCATTATCCCAGTGCAGTCTTACCTTATACTCGTGGTATATTTCAAAGGCTTCTTCTCTATGTTCAGCTGCATCCAGCTTTGCCATAAACCCATTATACTCACTTGCCTCCCCATCAAAAAATGCACTCTGAAACTCAAAACGCTTAGCCACCGAAATAGCCTTGGGTATACTCGCTATAGGTTTACTGCTGAATTTTTGGAAGAGTGAGAGCATCTCATCTTCTGCCACAGGCTTTACATTTTTCTTTGGGCTTACCGCCTCTTTCTTCTCTTCTTTAGTCGGCTCTATAGTAGCTGCTTTTATTGGCTCAGCTACTTCTTCTGTTTCTACAGCTTCGGCTACTTGCTGTTGTTCCAGCTTGGTTTGTATAGGAGCAGCGGGAGTCGCCTCTTGCTTTTGGGCGGCAACTTTGGGGGTATGAGACTTCATCTTCCCTTGTAAAGCTAGCATGTTTACCTGGTCATATAAGTCTATACACTGTTTACGCAAGACGTCTATATCTAGTTGCGACAGTCTCTCTGTATGCAGGCTGAGCCTACTGTTCTGTATACTCAATAATCCAAGTAATTCGTCTATTCTCTGATGAATGCTATCTCTACTCATAATAATGCTACGAATAAAATCAATAAATATTACTTTCGGCAGCTATTATCAACACACCATGTTCATAGAACCCAAAAATAGTAAAGGATGGCTAGAGGTCGTTTGCGGCTCCATGTTTTCTGGTAAGACAGAAGAACTGATACGCAGAGTCAAACGTGCTAGAATAGCTAAGCAATCTGTAAGAATCTTTAAACCTAAAATGGAAACTCGGTATGACAAGGTGAAAGTGGTATCACATGACGATAATTACTTGGACTCATTTCCTGTAGACTCTGCAAGTGAAATACTAGACTGGATAGATGGAATAGATGTTGTAGGAATAGATGAGGCACAGTTTTTTGATGATGGATTACCGGAGGTATGCAACACACTAGCTAATGCAGGAAAGCGTGTCGTGATAGCTGGGCTTGATATGGACTACCTAGCTAAACCCTTTGGGGTAATGCCAAACCTAATGGCAATGGCAGAATATGTAACAAAAGTACACGCTATATGTATGCAGTGTGGGTCTGCGGCTCAGTACTCCTATCGCTTCTCTAAAAAAGGAGGGAGAGTACAACTAGGAGAAAAAGACCAATACGAACCAAGATGTAGAGCGTGTTTCATTAAAGGAATGGCAACGCAAACAGCGGGTAGACGTAGATAAAGTCTCCCCAAAAACGATACAGGTCATTCGTTTTAAACTTCTCAGAGAAGACTGCAATGACCAGTAAGGTAATCTGCATAAGTAAAAAAATAGAAAAGCTGCTAAGTGCGATTTTTTCATTGAACACATCCCAAATTCCAAGACTAATGCTTACTAATAAGCACAAGTAAATAATCCTCTTTAAGGTTTTATCGCTGTATAAACCAGCTATAGAGAGCGTCTTCGACCTATGGTCTGCCTCTCGATCAAAGTATGAGAAGAGTATAATGTTACCTAGATTGATAAATAATAGTATCCAAAAAGGGATTGTGTTCTCAGAAGCATTTGTCATTCCATCTCCCATAGTAGCCGATGTAGCCAAGCCAATACTTACTACGAATGCTATAAAAACCTCCTTTAAAAATAATAGTTTTTTGACTCTCTGAGGAACAAGATAATTTATGACAAAATGGAATAAGGTAAGGGCAGCTAGCAAAGCTATGAAACTATAGTACCCTGCTGGCACCCAATAACCCAGTGCCATTAGAATAAGAGCCACCACAATTAATAGTCGCTTGATATACATACGATGGTCAAAGTGTACTCTATGTCTTATCGTGACAGCCCCGTCTTTGAGTTTGATACCGTCGAGCAGGTGGTCTAGAGTATAAATAAACCACACTCCCAAAGCTAGCCCTAGAGCTATGACATAATTAGGAGATGAGCTAAAAATTTTGCAAAAGAAAAGATAGGTACTATAGGAGCCTAATGCTACCCA
>Ga0115007_10000814_pt1 | contig 20629 bp, 18 predicted proteins | sample ArcOceMetagenome_2_FD_87166 | JGI IMG/M metagenome (GOLD analysis project Ga0115007, IMG submission 87166) | Marine eukaryotic phytoplankton communities from Arctic Ocean - Arctic Ocean ARC135M Metagenome | ecosystem: Environmental > Aquatic > Marine > Oceanic | place: Arctic Ocean | collected...
AGCCCAGCGGCACTAGCACCCATCAGTAAGGTGATTAGGTTTATATCTTCATGCTGTCCTGCACGTACTGCATTTTTTGGGGCATCTTTTATTGGGCCATAGTGTATTGGCCGAAGGATGCTATTGCCATATTGTATATAGTCATCAAAATACATCTCGTCTAGGTTTAGATAAAGAGCAATGGCTCTGAGCATATACTTGCCTGTTTCTTGCAAAGCTGCATACGCTTTTAGTCCATATTCAGAAAACTCTGGAACTTCATCTACTGAAATGTTTTCATAGTAGCCAAACTTAGACTTTAGATTTTCAGGTATCTCCTGTCCAAAATGATAAAACTCTTTTAGATCACCTATTTTGCTATCTTTACTATGTTCTGTACCCCAAGAGGTAAATCCTCGCTGACCAGCTATACCTGCGATGTGGTACTTCATTTTAGTCTCCAAGGGTAAGGCGTAAAACTCCTTAGTATAGTTATATAAGTTGGTAGAGAGTTCATTACTAAGCTCGTGATTGAAAATAGCCACAAAGCCGATTTTCTCGTATGCAGTACCCAGATCTTGTACAAAGGTTTGCTTTTCTGAAGGGGAGCCGTTTTTGAAATCATTGAGGTTGATAGAGATGATTGTAGAAGACATGTTTTTCAATTTATAAAACAAATTTACAATTAACGTTTGTATATAAAGCGTTGTCTTTTAATTCTTAAAGAAAATATGAATACTTTTATTAGAATACTATCCAACCAAGAGGCATCCAAAATACTCAGGTAACACGGGCCTTTGGGAGAATAAAAAGGAATTGAGAAAATGCCTTTTTGGAATAGTTTTATGTATATGTGTTTTGCCCAATTATGCACAAACGAGTCTTAAAAGTGCGAAAATAAGTTTGCAGATTTCTGGCTGATTTGTAAGGCCTATCTTAACATGTCTGACATTAATGTAGATCTAAATGACTATGCCACAACAAATACCTGCCTAGGAAAGGTGGCAAGTACAGGCAAATTTGCAGACAAGCACCCTATGCGTATTTTGGTGGGGGAGGATAATCCTTTTTATAAGATGTTCATAGATAAGCTTTTTGAAAAATTCGGCTATTCAGACTCGCATCGTGCAGAGAATGGTATTGAGGTACTTAAAAAACTAGATCACGAAGAGATAGATCTCATACTTATGGATATTCAAATGCCAGAGATGGATGGTATGCAGACCACCCAGCGTATAATAGAGAAGTATGGAGATGATAGACCGCTTATAATAGCACTTACGGCTGATGCTACAGAAGGGATTCAACATGAATATTTAGAAGCTGGTATGGATGGGTTTTTGAGTAAGCCATTCAAGCAAGAAGCTTTGAAAGAAATCTTAATAGAAAACAGTAAAAAAATAAGAGAGAAATAACTAGTCTAAATCGCTAGTACTTCTTTTATTGCTTTTATCTTTAGCTGTACCTCAGCCCATTCTTTTTCTGCTTCGGAATCTATGGTAATAGCTCCGCCAGCATTGTAGTTCAAGGTCTTAGTCTGCTCGTCACACAGTAAGGTTCGTATCACTACATTGAAATCGAAATCATTAGTAGGGCTGATGTAGCCTAACGCACCGCTGTACCATCCTCGTTTGAAATCTTCTAATTCTTCTATATGTTGCATAGCGGCTATTTTTGGAGTACCGGTCATGCTGCCCATAGGGAAAGTGGCTTCTAGTATGTCTTTTACCGTAGTGTTTTCCGATACGGTGCTTTTTATGGTAGAGATCATCTGATGCACCTGCAAGTAGCTGTAAACCCCAAAGAGCTCCTCTACTTGTGTCTGCCCTGGAATAGATACTCGAGCTAGATCATTGCGAACCAGATCTACTATCATTACATTTTCTGCTCTATCTTTTTCTGAATTCTCTAGTTCGTTTATGAGTGCTTCGTCTTCTTGTGTATTGTCTCCTTTTCTTATAGTACCTTTTATGGGTTGGCTAATAAGCTGTTCTCCATCCCTGAGCAGAAAACGCTCCATACTAGCTCCGCAAAGATGAAGATGGTCCGCTCGTAGATAAGCAGCCATGGGTACTGGCGACTTTTGTATTAGTTTCTGATGAAAGGAGATAGGGTCAAATGCTAAATACTCGTGCTTAAAAGGGACGCAGTAGTTTAGTTCATATACCTCACCAGCATAGATCAGATTATGAATTTGTGCTATTTTGTTAAGATATATTTCTTTAGTAATGGGGGATTGTGCTTCGGAAACTTGAAACAGTGAGTCCGCTCGTTCGGTATCCCAAAAAGCGTCAGTTAGTTTTCCTTTTAGTACCCCTACATTATTATTCTTATCGATAGCAATGACAATTTGGGGCACGAAGAAACTTAGCTCAGGACAAGATATAATCTCTTGATTATTTGAATCTAATTTCTCAAAGTTGTTTTTAAGATCATAACCCAAAACACCAAATAGCCAGTCTTTATTCGTGGCTAGATGTGAGCCAAATGCAGTATAATCTGTATACACTTTTTCAGCTCCAAAAGCGGCTAGGAATTCGTATTCCCCCCCGTGCACCCCTGTGTTTAGCTGGCAGCTGTCTAGTATGCAGCTATGCTCGAATTGGCGACTATAGTTATACGCTAGCTCTTTATAAGCTTGCAAACCTTGTGTAGCTATGTAGTGCTGACTTAAGATGGGCCGAAGGTACAATACTTATTTATTTGACTGAATATAAAATGATGCTTTGAAGGTATTCTTAATCGGGAATAGAAGTATGTTTACTCGCTAAAGTGGTCCATTACCAATTGAGCTTTTGCGGGACCTATAACGCTTGCTATTTCTTCGAAGGAAGACTTCTTTATCTTGGCTACAGATTTGAATGTACGCAGGAGTAACGATGCGTTTTCTTGTCCTATGCCTTTTATTTCGGTAAGTTTAGTCGCGATGGTTCCTTTGCTACGCCTATTGCGGTGATGAGTAATTCCAAAGCGGTGAGCTTCGTCACGCATAAATTGAATTACCCTTAGACTCTCAGATTTTTTGTCAATATAGAGCGGTAAGCTATCACCAGGGTAGTATATTTCTTCTAGTCGCTTGGCTATACCTATTATCGCTATTTTACCATATAAGCCTAAATCCTCCAGTGCTTTTACTGAGCTGCTTAGTTGCCCTTTGCCACCGTCTATCACGATGAGTTGAGGTAGCGACTTCTCTTCAGCTACCATTCGGCTATATCTACGAGTAAGGGCTTCGTACATGCTAGCAAAGTCGTCTGGGCCTTCTACCGTTTTTATATTAAAGTGTCTATAGTCTTTTTTGCTTGGCTTACCATCTCTGAAAACCACACAAGCACTCACAGGAAAGGCTCCTTGTATATTAGAATTATCAAAACACTCAATGTGATACGGTAGCTCCGTAAGTCTTAGGTCGTTTTTTATAGCAGATAGTAATCGGTCTATCTTTATCTGCGGGTTTAGTTTTTCATATTGATTGCTTTTCTCTAGCATATAGAGACTAGCATTTTTATAGCTTATTTGTTGAAGTTTCTTCTTATCACCACTTATAGGGACTATAAAATTGCCCTCTAGAGGTAGAGGTATAGGTACTATTATTTCTGTGGTTTCTCTCTGATCTTCTATTATATCACCGTAGGCCATTTCCAATAATTTTTCAGTGGTTTCATCCATTTTTTTCTTCATCTCCATGTTCTTGGATTGAATGATAACACCTCCAGATATACGGAGATAATTGATGTAGGCATATTGGTCATTTTGAGCAATACTGAGCACGTCTACGTCGCTTATTCGAGGGTTTACTACTGTGCTTCTACTCTGGTACTTATCTAGTATCTCCAGTTTTTTTTGATACTTAGATGCTTCTTCAAACTGCCAGTCTGCAGATGCACGTTCCATCTTATATTTTAGGTGATCCTTTACCTCTTTTAGATTTCCACGAAGTATGTTTTTTATACCATTGATACTCTCCAAGTAGTCTTCTTCACTCTCTAGTCCTTCACAAGCACCCTTGCAGTTACCTATCTGATACTCTAAGCAAACCTTAAATTTATGAGCTTCTATATTAGCTTTAGACAGATTGTATGTGCAGTTTCTAGTAGGGTAAATTTGTTTGCAGAGTTCAAGAACTATTTTCATTAACCGCACATTACTGTACGGACCAAAGTAGGTGCTCCCATCTTTTTTTGGATTTCGAACAGGAAATATCTTGGGGAAACGCTCTTTAGTAATCTTAATTAGAGGGAAACTCTTATCATCCTTTAAGTTGATGTTGTACTTGGGCTGAAACTCTTTTATAAGACTATTTTCGAGTAAGAGTGCATCCATCTCGGTAGGTACCACTGTTATATTTACATCCCAAATTTTACTTACGAGTATACGAGTCTTGCCATTTTCATGTTGTTTTTTGTTGAAATATGAACTCACCCGTTTTTTTAGACTTTTGGCTTTGCCAATGTATAAGATCTTACCCTCTTTATCAAAGTATTTGTATACTCCGGGGGCGTCTGGAAGTATTTTTACTTTGTTTTTTATAGGTGCTATGATAATGCTCTTTGCCAAAGATACGAAAGTACTATTATCTTATGCAAGGTCTCAAAAAAGCTTAACTGGAAGTATTGGCATCATCATAATCTTCTGCGAGATTGTAATCCATCATATACGTTAGCTAGTAAAGCAGTGACTTCAGTATTAATGACCATCCCGATTATCCTACTAATAAGTGGGATGAAAGATAGGATGCCAAATAGGCTTTTATTATTGCGAGTCATAGTGTCAAATATGTATTATTTAGTGTAAACTCTATCCCCATCAAACCTAGGAGCTTGTATAGAAAGCACTTTGAGTGGTCTATGATGTAAGTTAGTCACGGAGTGCACAGAACCTTTGGGTATGATTATAATGTCGTTTTTATGCACTATAAAAGTTTTGCCATTCAGGGTCATTCTGCCTTTGCCAGAAAGTATCTCAACCACTTCTGTATGAGAGGCATGGTAGTGCGGCTTTACTGTGTTTTTAATCCATATAATAAAGGTACTCTGCAAGCTGTCTTGGGCTATGGTCTTTACGTACACATTTAGATAGGTGGCAGAGTCTGGATTTATATGATGAGTATCTATTTTTTGAGCGAAGATAGGTAAGCTTAAAAAAGCTGTTAGTAAGATAAAGAATATTCTTTGCATAATTTTTTACAATAATAAGGTAACTATATGCTTGCTTTGTACGTTGAACAAGCAAAATCATTTGAGATTTATAAGCATTATCATATCATTTATCATTTTTAACCTTGCATATGCCCAAAATGCTGAGTTTAAAGCTGTTTTCAAATCTCTAGAAAATGGAGAACCTGTGCTTTATGCCAAGATTTCGTCACCTAGAGGAGAAGCTAAACTTACCAATGTGAATGGTTTTGTGGCAATAGACTATAAAATGGGTGACATGCTCACCATAAGCCATCTTACATATGATACACTGTTTGTGAATACTGCTTCGTGGAAGGGCAGAGATTCTTTAGTGTTTTACTTGCAGCCCAAGGTCTATGATCTAAGGGAAGTGCGATTTACTATTTTAGGGGATAGATCACTCTTCGATAATAAGTTTGTAAGTAATAATCTGGGTAAGTCTGATGAAGAAAAGGTGCGTGAAAAACTAAAGATACTCGAGATGCGTCAAGAGCTAATAGGCTTGGATAAAATGGCCCAAGATGGGATGGTGTTAGGCAGTCCTGTTACGTATATGTACGATCGATTTAGCAAAGATGGGAAGGAACGTAGAAAATATGCGGAGCTGCTAGAGCGTGACAGACAGCTCAAGGTATCTGGCAAAAAATTTGATGATTTGATTATCATCACACTTACCAATTATGAAAATGAAGAGTTGGTAAAGTTTAAGGAGTTCTGTTCCTTTCACCCATCCTATATAGAAGCAGTAGACGCCTTGGAGCTATATTTCGAAATCTTGAGATGTCGCAAGGAGTACATACAAAAAGAATATTCAAAGCCATAAGTTGATACACTTACAAGGTGGTTTATTTTGATTTAACATCTGCAATGCAGGCATCTTCAAACAAGGAGATCTTTCCTCCTGTTAAAAATGGAGCAATGAATTGAGCGATATCCCCTGAACCATTTTCCCAGTACATTACACATTTAGTATTGGTGCAGTGGGCACCGTTTGCCCGTCGTGATGAGCCGTTGTGGCTGGTACGCCATTATTTACTAGTCCAATAGCATGGCCTATTTCATGCACTATTGTGCTTTGTTCTACACAAGTAAATCGAGGGGAATTTTTCCGGCTGACTTTGACAGGCCACATAGTTTAAAGTATTTTCATACCCTCCGTATCCGAAAACACACGACTTTTAGTATTAATGGGATATTGGCTAGTGGTAGACCTTTGACTGTAATAGAGTATGCAGATGGGCCGTTTTTATATTCAGCGATAGAAATGCTTATAGATTGCCTTTTTACAAGAGGATTGACGTATCGTTCAACCATAACCGAGCTTTTTTTAAAGGTAAACTATCAACCGAATTATCTTATGGAGCCTATAATGTAGTGAACTTTAGGAATCCTTTTTTTGTAGTATACAGCGGATCTGGCACTGACGAAAATGGGAACTACATAACAACTTATGACTTTATTAATTTGATGCCGATTCTACCTTATGTGTCTCTTGAGATTAGCTTTTAGATTTTGTTAATGTAATATTAACAAACAACGTGTTTTAGTCTTGCTATGGTTTGTTACTTTTGCTCCTGCGTTTTGAGAGTATTAAACCTTATTTGCCTAGTGGCGTTAGCTTGTACCAGTTACGGTCAATTGCTGCCAAATTTTGGGGGACAAAGAGCTGGACTATCCGCTCTTAGTTTCTTAAAAAACGATTTAAACCCTGTTTCTTTTGGTATGGCTGGAGCAAGTGTAGCTAGCGAAGGTTCTCTTTTTAGTTCAGAAAATAACCCGGCAGGACTTGTCAAAATAAAGAACTCAGGAATAGCTCTTAGTAATATTGCTATAGGAGCAGGGATCAATCAAAGTTATATAGGTGGAGCGTTAAAATTAAAAGGAGGTGGTGTTGTAGGTCTCAATGTGAATAGCTTTAACAGTGGTGCGATGGAAGTGCGTACGGAGTTTGAGCCAAACGGAACCGGCCAACTGTTCTATGCTAATAATACGGCTATAGGTGGAAACTACGCTCAGCAACTTTCAGATAGATTTAGTATAGGAGTAGGTGTGAAATATGTGTACGAAGGCATCGCTACCTATACGAATCATACGGTTACCGCAGATATTGGATTTCTATATACTACAGATTTTAAAGATCTAACTTTCGCTGTGGCAGTCAAAAATTTTGGAGGTAACTCGCAAATGAAGGGTGCAGACTTAGAGACAGATTATAATAGGACAGATGTATCATTAGAAAAATATACTACGCCAGCACTTTTCAAAATGGGCTTCTCGCTCACAGCCTACGAAACTGAGGGTAAAAAAATATCAGTAGCTGTAGAGCTTAATCACCCAAGTGATAATGCAGAAAATATAAGATTAGGCGGAGAGTTGAATCTGAAAGAACTTCTTTTTGTGAGACTTGGATATAAGCTGAGCGTAAAAGGACAAAATTATCCTACGGCTGGCCTTGGTGTGAAAACCAGAATAGGGCATCACCCCCTTTATATAGACTATGGGATAAACCCAACCAATAGAATGGGTGTGCAGCATATATTTGGTATAAATCTACCTTTTAACAACGACAAAAGATGAATCAAACAGTGAAGTTAAGCCTATATGTTATTGTACTTTTTTCGCTTACCGCTTGTGAAGGGTTTTTTGGTAAAAAAACAAGTACAGATTTCATAGAGGTTCCAGAGTACTCTCCTAGAGAGGTTGCCTATGTGCCTGTGCAGCCTGCCCTTACAGATTTTGTAAACCCGGTGGACATTATTGCTGGTTTCGATGAGTTAATGTATGTAGTAGATGCTGCTACTGAAGAGATAATTTCTATGGATGAAAGTGGTAGAGTACTTAAACGTTTTAAACTGCAAGGGGTGAAATCAATAGCCCAAAACAGACGCTTAGATTTGCTTGCCATTGGTACTATAGAAACTAAAGTAGCAGGGCAAGACTTCGTAGTTAATTGTATTTACAAAGTGGATATGCATGGTCCTGGGGCTAATTTTGGCTTAGAGTATGCACGAGTGGTAGATACTATCATTCACCCTTTTTATTTTAAAACTACATTCTCCTCTAGTGATGCACAAGTGAGTCTAAATAAGATTGCTGTTTTAGAGGATAATAGATTCTATGTCACTAGAAGTGGAACAGATAATAATCCTCAAAAATTTGGTGGTCCGGATGATGCGGTACTCCTATTTGGTAGCGATGGGAAATATCTGACTCCTGTAAGTGTGAATACGCCAAGTGGTCTATTTAGAAACTATTTCAAAGAACCAGTTGGGATCTCTAGTTTTGTACAGCCGCCACAGATATCTGCTGGAGGTCCAGATCATTTTGTATTCACTTCTATTTCAGAAAACACATCTATTAAAGTTCAAATAATAGATTACATAGAAACTGATTTTGGTGCTAATTATGAGCCTCGAATTCTTTTTGAAAGTGACGCAACAGTGTCTGATGGTAATCTAACAGAACCTAACAAATTTAGCGAACCTGTCTCTGCGTTAGTAACCGGTGATGGTACTAATTTCATTTTTGTTGTAGATAGAAGCAAAGACTCTTTTTATCAATTTACAGTAACGGGGCTAGAAGGGGTGAAACCCCCTACAGGGGCAGCTAGTGCCAAGTATCAGCTTGCGAGCTTTGGAGGTAAAGGAACGGGCTTGTCTCAGTTTAATAACCCAACTGCCGTAGCATATAAAAATCGTATAGTTTGGATTTGTGATGCTGGCAATCAGCGTGTGCTTAGGTTTAAACTTACAACGGACTTTCAATAAAAAAATAAGGGTTTACTAAGGCCTTACTTCTATTGTATTAGTGCCCAATAATACTAAACGTAGGTCTTAAAAATTGTGTTGCTAATCTACGGTAATTTTGTGTCCTCTTCTGGCTTTACTTTTTTCTTTCGTAGTCTAAATCTATCAAATTGATATCTGAAAGATAGGCCCACTCCGGTGGTAGTTACGTTATTTATATTACCAAGAGTGGGGTCATTTGCTTGCTTCTGGAAGCCACGTATTTTAATATTCCCCTCCTCGTTTATATCATATTTTATACTCACATCGTAAGGTTTAGAGCCCTGCGCTGCAGCATCTACTGAATAGGCTAGTTCTAGCCTATCATTCAAGAAATTTCTTTTTAATGATAGTATAAGTTCAGCTTCGCTTTCGTAACTATTTTGATAGTCTACTCCTACTTTTAGCCTAGTGTCTAGTTGTCCTAACCAATTGTTTAACTGGCTAGAGGCAAAATCACTCAGACTATTTATTCCTGTATTGGCAGCTCCCTTTTCAACTTGTTGACGAGCCCCTGCAGTAACGACATTATTAGTAGAACCTGCCGAAAAACTGGGAGGTATAAATGTGCCCAATACTAAGAGTGCGAAAACCTGCCTATCGAGTTCTTCTTGGTCGAGCTTTACCCGTTCTATCACCGTATTAAGGGTGTTGTTAGCGGTAGCACTATGGCTTGATTGAGATGGGAAATCAAGGTCAAACGCCACCTCTGGATTGAAAAGGAGACCTGTTAGCTTAAGGTAACAATCTACGGGTATAGCAGTGGAGTAGTTGGCTAGCTCTTCTTCATCTTGTACTATGCCACTCACTAGTGCTTTTGGCACGGGATACTCTCTTTTTATGGCTTCTAAGTCTATTTTAGCATTATACGGATTTCCATCCCAAAACAGTGTGCCTCCCTGCTTTACTGTAAAATATTTAGTAATTAAATCTAATGCTGTGAATAGATAACTTCCTCTATCGATAGTTAGGCCCCCATACATATTAAAATCTCCGTAAGTATTTATCTCCATTCTGAGATTACCGTGGCCTGCAGCTTCTATTTTGTCACCCAAGAGCTCATCAAAAATTAACGTGATATTAGCATCATTTGTAATCTCAAAATTAAAATCCATACGTACTCCTGCGGTAGATTTAAAAGTCTTGTTTAGCTGGTTATTGTCTAGTTTTAAATTTACAAACTCTACGTAACTTAGTTTTCCGCTAGTAGATGCGTTATCTAATGGAATAAAGATTTCAGTGCCTTTTCTACTTTTTGCATTTATCTGAAGTAGAATATCGTCCATAGGACCAGATATTAGCATGTTGCCATCTACAAAGGCGGTTCCATAAAAGAGTTCATTGTCTTCTCTTGACGTATTCATTATCTCAAAGTTGGATAGCTCGTCTATATTCACATTGAAACGAAAATCAGTAAAATTACTATGGTTTATGCTTCCAGAAACCTTCCCTTTTTGGTTGGTTCTATCCGTTAAAGTAGCTTGGGTTATTTTAAAAGTATTAAAATCTATATCAAGTGTTACATCTCCCTTGTAATTGGTCTGCAGGTAATCTACTTTGAAGTCTAGATTATCTATTTGCATTTTCCCCCTGAGGTTTGGTTTGTTTAGTAGGCCTGTAATGCTAATGTTAGTAGTAGATAACCCATTGATGTTAGAAGCTAACCCCTTTAGATATTTTTCAAAAGGGTTTATGCTACTTTTTTCTGTAGTTAGTTTTAAGTTAAGAGGAGACTGAATATTCTTAAAATCAATATTTCCAAGTATTTTCATGTCATTAAGTAGTCCTCCACTTATACTGCCATCTATAGCTACAGCTAGTAAGTTGTCTTTATTTATACTTTGTAAAGTGAGCGTGCCAAGTGTGTCGTCATCTAGCTGTAGGTCTTCTATTATTAAATCAGACTCAATAATGGGGAAACCTTGCCTGTCGGATACGTCTATATACCCATTCGTTATCCCTGCTATTTTCAGGTCAAAACCTGCTATAAATGGAGTGAGATTATCTAGTTTGAAATCTGTAAGTATTACGTTTATTTTGTCTGCTTTTTCGCCAATGGAGGCGTCTACGAAAAGTATTTCATTCTCATTTCTAAAGTCAAAGTATCTAAACTCTACAATACCGTGATGTGATACTATGTTGGGGAAATTAGTTCTCTTTAGCGTCCAATCTTTATCATATATTTTAACTTTGGAATTATCTAAGTATACAGATATACTATCACGTATATAGGTGAGCTTGCCAGCTAGTAATATATCTAAAATGCTATCTCGTTTAGACGTAGTTTCAAAGTTGACTATGCCATCATCTATAAATCCATTGGCATCTAATTGGTCAAATAATATACTGTCGTTTTGTAACAGGCCTCCAGTGCTTATGCCAAAGTTGATTGGGGTAAAATCTCCTCCGTTGGATATTTTTAAATCAATAAAGGGTGTAGAAACTATGTCGTACTTAAAATTAGTGAGCCCTCCCGTGCTTTCTATTTTCCCAGCTGTGTGGTCGTATTCTATATCTAAGAAGAGGCTTTCAAAATACGCTGAAGGTATAAATTCTTTAAAAATGTTTTGAAATGTATCTATAGATATTACTGATGCTATGTTCTTACTCTTGATCGGTAGCATAGGCTTTGCAAACTGAGATGGATAAATAATATGCTTGATATGTTCTATTAGTGTGTCTACTTCACTAAGTAAAAAATTTCCTTTTAAATCTACTACAGCGAGGTCTGATTTTAAAGAATACTGTCGATAGTTCGCGTTTTTTTCTGAAGTGAGTTTAACATCTTTCAAACGGTAGGTGCTATCTCCTTTCTCCATTGTAAAGCTGTCTAGGTCTATGCTGCCCGTTATATTGTCAAGCTCGCTCCCCGTTAGATTTACTAACCCGTTAAACTTCAAAATATTATCTTGACTATCTAATCCTAAGGTCTTCAAATTAAGAGCAAACACGTTGGTTCGCACTTTTATTTTTGGAATTTCGGAGCTTATATCCAGAGAGCCATTGAAGTCTAAATTGAAGTTGGGGTCTTGTATTTTGAAGTCTCCTTCATATAAACCTAGTGCAACTTTACCATCTAATACTATGTTTTTGTAGTCGTAATCTGCGTATGAAATGTGCCCTATTTGACCAGATATACTGCTATTTAAGGATTGTGCATCCAGACCGCTGCCAGCTAATTGAAGGTCAAAAGATGTGGTGCCGATTGTTTTGTTACCTATCAGTTTACCTAGGTCTAAGTCTGGGGAGGTCAATATGCCAGCATAGCCCGCATTGTTAGTCCCCAGTTGCTTATAAGTAATGTCTGTAGCCACATCGCCTACACTACTGTGTATTTCTCCTTTTACTGAAAAGTCTGTAAAGTAGCCTCTAAAAGTACCCACATATCTTATATCCCCCAGTGCAAGAAACTCCTGAGGTACTGGATCTAATTTAGCTAGTTTGGCTATTTCTCTAGCAGTGGAAGTGAGTATTTTAGCATTTATGTCCAGATAGGTTTTTGCAGTATTAGGTAGTCCTGTTATCTTTATTTTGCCATTAAAGTGAGTATGGTTGCTCATACCTATCTCCAGCTTTTCACTTCTCAGGTTATCGATAGTTCCAGTGACCTTTCCGTTGGCAAATAGCACCTCTGTATATTTTTTTAGGGTGTTGCTAAACAGAGCTAAATCTGAAGTGTGTACTTTAGACTCATCGAAATTCGCCTCAATTTGCACATCCGTTATAAACTCACTAAAATCTGCATAGCTCGAATACTTGAATTGTAAAAAGTCTTTGATATAGCTATTGGAGGTCTGGAGTACTAAGCTTTCAAAACGCATCGTGCTCGGACTAATTATGGTATTCGCACTCAGGTTTTGAATGTTGAGTCCAGATTTTTCGAGTCCAGATAAGTCTTCTAGTACAAAATTGAGGGAGTCGTTTATTATTTTAAAATCGTGAAGATGTCCACTTATCTTTTTGAAGTGCAAGTCGTTTTCGTCAAAAGCTCTGTCGGTTGTCTGGCCAAAATTTTTATTGAAATATCTAAATTCGGTGTTTTTTAAGGAGACCTTACTTAGATTTATTACTTGTGCTGCAGAGGGTCTAGTCGTTTTTTTCTTAGGAGAGAAGTAGTCTATAAGAAACTGAAGGTTAATTTGACTCTCGTCTTTTGGTATTCCTAAGAATACTTTAGCGTCTTCTATGTCTATGTTATCTAGCTTTATGAGGGTATTGGTAAATGAGAATAAGTCGTAATCTACGTGCAGGTTTTCTACATAGATCATAGTATCGTGCTGTTGGTCTGCTATGTATAATTTGGTAGCAGATATTTCATCAAAGTATTCTAAGGATATTTCGCCGATGCTCACATCTACACCTAGTTCTTTGGTAAGCCATGATGTAGCCTTGTCTGCCGCATAATTTTTAAACCATGAGGTATTTACCACCGCTAGAAGAATCAGCAGTAGACCAAGTAGTATGGCTACGATTTTGAGCGGTATTTTTACTATTTTTGACAACGCTTATTTTTTAACAAACAGCATAAGGTCACAAACATACTTTGGAACTATCAAAGAACAATTCACAAATCTGTATACTTGGGATAGAATCGTCCTGCGACGATACTGCTGCTGCGGTGTGGTATAATAACAAAATTTGCTCCAACGTAATTTCATCACAAAAAATACACGAAGAATTTGGAGGAGTAGTTCCGGAGCACGCAAGCAGAAAACATCAACAAAATGTGGTGCCTACTGTGCTAGCATCATTGGCTCAAGCAGGTATATTGAAAGAAGAAATAGACGCAATAGCCTGTACTCAAGGTCCAGGTCTTATGGGGTCTCTACTTGTAGGGCATTCTTTTACTAAAGGTTTGGCTCTTTCGCTTAATGTGCCATATGTGAATGTAGATCACGTAGATGCCCATGTACTAGCTCATTTTATTGATGGAGACGTGCCCAAGTTGCCTTTTCTTTGTTTACTAGTGTCTGGTGGGCACACACAGATAGTGCGAGTAAATGAAGATTACACATTAGATATTTTAGGAAAAACTATCGATGATGCAGCGGGGGAAGCCTTTGATAAAGCAGGGAAAATGCTCAATTTGAAGTATCCAGCAGGTCCTATTATAGATAAGCTATCTGAAGATGCCGATCCGCTTAAGTTTAAATTTAATACACCTAATGTAGCCGCACTAGACTTTAGTTTCTCTGGCCTCAAAACATCGATACTTTACTTCTTGCAAAAAGCTACTAGGCAGCAAAAAGATTTCATAGAGGAAAATAAAAAGGATCTCTGTGCATCTATTCAGTATACTATTGTGTCTTATTTAATAAGCAAACTAGCACAGGCCATGGACGAGACTGGAATAAGAGAAATAGGAATAGCTGGTGGTGTAGCAGCTAATTCTGCATTACGCAGTGAACTAACGAGCTTGGGTGAGCGAAAAGGAGCAGTTGTGTACATTCCTAAATTTGAGTATTGTACAGACAATGCCGCGATGATAGCTTTTGCAGGTAAAATAAAGATAGAACAACAAAAATATGGCACACTTAGTGATGTGTGTTTTACAAGAAAATGAGGATTAGAATAACAGGAATAGTAATGGTTGTTTTTTGTGTCATGACAATGGCTCAAGAGAATGACACATCAGCTTTAGGGAGGAATAATGTTGCAGTGGTCAAGAAAATGCAGTTTGTTCATGCCTTTATAAATAATAAAGACACTTGTCTGTATGACCTGAAAAAATATGATAAAGATACGAGATTAATTTATGGTAAGGTAGATATGAATTGCGTAGGCATGCAAACATTAAAAGAGACCATATTAAAATATGATAAAACGGGGCTCAATCATATTATCTCTAGACAAGATGATTTAGATTTTAGTAAGTCCACCTATATCTATGATACTGCTACTGGCAAAGACCCGGAGAAAATTAAGGTTTTGTTTTTTCAGACCAATGATAGTATGTCTATTAATACTACCTACTATAAAAATGATACGGGCAGACTAGATAGCTCTGAGACGCTTGTTACAATGCAAGATGGTAGCCAACGCTATACCCAGAATGTGGCAAGGTATAATGAGCAAGGCGGTCTGGTGCAGCTGGCTACTGCAGACGCTAAAGGGGAACTCACAGAAATGGCCAGTTATGAACTAGATGAGGAAAAGAGACTGCTCAGTGCGGCTTTTGCCACATATGGTGAAAATCCATATTTTGTTCAGACTTATTACCAGTATAATCAAAGGGGACAGATAGCAAATACGGTAAATACAGTGAATCAAAAACAAGAGTATTTTTACTATGACAATGGGTTGCTAAATAATATTTTATCCTATAATCCTAAGGGGGTATTGGAGATAGAATACATTTTTCTATACGAGTTTTATTAATGAACGCATTACTAGTTTTTTTAGGCGGTGGGCTCGGAGCTTTATGTAGATATGGAGTGAGTAGGCTGTTTGCTAGTTCTACAGATTTCCCTTGGGCTACGGTATCGGTAAATCTATTGGGCTGTTTTGCTATTGGGATCTTTAGTTTCTATGCTATGAGAGGTCAAAATACATTGATAATGTTCGGCATTGTAGGTTTTTTAGGTGGGTTTACTACTTTTTCTAGTTATGGTCTGGAGCTTATGCGAATGTTAGAATCTGGATTGGCAAAAAACTTTGTAGTATATTTACTTGCAAGCAATGTGATAGGTGTACTGCTCGTTTATGTAGGATATAGACTGGCGTGTAATTTTATAAAATAAAGAAAATGAAGAGAGTACTTATATATATTCAATTAATGGTTTTAGTCGTGGGTGCTGTGTATGCAGACAAACTTCTAATTCCTATGAATGCCTCACAAAAAAACCACCTAAAGGCTTATGGAATAGCCTATTGGGTACTAAGCAAGGACCAAGAAGTAGAGTGGTTACTAAACTATCAAGGAGGTAGTTTTATGATGGACGACTTTGAAAATATAGAGAGAGTGTGTTTGCTACGGGGTGTTAGTTTTACGACCATGAGTGAGGGTAAAGCAAACTCTTTGAAAGACGAATTGGCTAGTCCTGCTGTAAATGCGGAAGTAGTGAAGCTGCTAAAAGTGCCTAAAATAGCCGTCTATTCTCCCAAAACTTCTCAGCCTTGGGATGATGCTGTTACTATGGTACTTACCTATGCGGAGATTCCATATGATGTGGTTTTTGACGATGATGTGCTAGATGGCAAGTTGCCAACCTTTGATTGGTTGCACCTACACCACGAAGATTTCACTGGGCAGTACGGAAAATTTTATGCCAGTTTTAGAAACGCAGCTTGGTATCAAGAGCAGGTAGCGGAAGCAGAGGCAATGGCGAGCAAGCATGGTTTCGAAACGGTATCTGAGTTGAAATTAGTAGTGACCAAAAAGATAAGAGATTTTACTGCTGGCGGAGGTTTTCTCTTTGCTATGTGCAGTGCCACAGATAGTTATGATATAGCCATGGCAGCAGATGGAGTTGATATATGTGAGCGTATGTTTGACGGAGACCCGATAGAGCCAGGTGCACAGGCTAAATTAGATTATACTAAAACCTTTGCTTTTACAGACTTTAGGATAGAGATGAATCCTATGAAATATGAGGTGAGTAGTATAGATGTAGATCCTAGGAGTAGAGGAGTTAAAGAAGGAAATGACCTTTTTGCATTGAATGAATTTAGTGCCAAGTGGGATGTTATTCCTACTATCTTAACTCAAAATCATGAGCGTATAATTAAAGGATTTATGGGACAAACTACTGCTTTTCACAAAGATCAAATAAAGAGTTCTATCATCATAATGGGAGAAAACAAGAGTTTAAACGAAGCTCGATATATACACGGAACTATAGGCAAAGGACAGTTTACTTTCTATGGAGGTCATGATCCCGAAGACTATCAGCACTATGTTAACGAACCGCCTACGGACCTTAATCTACACCCTAACTCGCCTGGATACAGATTGATATTAAATAATATTCTTTTCCCTAGTGTGAAGAAGAAAAAGCAAAAAACGTAAGTTAGATTACGGTTTTATAAACTATTCGGTAGCTCAATATATAAGGAGTTTTACTGCCCTATTTTTATCTTAACAACTACTTTTTTTACCATCTCAGGTTTGTCTGCTTGTATGCATGGTAGGTGTAAGTCATCTGGGAAAAAGATGCCAAACATTCCTTTTTCGAAAAGCATAAAAGAGTATTCATCTTCATATAGTGCGTAGTCATTTTCTTTGTCTACGGTGATAGGTTTATGTGCATTTTTGGTGGCGAGTCCCATGAGTTCGCTTCCGCTTATGATATACTGTATATCTATATGCTCAAAGTGACTTTCCATTTGTAAATCTTCTTCACTTTTGGTCTCGTACTCTTTTACTAGAGCAAATACATTGTCCCCATCTATGCTATGTTTTCCCACAGCTACTTTTTCTAAGTTGGTGGACTTTAGATATTCAAATGCTTGAGTAATTCTAGGATTTATAGAAGTGTATAGCGAGGTGTTTTGTAGTTTGTCTATTATCATTTTATCACAATTAATGCAAGCACAAATGTACTAGCAAAATGGCTTAATTGATAAAATCAAAATCAGTTTACGATTGCTTGGGTTTGCTTTTTTTTTCAATCGCATTCATAGGTGATGAAGAGTTGTAGGGGACTTTGCCGCTTGGCACCACTTTACTAGTGGCATCCAGGTGTGCTTCCTGATCGTCAAAGAAGATGTGTGCTCCAAAAGCTTCTAGTACCTTGTCTTTGGATAATCCACCCATGAAGTATACTTCGTCAACGTATACACCCCATTTTCGTAGGGTTTTAATAACTCGCATATGTGATGGTGCACTGCGAGCGGTCACTATAGATAGTCGCAGTGGAGATAGCTCTATAGTAGTGGGAAGATGCTCTTGTATATGAGAGAGTTTTATGAGCAGTTCAGCAAAAGGGCCCTTTTTTAGCGGATTGTCTTCGTTCTCTTTTTCGTGTTTTAGGAAGGCATCTATTCCTTCAGTTTTATAACGATGTTCAGATTCATCAGAAAACAAAACAGCATCCGCATCAAAAGCTATTTTTACTCGGTTATCCTTAGGATTAAAAGACTTTGGTGGTGCGTAAATAGATGCTGCGGCACATGCTCTAGAGTCTATGACCGTCTGTACATCTTTATCGTCTTTACTCAGAAAGAGGTCAATATCATAGGCGTTTATATAGGGTGCTAGTGGCTCGCCACCGCTTAATGCTACTCTTGTGATATCGAGCTCATGTAGTGCGATAGAGTTGAGCATTCGAATGCCGGTTTCTGGGCTGTTTCTGCTCATGAGTACTATTTCTACGATACGTTTATTTGCTTGATTATTGAGTTCGAGTAGGCTCTTTACGAGGTAAAAAGCGGATCCTATCTTGAGTGGTTCATTTTCGTGTGCTAGTTGATACTTGCGGTATCCTTCTATTCCTTCTGTATCAAAGATGGCATTCTCATCTTCTAAATCAAAGAGGGCTCTGGACGAAACCCCTACTACGAGGATATCTGATAAGTCTACTGGCATGAAGTCAAAGGTATTATTTTTCTACCTATTCACTTGCCTCCGCACTATAATCAGAAGTGGGATGGCTACCGTATAGGAGAGCAAGAAAGGTAGGATATAGTGTTCTAAATTAAACGCTAGCATAGCAGCTATAATCAAGAGCTGAGAGCCTAGACCAAGGGCAGAGACTAATGTCATAAACCAGTTAGGTATATTTTGCTTTTTGGGAGCGTCAGGATCTGCATAGTAGATCGCTTGATCAAATACACGGTACAGTATGTTGAATATCGCATAGAGTACATTCACGAGTTCTTGCTTTTCTCCGGGCAGTGCGATAGGGGCTTTTTTCTCGTTTATACGACTGGTATCGTCTCCATCAAATTCATTTCGGAGAATCACATAGTAGTAATTGTATAATGTGCCTTGGAGTTGAATCCCTATGAATGCTAACAAAGCGATGATCAATGGCCCAGAAGTAACATACCAAATACAGCCGAGTACTAAAAAATTAAGTACAATGTCAAAAATAGAGTCCAAATATCTCCCGCTATAAGAAGGGGTGGCCTTTACTCGAGCTAGCTCGCCGTCTGCAGCGTCGAGTATGGACTTAAGTATTAAAAATATCCCTGCCAATAAAAAATGATGTGATAGGATGAAATAACAAGCGATTAACCCAACTACTCCAAATGCCAGGGTTACGTGTATGGGCGTAGCTTTTGTGTTTTTAAGCGACCTTGCTATCCAGCGGGCAGGTTTACGGCCGTAGTCAGATAAGTCTATAAATTGGTAAGCCGCTGGTAATTTGCTCATTAGTAATGTATTAAAACAAGATGTAGGTTTTTTTGTTTTAATGTGATGTAAAAAATCAACCTATTCTAACTGTGATACTTATTTAGGACAACGAAATATTCATAGATCGTACTTCATATTAGCCAGGTTTAGTCTTAGTCCTAGTCTAAATATTTGGTTCGTTCTCTGAGCCCAAGAAAGTAGGGTGACGGATACGGTTAGTAAGAATGTTATTATTCTTTTCATAAGAAAGCACAAAGATAAGCAGCAATGGTCATTCTATTTTTATTAGATGCTTAGGTCTAATTTTTGGCATTTCTGCATATACGGAAGCAGACTCATTTTGGTCATTTTTTTTATTGCCTATATCTTGTGGGAGTTTAGTTTAGTAATGAAAATCTTTGTATTGTACTTTCGCCACAGTGTCTACCGAAGCCAAAATACAAGAACTAACTGCCGAGCTAAAGCAGCATAATTATAATTATTACATTCTTGCCCAGCCCACCATATCAGATAGAGACTTTGATATGAAGCTAAAGGATCTGGAGAAGCTAGAGCAAGCATTTCCGCAGTATGCGGATCCTAACAGCCCTACCCAGCAGGTAGGTGGCGATATCACCAAAAACTTCAATACGGTGCCTCATAGTAGCCGAATGTTGAGTTTAGGTAATACGTATAACAAGGAAGAACTTTTAGATTTTGATACGCGAGTAGCTAAGCTAAATGGAGGTAATGCATATAACTATACTGCGGAGCTCAAGTTTGATGGATTTGCGATAGCACTGAGATATGCCAATGGAGAGCTAGTACAAGCGATTACTCGTGGAGATGGCACACAAGGTGACGATGTCACGGCTAATGTGAAGACTGTGAAAAATATTCCCCATCAATTGACTGGAGATATTCCTGAAAATATAGAAGTACGTGGTGAGATGTTTATTCATAAAGCGGCATTTGCAAAGCTGAATGAACAACGAGCGAAGAATGGAGAGGACTTATATAAGAATCCAAGAAATACTGCAGCGGGGACTATCAAGCTTCAGAATAGTGCTGAAGTAGCGAGACGTCCGCTCGATGGGTTTATGTATCAGCTTGCCGAACACGGAAAAGAAGAACTAGATCACTGGGATAGTCTACAGCGAATGAAAAGCTACGGTCTGCCTGTGAATGATGCTACCCGACTATGCGATACCATAGAAGATGTATGGAAGTTTATAGAGCACTGGGACGAAGAGCGAAAGAACTTAAGTTTTGAGATAGACGGAGTAGTGATAAAGGTGAATAGCCGCTTGCAGCAGCAGGAGATGGGCTTTACTAGTAAGTTTCCTAGATGGGCGATGTCGTATAAGTTTGAGACAGAAAGAGCAGAAAGCAAACTTTTGAGCATTAGCTAT
>Ga0115007_10000818_pt1 | contig 20564 bp, 19 predicted proteins | sample ArcOceMetagenome_2_FD_87166 | JGI IMG/M metagenome (GOLD analysis project Ga0115007, IMG submission 87166) | Marine eukaryotic phytoplankton communities from Arctic Ocean - Arctic Ocean ARC135M Metagenome | ecosystem: Environmental > Aquatic > Marine > Oceanic | place: Arctic Ocean | collected...
ATAATAGATTTATAATCAGTAGGTTATACAGAGCCAAGCTTTATTACCCACCTAGATATCGTGTGAACAATGCATCTAAGCTAGGTTTTAAGGGACTCAAAGAATGGCGGCTTTCTTTTCCTTAAAAAAGCCGTGTATCAATTACTTATAATTTAATGTAGCACTCTGGATATTTCGGTGTGACCGTATTATAAAAGTCCCAAATTTTACGCATATCAGCATCTAAATCCCCGCTGGGATATATTACCCCACCGACACCCGCTTCTTTTTTCGCGTAATCCAAATACCCTAATAAAATAGGTACATTCGCTTTTAAAGCCACTTGGTAAAACCCCGTCCTCCAACGAGTGACGGCCGAACGCGTTGCTTCGGGTGTCACTAGCACCATAATATCGTCGGAGTCTTCAATGTATTTAACCATTTGATCCACCATTTTAGGACGAGGATCACCGGGAGTTTTAGAGGAGCGGTTAATTGGAATGGCGCCGAGAGGGCCTAACAATAGATTAAACGGAAAACGCATCCACTCCTGCTTAATCGTAAAACGAGGAGTCGCAACCTTCAACATATCTGCAGCGGCCATTGTGTAGATAAAATCCCAATTGCTGGTATGCGGTGCTGCAATCATCACACAACGCTTAATATCGCTAGGGGGTGTGCCTGCAATTTTCCAACCCTTACACTTGAAAAACCACTGGCAAAGCCGCTTGAACATATAAAACTCCAATCACTATGGCAAAACATCCATTATAGCCGCGCAGAATCAACTCTGCCTCTGCATACTCAATAAAACAGCGTCCTAAACCCTTCAGACTTATTGCGATATAATAGATTTAGCTTCACTCGGAGTGAGTAACCGACTGTCCCCTGGCAACAAATCCTCGTCTAATTCAAGGTTACCAATAGATACGCGATGCAGTTCCACCACCTGATTCCGAAAACGGCCAAACATGCGTTTTATTTGATGGTAGCGCCCTTCCATCAAGGTCACACGCGCCACATACTCAGACACTTTTTCAAGCACCGCAGGTAAAGTCGTGAGGTCTTCAAAGGCAAAATACATCCCTTGCGCAAAGGCTTCGCTGTATTCATCTGTAATAGGGTCAGCAAGTGTGACTTCATAGACTTTAGCGACGTTTTTATCCGGAGAGGTGAGCCTACGCGACCATTCACCATCATTAGTTAATAGCAGTAAACCTGATGAGTTTAAATCTAAGCGACCAACGATATGTAGATCATCTAAACGCGCCTCAGGGTTATCCGCTTCCAGTAAGTCGATCACTGTTTTATGTATCTCGTCTTTTGTAGCACTGACAACTCCAACGGGTTTATGCATCATCCAATACACCGCAGAGTTTTGCTGTAGTATTTGACCATCGACTACGATATGAGAAAACTGATCGACCACTTGATTAATAGCCGCCGCAAAACCCCCATCCACCATCACCCGCTTTTGTGCCAACAAAAGCCGTACATCTCCCTTTTTTACGCCAGTACGTGACGACACAAATCGATCCAAGCGGAATTTTTTTGATTCCATTACACCTTCCCATAAAACGCTACATGCACCATCGGCGTATTAGCCCGAATGAAACTTAACCCAAAGCACCAAAAGTAATACTGCAAACGCACACCATATCAATGTAGCGACTAGTAGCGTTGCCATCAGGCTAAATTTGATACTGAAATAGTAAATAGAACATAGGTAGGCAGCATAGGGGATCAATGAAAATAGGCCGAACAGTGCTGTTGTTCTTAAGTCTTCAGCTGAACGCTCTGTACCCACGATGTAATGTGCAATCAGGGCAAAAGTTGGAAATAACGGGACTAGCCCCGCGATAAAGAAGCTTTTTGTTTTGGCTAATAACGCTATTAATAAAACAGCTAGCGCTCCTAATAGGCATTTTATCAGTAACGACATAATTATCTCTGCTTCGTCAAAACGAATACCCTGTAATGCGCTAGAGCATCTAGCACATAAACAGGATACCCGATTTACTACCGATTACTTGGTGACTTCTCGGTCGTAATTTAAACGCTTGGCAGCATCCAATGTAAGCATCTGCATGAAGATCTTAGTTTCAGCATCGTTGCCAACAGGGGCCCCATTTCCGCTTCCACCACCAAACACGTTAGTGGGTACATTACGCTTAGCAAAAGCATCCGCCCATAGGCGCTGAATTTCTACTTCAGCTTCTAGCTTTTGAGCCAGTGCGTTATCAGCCTGCAAAATAATTTCTTTTTGGTATGCTTCTGCATCCGCTAACGTACGGCGAGTTTCGGCTTCAATTTTTGCTTTTTCATAATTAATCTCAGCCGTTTCCTTCGATATTGCGGCTTCCGCTTTTAACTTTTCGGCGCCAGTAATCGCAAGCTGTTTATCCGTTTCGGCTTCTGTTGTTTTTTGGATCTGCTCAACTTTTGCTTTAGCTTGACGCTCAGCGACTTCACGTTCACCTCGCGCTATCGCTAACAAACGCTGCTCTTCCTCTTGCACGCGTTGTTCACGTGCAATAGCACGGTCTGCCGATGCTTTTTGTTTAAGCTGCATACGCTCAATAAACTTTTGGTTGGGTTTCATATCAGTCACCAGTGCTGATACGACCGTAATACCGAAATCAGTAAAACGCTGTGATTTACGTCGCGGCTGACCATCCGTACCCAGTACTTTTTTAACGAGGAAGACTGTTTTTTCATCTTCACCGTACTGTTCTTGCTCGGTACCTAACGACGCATTTGCTGAGCCCGACGAAGAGCGCGCGGAGCGTACAGTCACCTCTTCTCGTTTCACCAAATAGATACCGTTACTCATTTGGTTTTCAAACTCAGAGTTGAACTCCGTACGGCCACCACCATAGTATTCTTCAGCAGCCATCAAAGATGCGTTAGCTTGCAACGTTTCTTTAAACGCAGGCAACAGAGCCGTACGCAGTAAGTTTTCTGGGGATCGATATTCATGTGCTAATTTTAAAAAAGACAGCTCATCAGCCGGAATCGAAAAACGTACTGTCGCTTCGGCATGCGCATCAACCTGATCTAAAAACATGATGCTCAATGGCGGGAGGCTAGCCGATGTATTTTCAGAATCTTTCTCTGCAGTGATAGCATTGATGCTAGAACCCGATGATGCTTGAACCGTCATGGCTCTTTTCCACGAGTTATAGCGTCCAAATGGATAAAACTTATAGCCCACTTCCGTAACAACCGCTTCACTGCCAGTCACTGTACGCACATGGTAAATATACCCAGGCTCAGCATAAAAAAACGATTTTGAAAGCACATACACGATCGACAAAATGACGATCACACTCAATACACCCTTAACTATCAACCCAGTGCTAGATTTTAATAGCGCTGCCGAATCAGACATAAATCTATCCCTATTTTATTAATATAGTGAACCAAAATTTTAGCGTAACCGTGTTTCAAGACGGCATTATTACCATCATTTACCCGTACATTACGGCGTCTGAAAAAGTAAAATCCCAAACAATTTAACGTAGATACAATAATGGCCAACTAATTTAACGTAAAAAGAAGGGTATTGCAGGGAAAACGACATTCCAATACATATCGCCAAAGAAGGAGAGTCGAACGACTCCCCTAAGAGATCTATACACGCGACATAAACTTACCGGTTTCGGTATTCACTTTAACCTTATCGCCCTCTTTCATATATTCAGGCACTTGTAGTTCATAACCATTACTGCATCGAGCTGGCTTGGTGCGGCCTGTAGCACTGGCTGACTGCATCCCCGGTATACATTCAACAATATCCATGATGATACTAGTAGGCAGTTCAATACCGATAGGACTACCCTCCACTAAGAGGATAGTAATACCTGCCATGCCATCACTGATAAAATCGATCTCGTCAGCGATCGTCTCTTCATTCAACGTATATTGGCTGTAATCATCTTGATCCATAAAGGTTAAAAGGTCATCTTCACGATACAAATAAGAGACCTGACGGCGCTCAAGCGACGCCTGTTTAATCATGTCCGTACCAATGAAGGTTTCCTCATACTTACCGCCATGAGGGACTTGATTAAAACGAACTTTATACAATGTTTGCGCACCGCGTGACGATGGGCTGTGCACATCCATTTTTTTAACGACATACAGAGTGCCGTTAATTTCAACGACGTGGCCCTTTTTAAGCTCTGATGCTTTAGGCATGATTCTGCTTCCAACCGAAAAAAGAAGCCATTCTATGCGAGTTAGGATTTGCACGACAACGGTTATTTACAAACCCACCCATTTATTTTTGATACAAAAAAGCCCGCATAATACGGGCCTCCGGCTAAACGAAAAGCGCGGCTACAGCTAGTAGTTCCAAGTCACCGTTACACTCGCATTACGAGGCTCCCCGTAGAAGCCTTGAGTCCAATACAACGAGTTAATGTAACGTTCGTCAGTTAGGTTGTTAACCTTACCGGATAGCGTCCAGTTGTCATTTAATTCATAGCTCGCCATCAAGTCGACAAGGGTATAGGCATCCTGTGTGTAACTTTCGTCAGATGTCTGAGTTTTACTTTGCCAGCGTACACTACCACCCACTTTAAGCTGATCAATACCCGGTATCTGATAAGTACCACTCACCCGTAATAAGTTACGCGGCTCAAAAAGGCGCACCTTATTATTTGTGTTTGAATCTTCTATCTCAACATGGGTAAAACCCGCTAAAAGATTAATACGAGGTGTGGGCTGGCCAGATATTTCAAACTCAATACCACGAGAATTGGTATCGTCCGTATTATAAAACGTTTGGCCTGTACTGATATCTATAGATGAGGTACCCGCTACATTATCCTGATCTGCATAAAAGACAGCCGTTGTAGCTAATAACCGATCATCTAACAAACTCGCTTTCATCCCCACTTCATAAGCCTTACCCTCAATAGGGTCAAGCAGCCTGTTACCTAGCCCCACCTGATTTTGTGGATTAAATATCCCTGTATAACTAACGTATACGCCAAGGTCATCCGTTAAGTTATACATGGCGCCGAGGTATGGAATAAAATCTGACGCATCACGCCTACGATCGGCACCATACGAGTAACCCTTTGTATTAACCTGGGTATAGCTGCCCCCCACAAAGAGGTTTAGCGCATCAGTAGAGTCAATACGGGTCGCCACATAAGTGCTGCGCAGGCGATCGTTAAACGTCCCGCTGCTTTGCGAACTGTAAAAATCTGGCTCATTAAAGGAGCCATCCCATGTATTTAAATCCGGAATAGCCAGACCTAAACCAGATCCATATCCCGACAGCTGACTATTTTTCATATGAGCAGTTGTTGCACCAACAGCCAGTAAATGCTCGCGACCCGCTAATGTATATGGCCCTGTCGCATTAATAGTAAACTGGGTGACCGATAAATCTTGATGGTAAGCCGAAGGGTAGGCATAAAGCCCTGTTTCCGGATCACTGCCTGCAACCGGTGAGCCGAATACATAAAACAGTTTTGAGTCTTGTTTCGTCTTTGTGTGATCGGCTGTTGCTTTCGTGACCCAACCATTATCAAATGAATGCTCCCACTCAGCAAAGAAAGTTTCACGCTTTGTATCCCAGTATGCCCAATCAGCCGCTGTCGATGTGGATACATCATAATCAGTATAGCTACCATCATCATAGGTTAGTGGCAGCGCTCCCCACATAGGGCTGTTCGCATTATTGCGCTGCTGATCATATCCAATGGTGATTTGGTCGTTTTCGGTAATGTCAGCTTCAATAACGCCGTAACCTAATGTGCTGTCTTTCTCGTAACGGTCGAGATACGACTCTTTATTTTGTTGCGCAATAACCGCACGTCCGCGTATCGTACCTTCGGCATTTAAACTACCGGACACATCGGCTTCAACACGTTTAGTACTCCAAGAACCTACCGTTGCAGAAATAGACGCTTGCGTCTCATAGGTGGGTCGTTTGCGAATCATGTTCACCTTGGCCGATGGGTTACCTACTCCAGACGTTAATCCATTAGCACCTTTAAGCACTTCAATACGATCGTACATAAATGCATCAAAGTTGCTGGTCGGTGTATCACCCAATGCGGCACCAACACCATCAGTTTCAAAATTCATTATGTCAAAGCCCCGTGACGTAAAGTAAACACGGTCCGTCTCGACCTTATTGATAACAACCCCCGGTATGAGAGACAGCGCGTCGCTAACGCTAGCAACCGAGAAATCCTTCATTACTTGACTAGAAATAACCGATACCGTTTGCGGTGTCTCTTTAATATCAATCGCTAACCCGGTTGCGGCAGCCGACCGCTTTACTTGATACGAACCCGACTGTTCAGACGGCGCAATGTAGTTAGCTTTGATTTCAGAATCCGTAACTTGCAAGGCCTGGAGCTCTTGAAGTTCGTTTTGGCTATTTCCCTCAGCCATCACACTGCTTGCAATTAATAAGCAAGGAACCACTAAAGCGGCTTCCCTAATACGTTGTACTAAAAGACTGGGCTGACTAGCAGATTGTGCTCTGCGGCTAAGGGACATCATCGACTCCTGCAAAAGGGAAAAGTTCATAAAACACAACAAAACGTAATGCTAGTGATTATCATTAGTCATTTCAATTGATTTATGACTTCTCGTTCAGTTTTTCTCTCAACAGACTTATGCAGTGCAACCTCTTAACAAGAGCAGCAGCCCTTTATAAGATGGTATCCACACTGTAGACCCTAGCTATCCAGCTGCATTATTTTGCTGTTTACTAAAGCATTATCGCCAACAGGGTTGGTCCTAATAAGGAAGAAGCAATGAGCACTACCGAATACACACCACCTAAAGTATGGGACTGGGATCCAGAAAACGGCGGCGAATGGGCTAAAACTAACCGCCCAATTGCCGGTGCCACACACGATCAAGTACTACCCGTAGGCAAGCATCCGTTCCAGTTATATTCACTGGCTACACCCAATGGGCAAAAAGTCACCATCATGCTAGAAGAGCTACTCGCGCTGGGTATTAGCGAAGCAGAGTATGACGCCTTCTTAATTAAGATTGGCGAAGGTGATCAATTCTCTTCAGGCTTTGTGGAAGTGAACCCTAATTCAAAAATCCCTGCATTAATGGATCAGAGCACAACACCGCCAACCCGTATATTTGAATCCGGCTCTATTTTGCAGTACTTGGCGGATAAATTTGATGCGTTTGTCCCGAAAGACCACGCAGGCAAAACAGAATGCCGTAACTGGCTTTTCTGGCAGATGGGCTCAGCCCCCTATTTAGGGGGTGGCTTTGGTCACTTTTATGCCTACGCACCATTTAAAATGCAGTACCCCATTGACCGATTTACGATGGAAACCAAGCGTCAATTAGATGTATTAGATAAGCACTTAGCTAAAAATGCCTACATGGCTGGTGAGGAATACTCGATTGCTGATATCGCTATCTGGCCTTGGTACGGTAATTTAGTCTTGGGGAACTTATACAATGCGGCTGAGTTTTTAAACGTCGATAGTTACACGCATGTGATGCGTTGGGCTAAGCTGATTGAACATCGCCCTGCTGTTCTTCGGGGGCGCATCGTTAATCGCACGTGGGGGGATGAGCAATTAGCCGAACGCCATGAGGCATCGGATATTGATGCGGTTTTGAAATAGTTTGTAGCTTGTTTAGAGCGCACTAACTAACTGGCAGGGTTAATCACCCTGCCAGATTAATTCACATTTACCCTTCAAGCGATTTTTTCTAACGCTAAATAGCTGTCTATTCCAGCAATCTGATCTTCAGGATGATGGTTTACATAAAGAACAGCGGTTTCGGAGCCCACGCAGATCTTCTCGATCAAGGCGAGCACCAACTGACGGTTCATATCATCTAATCCTAAACATGGCTCATCCAATATTAGCAACGGCGGGTGTTTTACCATTGCTCTGGCGATCAATAGCAAGCGTTGATCACCGTAAGACAGCTTATTAAACGGCTGGTCTGCACGGTCTTGCATACCCAATAAGGCGAGCCATTGATCGGCTATCTTCTTCTGGCGATCCGTACTTTTACTGTACAAGCCAATGCTGTCGTAAAAACCCGAAATGATCACATTGCGCAAGCTAGTACTGACACGATACTCCCACTGCAACGCAGTCGATACATAGCCAATGAACTGCTTAATCTGCCAAATGCTTTCGCCACTGCCACGCTGAAAGCCAAAGACAAAAATATCATTCACATAACATTGCGGATGATCGCCGGTTATCAACGACAGTACCCCCGTTTTACCGCTACCGTTAGGACCACTTAATTGCCAATGTTGATTCGGCTCTATAGTCCAATTTAACTTATCCACAATCACCGTATCACCATACTTGATTGTGATATCGGTTAGACGCACTAATGGCTGACTAGGGTCTAGCGGTGGCAAAGCGGTTTCAGGGTCTGCTTCCGGGACCGTTAAATCAGTCGTTTTTAGATGCAGGAGTTGATACAACTCGTTAAAGGCGGCGTCATCATCACGGCTGACTGTATGTTGTAAACGCCCTTGCTCTACATACGCAACATGGGTAATAAAATCTGGTATTTCATCAAAGCGGTTAAGCACTAACACCATAGGCACGGTTTCAATCAGCGTTGCCAAATGCGCTTGTAACATAGCCAAAGTTGCCACATCCAAACCATCAAAAGGCTCATCTAAAATCAGTAGATCAGGTTTACTAGCGAGTGCACGGATCAGCATGACTTTGCGGCTTTCACCCGTCGATAACTTACGAAAAGCTCGATCCAGCAATACCTCTAAGCCAAACTTAGTGACTAACTCTTTCGCTAACTCTGGGTCACGGCAGTCATGGAAGATCATCTCACGCACAGGGGTGCCTTCAGAGATAACATCCATGATATCGGCATCGTCTTTTTTCAACTCCGCAGCAATGAGCTCAGCTTGTGCCTCAAAAGAGACAACACCTACCTGCGGTGGCACACCCGACAAAATGCCCGACTCAATACTGCCGACGCCCGCTAAAACGGCTGCAAGCGCTGATTTCCCCGCGCCATTGGCGCCTGTAATAACCCAATGCTGTTGTGGCTCGAGTGTCCAATCAATGTCGCTTAGCAAAAATTGATCATCAAAGTTTACCGTCAGGTTATCGAGGCGAATCGGGATATCCATAGTGTAGGCGTCCTATTTGATAGCAGTCATAAAAAAGGCCGAGATATGAGTCTCAGCCTTTTTAGTCTTAAACCAGCCTACTAGAGACTGGTGTATTAAGGTATCGATTAAACGATTTTCTTCATATCAGCCATGTGGCCACGAAGAACACCGCCAATCGCTTCAACTGGGTGGCTACGCAATGCTGTGTTTACTTCGATCAAGCGCGCGTTATCAACACCCGTATCGTCCAAGTTTAGACCTTTACCGATCACATCAGTTTTGATGCCTTTCATAAAGTCGCCTAGCAATGGCAAGCACGCGTGGTTGTACAAGTAGCAACCGTATTCAGCTGTATCAGAGATAGTCGCGTTCATTTCATACAATTTCTTACGTGCGATTGTGTTAGCAATCAACGGAGTTTCGTGTAGAGACTCGTAGTAAGCAGACTCAGCGATGATGCCAGCAGCCGTCATTGTTTCAAATGCTAATTCAACGCCAGCCTTAACCATAGCAACCATCAAGATACCGTTGTCGAAGAACTCTTGCTCAGAGATTTCAACGTCGCCCGCTGGAGTCTTCTCGAAGTTAGTCTCCGCTGTTTCTGCACGCCAGCCCAATAGGTTAACGTCATCATTAGCCCAGTCTTCCATCATAGTGCGTGAGAAAGTACCGTCGATGATGTCGTCTTGGTGCTTGTTGTACAGCGGGCGCATGATCAATTTGAGTTCTTCAGACAGATCAAATGCTTTAATTTTAGCTGGGTTAGAAAGGCGGTCTAGCATGTTAGTCACGCCACCGTATTTCAGTGCTTCAGTCACTGTTTCCCAACCGAACTGAATCAGTTTAGATGCGTAACCTGCGTCGATACCCTCTTCAACCATTTTGTCGAAGCACAGGATAGAGCCCGTTTGCAACATACCACATAGGATAGTTTGCTCACCCATCAAGTCAGATTTAACTTCCGCGATGAAAGAAGACATCAAGACGCCTGCTTTATGGCCGCCAGTACCAACCGCGTACGCTTTAGCAAGAGCAAGACCTTCGCCTTGTGGATCATTATCTTCGTGAACAGCGATCAATGTTGGAACACCGAAACCACGAACGTATTCAGCACGTACTTCAGAACCTGGGCACTTAGGTGCAACCATGATTACCGTTAAGTCTTCACGGATTTGCATGCCTTCTTCAACAATGTTGAAACCGTGAGAATAAGACAAGCAAGCGCCTTTCTTCATCAATGGCATGATTTCAGTCACAACAGGCGTGTGTTGCTTATCAGGAGTCAGGTTAAGAACAACGTCAGCGGTTGGAATTAACTGGTCGTATGTACCAACCGTAAAACCGTTTTCAGTCGCATTTTTCCATGACTGGCGCTTCTCAGCAATGGCAGCAGCACGCAGTGTATAAGATACATCTAAACCGCTATCGCGCAGGTTTAAACCTTGGTTAAGGCCTTGAGCACCACAACCGATGACAACAATTTTTTTGCCTTTAAGGGCTTCAACGCCGTCAGAAAACTCAGACATATCCATGAAACGACATTTAGCCAGTTGAGCAAGTTGCTCACGCAGTGGCAGCGTATTGAAATAATTAGCCATGTTAAACACATCCATTAAACTTGTTGTTATCAATCGTGGGGTAGCAAAGCACACCGAGATTGAAAAAGTGTTACACCGTTATTACCCGCCTTTCTGATATCGACAAAACCAGTTGTGATACCAAACACAGGGTAAAAAGTGTCGTACGTAATTAAGTGGCGGTTACTCTATCGAAAAGTAACCCTTTCGTAAATTGATATAAACGCAATATAACGTCCCATAATACGCAAAGGTCTCTGTATTCAATCCCCTGTATTCCGTTACAATGACGAAATGAATACTCGGACGATTAAACACTTCTTAGCCCTTGCGGATACCTTGCACTTTGGCCGTGCCAGTGAGGAGTGCAACATCAGTATCTCAGCGCTCTCGCGTAATATTCGTCAATTAGAAGAGGACGTGGGCGTGGCACTCTTTAGCAGAGACAACCGCACCGTCGCGCTAACCCTAGAAGGTGAAAAGTTTCTCACGTATGCCCGTGATGCTAGCAGCCAGTGGAATCTTATCCGCCATGAGTTAACCGACAATTCAGACCAATTACACGGTGAGATCAGTTTATATTGTTCCGTGACCGCGAGTTATAGCTTTCTGTTTGATTTATTAAGCCGCTTTCGATTAGCACATCCAGGCATCGAAATTAAACTTCACACGGGCGATCCCGAGCATGCCGTCGCCCGGATACTTGAGGGTAAAGAAGACATCACGATCGCGGCTCGACCCTCGACCCTACCACGCGGCTTAGTGTTTAAACCCATCACGGTATCGCCTTTACTGTTCATTGCCCCAACTGAACAGCATGTGCCTAACGTACCAACTCACCCACCCGCCACGGCTCAACAATGGGCAAATGTACCTATGATTCTGTCCGAAGGGGGGGTGTCCCGTAACCGAGTGGATGCTTGGTTTAAAAAAATCGACGTCACACCCACTATTTATGCACAAGTCACAGGCAATGAAGCCATTGTCAGTATGGTGAGCTTAGGTTTTGGTATCGGTGTTGTACCCAAGATTGTCTTAGATAACAGCCCGTTAGTAGATCGCATCAAGGTACTAGACGTAAAACCCGAATTAGAACCCTATGACATTGGTCTATTTACGCTGAAAAAGAGTCTAAATAACCCGATGGTAGCTGCATTTTTGAGTTCAATGGCCGGTAAGTAACGCACTCTCATATGGAAACCAGTCCTCTTTACTCATTGCAGAACTAACTATTCACACATGGCTTAACTACATGCTTTTTAGTACGCGATGGCTATAAATACGATACCAAAGTGACAACACCAGACAGATCCCAGCCGGAACGGCCAATGCATAAAAACGCAACATATTGAACAGTAAGGCACCAAGAACACCCCCTGCAATAAAGCCAGATATAATTAAAAGAAACAGTATCGCTTTACGTTTATCAAACGCTTCTCCTCGTAGCTTTTCACCTAACATAATACCTAAATCGGTAAAAATGCCGGTAATATGCGTCGTACGGACAACAGCACCGCTGTAGGTTGTCGCTAAAGCATTCTGTAAACCACACGCAGCCGAAGCTAAAAAATGACCATACGATAAATTTTGCGTCAGTAGAAAAATGGAGCCCAACAGTAACAAGGCTTCGATTAACAATGCTGTATCATAGTGCCGACCTAATTTAAGCGCACTGCCATGCAGTAAAAAACCAGATAACGACGCGCCCATAAAGAAGCTGAGTAAAATCAGCAACAAATGAAAAGCCGTAGATGCCGACGTATTAATCAGACCGGTGCCTAGTAAGGTAGCAGTACCTGACAGATGAGATATTGATTGATGCTCAAACCCCAATAGTCCGATTGCATTGACGCAACCGGCAATTAAAGCAAGGATGAATGCACCATACTCAACCCACCGTGGAAGCTTAGAAACCATCTGTATTCCTCAGAGATTCAATACGACTCATAAAACATATCTAAAATCAGCCTGACACGTATACATACTACTTATCAATAACCCAATGGACGATGTCATGTTCTCTTTCTTTAAATCCGACCCCACTAAAAAGCTTCGTAAACTACACGATGAAAAATCAGAAGACGCTATGAATGCACAAAGAAATGGCGATATACAAGGGTTTGCAAATTTAACAAAAGAAGCGGAAGAAATATGGACAAAGATTGTAGAGCTAGAAACTAAGCACGATTAATCAGTTACGATAAAGGTAGCCTTGGCCAAACGCCCTAGGCTACCTGCGATCAAGATATGAACCTGAACTACACAATCCCCATAGTTGCCAGCACAATAACAATAGCGGTCGCGATTAACGGAATAGCCATAGTACACACAGCTATATCAAAGTAAGACTGCTTATGGTTAAGCTTTGTCACAGCCAACAGAGTGATGACCGCTCCGCAATGAGGCAATGTATCTAAACCACCCGCAGCCATAATCATAATCCGGTGTATCACACCAGGATCGATACCATTAGCCGTTGCTAGCGCTAAAAAATCCGGCCCTAAGGCTTCAACCGCCAAAGCAGTACCACCCGATGATGAACCAATAATACCCGCCAGCAAAGTAGTAGATACCGCGACCACCACCAAAGGAGGCCCTGGAATCGCCATAATAGCGGCTTTAATTCCTGCAAAAACGGCCAGCGACTTAATCACCCCGCCGTAACCCACTTCTGATGCGGTATTAAAAATAGGGAGAAGGCCACCTACCGCACCTTCAAACACTTCCTGATTAGGCTCTGCTATTCGCTGCCTGAATATAACTAACAAGAAAACAATAGCAACGGATAGCGCAACCACAACTGACCAGATACCATTAATACCCCCAAAAGAAGCATAACGTTCTACCGCCGCCGCACTTTTGAAATAACCGTTTGTTAGCACAAAATTGATAACAAAAACCAAAGCGATCGGTAAAAAAGACAACCATACCGCTGGCACATCACCACCTACTTTAATATTTTCGTCGGGATGATCACCGTAGCCTTCTCCTTTACCCATTGCCTTTGAAGAGCGAAAATTTAACCATGTAATCGAACCAATACACATGAGTGCAGCGCCAATCAAACCAATCACAGGAGCCGCATAAATATCCGTTCCAAAGACGGGAATAGGTATCGTATTAATATATTGAGGAGTCCCGGGGATCGCCGTCATAGCAAAGGTAAACGCACCCGCGGCAATGGCAGCGGGTAAAAAACGCTTAGGGATCGTCGCTTCACGGAATAACGAGGCACCGATGGGATAGATCGCAAACACCACAACAAACAGTGAAACACCCCCATAGACTAGTAAGCCAGTCGCGATGATAACAGCCGCTATCGCCCTTTCCTTACCAAACTTTTCCGAGATACACCGTGCAATAGAGCGAGCACAGCCGCTGGCTCCCATCAACTTGCCGAATATTGCACCCGTTAGAAAGACCGGAAAGTACGTTTGAATATAGCTTGCCGCCGCTGGCATAAATTTACCTGTCCACGCCACCAGCATCGGGAAATCCCCCGTGACAAACACGGTACCCATGGCCAAAAGTGGAGCCAACACTAATACGGTTACGCCTCGATAGGCGAAGTACATTAATAGAACGAGCGATAAGACAACCGCCATAATGTCCATGCATTTTCTCCTTACGTTTGTATAATTCTTAAAACAACCATGATGACAACACCGATAAGGCATGCCTGTATAACCATAAGAAAAATAGGCATGAAATTATTCTTCTTATTTACCAACGTAACATTCGCATCGTTAATAAAATTCAAGCGATTATCGTGCTTAAGCAAACACATTGTTTGATAAACAATCAACATACATTGAAAGCAGATAACCAAAAGTAACGCATTAATTAAACACAGTTCTAGATAACTGTTTTCATTCAAAAGAATCGTCATTATGGCAAGTAACGAAAAACTAAAAAGCGTTATAAGCTCTAACTTAATCTGCCTATATTCATACTTATAAACGTCAACAACCATCATAAACAGCACAAATAACGGGAGGTGGATCCACCCCACAACTGCATTATAAAAATAAATAGCCTGCACCATTAATACAACAGCAACAGTATGGAACAGAAACTTTGAGTACGAAGGGGTTAAGGCTATATTCAAACCTAAATACTCCATTTTAGTTACGTCATAACTTTTTAAGAGTTGTTATCCGATGTCAAACACCTAATTAGTCTACTGACAAGATAGAGGCGATAACAAGCACCCACTTTGTATTTTTTCTCCTCATCATTGCAAAAGAGCTTTGCATTTTTGCCGCGCGAATACCTCTAAAGGCTAAGGCTAGACGAGATATCAGTTGCGAAAAAGGGCATACATACCTTCAAAAGGGTTCAACTTTATTCAGCAAAGGCTCGCCATTGTTGAATCGTAGAACGTTTTCACGTAACTGTTTAGCAATGACGTTAGCCGCTGATGAAGATGCCATATGTGGGGTAACGATGACCCCTTCAGTTGTCCAAAGTGGATGATCAACAGGCAATGGCTCAGAAGTAAACACATCTAATATTGCACGCCTTAACCGCCCTTCTTTCAAAGCATCGATAAGGTCACTTTCAATTAAGTGCCCTCCCCGCCCAGCATTAATGATACTAGCCCCTTTCGGGAGTGTCTTAAATAGAGACTGATTCAGAATTCCTTGAGTCGATTCATTGAGTGGCAGCAAATTAATCAACACATCGGTTCTTTCTAAAAATGGTACTAATTCCGATTGACCAGCAAAGATGTCTACGCCGTCGATCGATTTCGGACTTCGCGACCAACCTGCTAATTTGTAGCCAAATTGAGCCAACCCTAACGCTACATAGCCACCAATCTCACCTAAACCCATCACACCAACACGAACAGCGCTCGCGGACACTTGTGGATATAGATGCCAACGCTGTTGGCTTTGATGTGATAAGGCTCGATCAAAATCACGATGGTGGTTTAATACACACCAAAGTACGTATTCCAACATCCCCTGTTTTTGATCCGGATCCACAATACGTGCAACTGGCAGACCGGACTTCAGTAATGGCTTACCCAAATGATCGACACCCGCTGCCGCGGAATGCAAACACTGAATGTTAGGAAACGTCGTTAATAGCGCTTGATCAGGATGCCAGCAGGCGGCCATGTGCGCGTTATTTGCGTCAGCATCATCTGGTAAACAAACCTTAATATCATCAAATGCCGATAGCTCTGATAACAGCTCACGTGAGAGCTCTGCATCATCTATCGCCAGTAAAATAGTGGGAAACATCATTTAGTCCTTATAACTCGGGTCTAGTCGGTCGAGCTTTCTTACCCACGCATCCCACACAATGTGCCGCTCGTGCTCAACGCCTTTAAACTGCTGACACACATGTTCAGCCAGCGCATTAGGAATCTCAGTAATAGGCGACAACGCGGCTAACTGAGCCGTGGCTAATTGAATTTCACACGCTCGGTTTAAGTAATACATCACCTGAAAAGCATCAGCTACACTTTGCCCAACACTCAACAAGCCATGATGCTTCAACATGAGCGCAATATTGTTACCGAGCGAATTTTGAATACGCTCGCGCTCTTCTAAATTAAAAGCGACACCTTCGTATTCGTGATACCCCAAGCGATTATGAAACTCTGCGCTTATCTGGTTAAGGTTAAGCAAACCTCGCTCCGACGCAACAACGGCCATACCGGCTAAGGTATGCGTGTGCATTACACAATGCGCATCATCACGCGCCGTATGGACAGCACTGTGGATAGTAAATCCGGCCAGATTATAATCAGAGCTGCCTTCTACAACATTACCATTCACATCAACGATGATCAGATCACTGGCACAGATCTCATCAAACATTAAGCCGAAAGGGTTGATCAAAAACCGTGGCTCACCAGCACCCGGCAATCTCGCAGAGAAGTGCGTATAAATCGTATCTTCCCAACCGAGCATGGCCGCTAAACGATAAGCGGCCGCTAGCTGCTGACGCAACTCGGCTTCGTTAGGCGTTAACAGGTGGTTCATCTCAATTGACCCCCATGAATTCACGCATGCGTACAAACGCTGTCTGTTTATTTGTCTCATCCAGAATGTCAGATGGCGCTGCATTCATCTGAATAACACCATGTTCCATCATCACGACCCGATCAGAGACCGACAAGGCAAAGTCCATTTCATGTGTCACGATGATCATGGTCATGCCTTCTTTTGCCAAATCTTGTATAACCTTAAGCACCTCGCCTACCATTTCTGGGTCGAGGGCCGAGGTGGGCTCGTCAAACAAAATAATGTCTGGCGAAAGCGCGAGTGTTCGTGCGATAGCAACACGCTGCTGTTGACCACCCGATAGCTGATGAGGGTACTTATCAGCATGGGCTAACAAACCCACACGATCTAACAAAAAATACGCTTGTTTTCGGTTAACATCTAAATCATTAGGCTTGCCGTGGTAGCGCGGTGCCATCATTATATTTTGCAAAACGGTCATGTGCGGGAATAAGTTAAAGCTCTGAAACACCATACCGATACGTAGCATGCCTTTGCGCAACACAGCAGGGTTGGTGTTCTCATTATCTTTAATAAAGTCTTCACCGAATAAAATAATTTCGCCGCTGTTTAACGTTTCGAGCTTATTGATGGTACGAATAAGAGTCGTCTTACCCGAACCCGAAGGCCCTATAACACTGACAACCTCGCCTTCTTTTATTTTCAAATTGACACCCTGCAACACCGTGTGATCGCCATACGATTTGCGAATATCTCGCAGCTGTAATGCAGGCGGTGCGCCTGCCGCATGGCTCGCCGTTCTCATGGGCATAGGTAAAGACTCATCACATAAACGATGACATGCAGTTTCACTTAGTGTTTGAGGAGAACGTGACGGAACATCCATACGGCGCTCAATCCACTGCAAAACCGAACCAAATACAGTAACGATGAGCACGTAATACGCCGCAACCGCGAGCAAGGTTTCCAATACCAAAAAGTTTTGTGCATACAAACGCTGACCCGTCTGTAAAAGCTCCGGTAGCGAAATAGCAGATACCAGCGAGCTCAACTTGATAATAGTGACGTACTCGTTGATCAAGGTCGGCATAGAGATACGAATCGCTTGCGGGATAACAATGAGTCGCTGAATACCAAGGTAACTCATATTTAACGCATGTCCTGCCTCTTTTTGACCTTTTGCCACTGAGAGTAAACCACTGCGGTGAATTTCAGCCATATAAGCGGCTTCTGTCACCACTAAGCTGACCAAACCTGCAATAAAAGGCACACCTAAAAAGGCCCCAGTGGAAGGAAAAAGCTGTGGCAAGTTATACACGAAAACAAGAACAACCAGCAAAGGCACGCTGCGGAAAAACCAAACGAACACCTTTGCCGGTATGTTTAACCAGCGATGTGAAGACATTTTAGCCGAAGCAACAAAGAAGCCTAGAACAAGACCTATTCCCCACGCTAGCGTACTGATCAACACCACAGTGACACACGCTTTCCAAAACGCGATCATTGTGAATAACGAGAAGAAATATTCCCAATCTAAGCTCATAGCCGCTCCTACTTATATCTCGTTATGGTGATTAATCATTTACAGGCGTGAGCTCATACTTTTCGATCAACGCCATATAAGAACCGTCAGCTTTGATCGCCGCTAACGCAGTCTCAAGACTCGCTTTAAGCGCTAGGTTGTCTTTTTTCACGTACATACCCATGGTTTGTGGATACACCAAGTCTGGTGAGCTAATTGCGATACGCCCTTTAGTTCGTTCTGCAAACATTTTGGCGGCACCAGCAATTTCTAACTGCGCTTGTACATTACGGGATAGCAGTGCTTGAGACACTTCGGGTGCAGACGGAAATTCCTGAACCGTGATCGCTTCCTGTCCATTGGTTATACAGTAAGACGCTGATAACTCATTGAGGGCTTTAACCCATGTCGTACCCTGCTGAAGGCCTACCTTCAAGCCGCATAAGTCTTGCTCTGTTTTTGGTTGAGCCTCAGCATCTTTTAAGACCATGATGGAAGCTCCTGTTTTGGCATAAGGAATAGCCTCCGCCTTTTTGAGACGCTCAGGAATGATGTACATGCCGGAGATGACTGCATCAAATTTGTTTGCGCCCAACCCTAAAATCAGACTGGTAAACTTCGTATCATTAAAGTGTGCTTCAGCCCCCAATTTGGCCGCCAGCAACGCGGAAATTTCCGGATCGAAACCAACGATTTTTCCATCTTTATACGACTCAAATGGAGGATAGCTAATCTCCATACCGACGCTTAACCTATCAGGCGAAAGCAAGCCTTCTGCAAGTGCCATCTGACTCATCCCCAAGGTTGCTAATGTGGTGTAACCGGCAAGGAATAACGATTTTGTCAATTTCATAGTAAAGCTCCTTTAAGATCGATAGATCTCGGTTTATGTCGCAAGATTTAGTGCTTATGATTTTTTAAATATCCAAACGTCGCTACATCAGTAGCGCGTTCTGGAAGAGACACCTCACCTTTGGCTACTTTTTCCCGGAGGTATCGGTATGTTTGTAAAGCTTGGCTGTACATATGCTCGCCAATGCTGAGTTCTCTATAACGCTGCCCTTGCGTTTCAAATTGAGGGAGCGGTTTTATTAAGGTGTGATAATCACAGGCAAAAAATAAAGGAAAGGAATACCGTTCTTGGCTGACCTTACGCACACGGTGCGCTGTAGCAATAAACTGGCCAGCTGTTAACACCTCCAGCATATCGCCAATGTTTATCACTAAAGCCTCTTCGCCATTGTTTACAAGTGGTGGTGCATCAACCCACACACCCTCTTCATTCATTACTTCCAGACCCGGCTGATCTGACAGCAATAACGTAAAGCATTCATAATCCGTATGTGCCCCTATGCCTGGGCGATCCTCAGCATCTGCGTTGAAGGGATAGTGGATAAGACGTAGCTTTGAAGGCGGGCATGTAACCATCGCCTCAAAATAGTCCTCAGGTAGGTCGAGCGCTAATGCGAACCCCGAGAACAACTGACGCCCCAAAGCAAATACGCTCTCGTAGTAACCCAATACCGATGCCTTAAATTGAGGCAACTCGGGCCATTCATTCGCACCAATTAAGGGCGTTTTTTCCTGAACTAAATAATGATCATTAGGTGCTTGAAACCCCACATCAAATGCTTCTTTCTTATCAGGTTTACCCGTGCCATAGATTTCTTCTCCTTCCGGCACAAAACCCTTATGACTTTTAGACGCACCAATGTAGTACTCCATCTTGCGTTCGATCGGTTGTGCAAAAAAATCGTTGGCAGCCTGACGTAAGGCGTATATTTTCTCGGATTCGATCCCGTGCCCTGTCACATAGAGAAAACCAATGTCACTCGCTGCTTTTCCCATGGCGTCTGCGACTTGTTTTCGATCGGCAAGATCTTCACTAAATAGACCCGCAATATTCACAACGGGGATGGACGTGAAAGCCGTGTTAGATGAGTCTGACATAGTGTGTTCCTGCGCTTTGTATAGGGTCTAAAAGTACGTAATTAATAATCCGCTTGGTGCTGCATAAAATACTGAAAATGTTGCCTTTCAGCTGATGCCATCCAGTTATTTAATGAAACTAAATCAGCGACAGGAGCATTCGTGAACGGTAAGTGATGCAGATAACCATCCGCGCCAAATTCAGTGGTTAGCGTCGTGCGCTCGTAGCCTTTTTCCTGATGATAACGCCATACCTGCTCCCAAACCCTCTGATGAAACGCTAATGCTTCGGCATACTCAGGCGCTGCTGGGTGAGGGACTTGAGGACCTTGGTCATAACCGACCCGCGCTTGAATATGATGGACGCGCTCTAAAAACGGCGATAAGTCATCTTCAGGGCTGTTGAGTAATCGCTCGCACACTAACACCCAATGGCTTATGTCTGTTGTAAACTGGAGATCAGG
>Ga0115007_10000819_pt1 | contig 20561 bp, 31 predicted proteins | sample ArcOceMetagenome_2_FD_87166 | JGI IMG/M metagenome (GOLD analysis project Ga0115007, IMG submission 87166) | Marine eukaryotic phytoplankton communities from Arctic Ocean - Arctic Ocean ARC135M Metagenome | ecosystem: Environmental > Aquatic > Marine > Oceanic | place: Arctic Ocean | collected...
ATACGTTTACTGATTTAGATAATAAGTCTCCGTTTCTACAGTTTAAGATTACGGATATTGAAGACATTGAAGATGGGAAAGAAGTTTTGCTTAACGCTTGATAAAAACGTTTTAGATTTTTGTAAATTAAATGATATCGAGGATATCAGGGGGTTTGTTATAAAATGTTTTGAAAGAGGTTTAACCATAGAGAGATATGGTGAGACACCTTTACTCATGCCTAAAGAAAAAGAGACAATAGTTAAAGAAGTCATTAAAGAGGTGGTAAAAGAGGTTGAAATACCGATTGAGGTCATTAAAGAGGTGATTATTGAAGTACCTGTCGATAGAATTGTCGAAAAAATAGTAGAGAAACCTGTTGAAGTGATAAGAGAGGTTATTAAGGAAGTCCCTATTGACAAAATAGTTGAGGTTGATAAGGAAATAGTCATTTATAAAGAAAGACCCGTAGAAGTCATTAAAGAGGTTGAGAAAATAGTGGAAAAAGAAGTTATCAAAGAAATTTACATCACTGACGACGACAATGTTAAGAAGTTAAGTGATAAGATAACCAAATTAAAAAGTAAAAATAAAGATTTATCACAAAAATTGATTAATTTTGTGAATGAACCACCTAAAATAGTTGAAAGGGAAGTCCCTATTGAGGTGATAAGAGAGGTTGAGGTTGAAAAACCAATTGAAATAATAAAAGAAGTTATTAAAGAGATTAAGGTTGAAGTTCCTGTTGAGAAAATCGTTAAAGTTCGTGATGAAACTGAGATTAAACGATTGACTAAGGAGAATGAAGAACTAGTTGACTCATTATCAAAATATGATGAGATGTTTAATAATTTTGAAAAAAAAATAAGTTTGAAAAAACCAAAAAGAGATAATTTATATGATGAGTAGTTTATTGTTGTTTGCGTTTGTGGCATATGGTATGACCACAATTATTGTGTACGGTTCAATATTTGAGAGTGTACGTAATTTTATACATAGGATGGGTGAGAAAAACTCATTTATGAAGTTTTTTTCTGACCTCATAGGGTGTGTGTTATGCACATCTACGTGGGTTGGATTCATACTATCGATAATGATGTTTTCACCAACCATGACTATTTATGATATATCACGCCCCTTATCTATATTCTTCGATGGAATGTTTGCCGCGGGAATAGTATGGGGAATAAATACCATTATAGAATGGTTTGAAGAATAGAATTATGATTAAATTTTTAAAGAAGTTATTTGATAGTGTTTTTAACCGTGAGGTATTATTTAATTCGTCGATAATTGATGGATTAACTAAGAATTACGTTTTAAACTTAGAGAAATTTGAAAAAGATTGGATGAGTGGTGACGGTACCTCTGATTACACTAACGGTGTTAATTACGAGTGGTTATCACCTGAATCTGTTAAGTTAGTTAATGAAGAGATTCACATCACTTCTAAACATAATCCAAAAACGATAGAGAATAATCGATACGAGAATCAAACGGGGATGGTAACGTCTATACGTTTTTTCTTTCACGGGTACTACGAATTATTAGTGGACTTACCTAAGGTTAGTACTCATATACCAACAATCGAACTATTTAATCCTGACGGAAATATAGAGTCAGTTTGAGGTAATAATAAAGTATCTAAAATTGGGTTTATTTATTTACCTAATAGAATTGAAATATATCATGACGATATATTGGTTAAGAAGATAACAGGTGGTGACATTGGTTATCAAGTTAAGATGAAAATCAAAAACGGACTAAATCCTTCAGTTGAGGGTACACGTATAAACGATGAGGAAAGTTTAATCTTAAATGGGTTAACGTTTTATAGAAAAAAGTGAAATGATATTAAGAAAAGGGACACGAGGAAATGAAGTTAAACTACTACAAGAATTTTTGGGTACATCGACAGATGGTATCTTTGGTTCAGGAACTGAAGTTGCAGTTAAAAAATGGCAGTCCGATAATGGTCTTGTTGCTGACGGTATTGTGGGTCCTGCCACTTGGGATGTTATGGGTCTTGCTACTACTGATGTTTCAGAAAAAACGTACACGACAAAAAACGGATTAGTGATTAACCGTCATTTTTTACCTGAGGGTCAATATAAAAAAGGACCTATCAATCCTGAGTATTTGTTTTTACATCACACTGCGGGTTGGAATAACCCATTCAAAACTATTGACCATTGGGGTCGAGATAGTAGAGGTTCAGTTGCTACTGAATTTGTGTTGGGTGGTCAGTCAGTTAAGGGTGACGATGAAACGTATGATGGGGATGTTGTACAGTCATTCCAAGAGGGTAACTATGGATGGCATTTAGGTAAAAATGGTTCTCAATACATGCACAAAAACTCTGTGGGTATTGAAGTTAACAGTTTCGGATATATTAAAGACGGTAAAACGTATGCTGGTACAAGAGTTCAGGAATCACAAATAACTACATTAGAAACTCCTTTTAAGGGTTATAAAACATGGCATAAGTATTCAGATAAACAAATCGAATCATTAAGGTTATTAATATTACATATTGGTGATAGAGACGGTATTGATATCAGAGCTGGTTTACCGGCATTAATTAAAGAAATAGGTGCTAAGGCATTTGAATTTAATGAAGACGCGTATTATGGTCGAGTTAAAGGAATGTGGACCCATACTAACACCCGAAAGGATAAGTTTGATATGTTTCCCCAACCCGAATTATTGGACATGTTAGTCAGTCTCTAAAGAAAAACAATATAGTGAATCCTGTCAGAAATGACGGGATTTCTAATTTAAACTAGTTAGGATGGAAAATTATAAAGTTAGAAAGGCAGTCTTCGAAGATTTAGAGGATATTTGTCGAATATTAAGTGAATCATTTATTGAAACTAAAGACCCGATTAGGTATTGGTGGAGAATAATGGAAAATAAGAGTATATATACCTCAGTTGTGGAATTGGACGGTATTATCGTTGGAACGGCTTCTTTACATATTTTAGAGAAATTAGTCGGTGGAGGTTCATATGTCGGTCAAATAGAGGACGTATGTGTGTCTAAATCGAGGAGTGGTAAGGGGTTAGGTCAGTTAATGATTAACCATTTAATTGAATACTCCAAAGAACAACGTTGTTATAAGGTCATATTGAATTGTGATGAAAAATTGGTCCCCTTTTATGAGAAATCGGGGTTCTACCAAAAAGAAGTTCAAATGCGTTTGGATAATAAGAAATAATATTCTATTTTTGTTGTCTAATAATAAAAATATGATAACAGTTACGTTTAGTGTTTTAGACAAGGAGGTCTTGATAACCAAATACACATTGGATATCCAAGAAAACAGTATAGAAAAAACTCATGAGGACGCTTCTTCCGTGTGGGATGAATTTACGGTTTTAGCTGAATGGGGAAATGGGTTTACTAAGTCTATTACTCCCGGTACTTATTCCGCTAAATTAGAATCAGATTTAACCTTATAAGGGTGGTGAGTTTGAGTAAAATAAATTTGTGAGGGTCAAATATTTAGCTTATCTTTGTAGTATCAAACAAATAAACAAAGAGAGATATGTCCATACAGATAATAGAAACTAAGACTGAGACTACACCATGTGGTACTAAGACCACCATCAAAAAAATCAAAGACGAGATGTTTTGTGATACAATTGCGTTATCTAAATCTGATAGTGCGTTAGCAAGGTCTGAGAAGAATGACTGTGTTGTAAGAGCATTTATGGTTACTTTGGATATATCGTATGATATTGCTAACAAATGGGTTAGGTCTAAATTTTCAAGAGAATTTAGAAGGGGTACTTACACGTCTAGACATTTAAAGTCTGTTATTGGTTGTGTTAAAAACGGAAAACGATTAACGATGATGGGTTGGTGTCCATCTTACGCTTATAGTGATGAGAAAAGAAAGCAGTTATTGGTTAACCCAAAATATAAGAAAAAGACGGGTTACACGGTTAAGTCTTTCATGGAACAACACACAACAGGTAGGTATTTCATAATCGTTAAGGGTCATGCTTTAGGATTGGTTGATGGTGTTTTATATGGTAATCAGAGTGAACAGTACAATGGATTTCGTCGTCACATACATTATGTTGTAAAAATAGGATAAATGGGGAAAGAACACAAATACGAAGATAACCTACATATTATGGATATGGTTATAGATGAACTTATGATGGTAAGGACTATACAAGAAATAGAGAAATTTGATAAAGCACTTCAGATGACTTTCTTAAAGATGTTCCCAACAGTGAACCCACAAGCTGATATCATAGAGGAAATGTTTAATGAGTATTGTGGTGATTACAATATCAGTGAGTGGTACGAATCTTTATTCAAGATTCCAATAAAAAAGGTTGTGTAATACAAACTTAAAAACTATCTTTGTAATACCGCTTAGAAAGTTCTTGGATTTTTTAATGAAAATGTTGTGTAATACAAACTTAAGTGTTATCTTTGTAGTATCGAAATAAGAGATATAAACCATATAACACCTAAAGACACCATGACAAAGGCGAAAGACATTATCATCACAAAAGCAGAAGAGTTAATCGAGTACTTAGTACAGAAAGAAGAGGCTCGTTTCAATGACATCAAAGAAGGGTACGAGATTTTCTTAAAGGAAAATCCATTAGTATTTCAGTATGGACCTTACGATAGAAAGAAATGTTACAGTCTATCTAAAAACGGAGAATCTGACTATACAAACATAAAGGATTTCTATTATAATAGAGGAGCTGCTAAGTTACTTGAGGAAGTAAGAATGGCCACTAACGAAAAAGGAATGGTTACGTACCTCAAAAACTACAGAGAACTAAACAAGGTTAAATTGGTTCGTGCAATTGAGAAGTACATTACAGAAGATATGACGATTAACGGTAAGGTTTTTATCGATGAAGGTGTGAAAGGTGTTGAGGTTTCAGCGAATGTTAATACTAATGAAGGTGTGAGAAACTTCAGAACCAACGCAATATTCGCAGGAGGACACATCCAAAGATATCACTACCGATACAGAGGAGGACTTCACTTAGTATAGTAAGACCAAAGGGGGACGAAAGTCTCCCTTATTTTTTGATTTAATAGTTGTATAATACAAACTTAAATATTATCTTTGTAATACCGACTAGAAAAATCTTGGGTTAACCATTTACATGCCTCAACAACAGAAAGTAAGCCTATCTGATTACTGTTTTGGTTTTTTGTAAACGTATATGTTTACGTATTCTTTTAATTATTTTTTCACGCATATTTGTGTAATACAAACTTAAGTTGTATATTTGTTGTCTAATAAAACGATAGATATGGGAAGTATAGTTGATAAAATTGCGGAATTGATGGAAGATGGTTACACTGAGACGTTTAACCCTGAGAATGTTCAGGATGTGTTAAATAGAGCTTACAAAACAGGATGGAGACAAACTGTTATGTTTACCGCAATGGATAACATAAGAAGTAATCCTAAGTTAACTAACGACGAAGCTATATTAATGTCAGCTAAAAAATACGATATCATATGAAAGTAAATGTATGTACAGTAATGGGTCAGGTTTATATCTTCCCTTACGTTAAGGTGACTCATAGTCGATGGCTTAACGGTGATATTGAATTCATAATCGGTTGGTTTAACAAAGAGTTAATATTCAGTATATGACGGGAAAGGATAAGGACAAAGAGTCTGAGATAGTTGAGAGAGAACTATGGGACCACTACTCTGAATTACCAAACCCGTCGTGGTATGAATACAAAGAAGAGGAGAAAGAAGAAAACAATAAAAAATCAGATTAATGGAAGGATACGTATACATCGCAAGAATCATTGACCACGGAGGTAAATTCGTAAATGGGTACCATAAGATTGGTCTCTCAAAACAATATAAAGTCCGTGAGACACAGTTAAATTCTACTCACTTACCTTTTGACGTTATGATGGTAAGAGTCTTTGAGACGGAAGATATGGGTAAATTAGAGGGTATTCTTCACGTATGTTTCGAGGACCATAGAGTTATTAAAGAGTACGATGACCGTAGGAATATTACGACCGAGTGGTTTGATGTTTCAGACATTGATACCTTTCATTCGCGATTAGATAAGATGGTGAACTATCTTTCGGTTAAGGAATTGGATTTAGGTCTTAGTGTTGATAATGATTCAACATTAACTGATGAGGAAAAAGTTGAGGTTAAAAATAAGATTGGTAGAGCAAAATCTACGAATCTAAAGGTTACCATTGGTGATAGAGTAATTACCAACAAAACCGCAAAAGAGACGTATGTGTCTGTTATCAATGAAATCACTAAAAATGTTGAAGTATCGGTAATTTCTAATAATTTTTCATCATTCTTTAAATCTACGACTGATGATTTTAGGGATTCACTTAGTGACCATAATAAAGTTATGATGGAATGTGGGTTGTATATGTCTACATGGGGTTCTAACGTCACTAAAATTAAACGAATTAAAACTATTTGTGAGAAATTAGGTGTGGAAAATATCGAGTGTGAAATCATCAATTAACTGAGAAAAAAAAGACCCTCACTATTGAAAGTGGGGGTTTTTTCTGTTACATTTAAAACAAATTACGATTTATGTTAGATAAGGGTAAATTGGAAAATCCGAAAATTAAAGTAGTGTGGGAAGATGTTGCTGAGTCATTCACTCAGGAACGAATTGCTCGTATTAAATCATATTTTTCGAAGAAGTACAAATCAAAGAATGTTACTGTTGTAACGAAGGTTGTGGTGTCCAAAAATCAAACGAAATTGGATTCCATTGATATGGCTGATAATATATTGGACACGCAATATCAAAAAGAGTTGGTTAAGGACTATATAAAGACTCATGACATTAAAGTTGAGTGGGACCTTTTATCTAAATTAGATGACCGTGTTAATAACGAAATTGATAAGTCACACCAGAACACTATTCGTTTCAGACAATGGTATATTAAAAGATTAGAGTTCTCAAACTTCTTATCTTATGGTGAAGGGAATACGGTACCATTTGACGATTTAGGTGGTATCACCTGTATTGAATCTGACCCTCCAAACTTTGGTGGTAAGACAGTATTAGCCGTTGATTTATTAATGTTCTTATTCTTCAATAGAACGACAAAGACCAAAAGAAACGAAGAGATTTTTAATCAGTTCACAACAAAGGACGAAGTACACGTTAGAGGTGATGTTATGATTGATGGTGACGAATACGTCATTGTTAGAAATATTAAGAGAAAACCTAAAAGAGCTGGTGGGTTTACAGTGACCTCATCATTAGAGTTCATCAAAAAGATGAGTGATGGTTCAATGGTTAATTTATCAGGTGAACAAAGAAGAGAGACTGAGGAATTTATAAAATCAGCGATTGGTACGGAAGATGATTTCTTAACCACCATTTTAACGACAGGTACTAATTTAGAAGAATTGATAGATGCGAAACCAACTGCGTTGGGACAAGTCTTCACTAAATTTATTGGGTTAGAATCGTTAAGAGAGAAGGAAGAAGTCGCTAAGAAAATATTCTCAGATTGGAACAAATCGTTAATATCAAACATATATAACTCACAGGATTTAAAACAGACTATCATTGGTTGTAAGGAGACTATCGAACAGAATAAAGTTTTAATCGGAGATAATACAAAGTTATTATCAATTAAAGAGGGTGAGTTAAAGAACTCTATCGATAAGAAAGATTTATTAATTGAAAAGAAACACTCGGACATTGATGAGGAACTCACTAAATTAAACCCTGAAAGACACTTAAGTGATATTAAGGATTTTAAAGATAAGATAACCGTAACTGAGCACTATTTTAATGATATAAAGGTTGTAGAACCTTCAAAGTATTATCAGGGAGAGGAGCATCAAACGATTAGAGATTCTATTAGTGAAAATAAGGTAAAACAGACTCTCAACGAAAGAGATATTGAAGAATTAAAGGATTTAATAACTCAACTCAAAGAAGGTGAGATTTGTCCGACATGTAAGAGAGCGTTAGATGATGTTGACCACAGTAAAGAAATAAGTGATAAGGAAAAATCACTTAAAAAAGAGATTAAAGAATCTAAGAGTGTTGTTAAGGTCCTAAGTGGGTTAGTTGATAAAGACTCAAAATTATCATTATTAAAAAAAGAGTTTGAGGATTATGACCGAGATAAATTACGTAAAGAGAAGTATAGGTTAGAGTTAATGTCCAAAGAAATGGAGTTAAAGTCTATGACTGATGTGATGGATAAGTGGGAATCTAATAAGTATAAATTAGAGGAAAATATGGTCATCGAAAAAGATTTAATGTTGATTAAGACAAAAATCGATGGTTTATCGGCTGAGGTTGATAACTTTAAGTATTTAATACAAGACTGTAACAATACGATTAAGATTAACGAGACTAAGATTACGGAGTCTGAACAATTAATCGATAAAATCGTAAAAGAAGAGGATTATAAGAAGATATTTGAATCGTTTTTAGCTATATTTGGTAAGAATGGAATATCAAAAACAATATTAAGGTCTATGATACCTGTAATAAACTCTGAATTGGCTAGATTGTTAGAGGATAGTTGTAGTTTTACCTTGGACGTTAGAATTTCAGATAAAAATGAGATAATATTCGTTATGATTGATGACGAAACGAGAATTGAGAAACCAATGGTGTCTGGTTCGGGTTATGAAAGAACAATAGCGTCTATGGCTCTAAGAGCGGTACTATCTAAGGTCTCTGCGTTACCAAAACCTAACGTGATTGTTATGGATGAGGTATTCGGTAAAGTGGCTGATGAGAATTTAGAGATGGTTGGTGGATTTTTTAGAAAAATTAAAACATATTTCGAACACATATTTGTTATTACTCACAATCCGTTAGTGAAGAATTGGTCTGACCATGTAATTACTATTAATAAGAATGATAATGTATCAGAAATTAAAAATATAATTTAAGTATGAAAATAGATAGAGTATATGTCATCACAATGGATATGAGTGATGAATACAAAGATGAGTTATTTGAGAGAGTGATGAATTTACCGTTACCTTCAAATACTGTTGTTGAATTTATGAAAGGATTCCCAGGTAAAGATTTATTAGAAAACCCTGAGAATTTTCCTGAGTATAGAATGTACCCAAATTGGAATTTAAACAACCCTGATGGTTGGTGGTGGTGGCAAAGACCAGCACTCTCTGGTGAAGCGGGTGGTATGATTTCACATACTAAGTGTTGGGAAGATGCTTATGAAAAGGGTTATGAGACTATTCTAATTTTAGAGGACGACTTTACCGTAAACGAAACGATTGATTGGGATATATTTAAGGAGGTTGAAGGGTACGATTGGGATTTATGTTTAATGTCACATAATTCTTTAGACAAACATTTCGGGGATATTATGAGACCACTAAATGTGGGGTTAAAGAGTTTTATTAAACCAACGTGTTTTTATAATACACATACCTATTTGTTATCTAGACATGGAATCGAAAGATTAGTTGAGGACCACTTAGACGTGTTAAAACAAAATATTATAGTATCGGACGAATTTTTATCGGCAGTTACATCATCACACCCACGACCGGATTTAAGAGAGATGTATATCACTAATATCTCATCGATTGCTACGAAAATTGATTATACGGGTCAGACTAGAAGTGAAGCGTTAGGTAATTCATTAACTGAGACTGAAAAGTAATATATTTATATAACATGGGATTAGATATTACATATTATAAATTAGGTAAACTCGTTGAGGTCGAAGAAGGCATTGAGGCTTATAGTCAAGAGTTTTATGATAAATATGGGGATTTACTTCATATTGATGAGATGCAATCATACACTGAACAGACAGATAGTTTAGATGAGGGTTATTATGAGGTTGATAGATTAGGTGGTTTTAGGGCTGGTTCATACTCAGGTTATAGTTGGTATAGAACTGCTTTACGTCGATTATCTCTTATGGTGATGAAAAAGAACAAGGAATTAAGTGAAAAATATGACGAGGATGCTTTTGAACAACAATTAGATTTTAGTGATTGTGAGGGGATTATTGGTCCATTCACTTCGGTTGAGTTATTTAATACGTATTCAGATTTTGAGAAACCTATTATACATGATATAATTAAAATGGCGAAGTATGGTGTCGATGAGTCAATATATGAAACGTACACTAAAGATGAATTAGGACATTTTGTGGCACTTTATAGGGAGTGGAAAATGGCATTTGAAAAAACATCGGGAATAGGTGTTGTGTATTTTCATTAATATCCTTATATTTGTATCACACTAAAAAAAACAATATATGAATTACAAAGACATTAACGACTTTGGTCGTTTTGCGAAAGATAAGGGAATTTCAGGTATGAACCTTCACTACTTCAATCAACAGGTTGAGAACTCAATGACTCCATATATATTGGAGGAGAGAAGTTTGAATGTAACACAAATGGATGTATTCTCAAGATTAATGATGGACCGTATCTTATGGGTATCAGGACCAGTTAATGACCAAATGGCTTCAATAGTACAAGCTCAGTTATTATTTTTAGATAATGCTGATGATAGAGATATTTCAATGTATATCGACTCACCAGGGGGTTCAGTTAAGGCGGGACTATCTATGGTTGATGTGATGGATTATGTTAAGAGCGATATCGCTACGGTAAATGCGGGTATGGCGGCCTCTATGGGTTCAGTACTATTAGGTGCTGGTGCTAAGGGGAAAAGGTCATCGTTACGTTTTTCACAGACAATGTTACACCAATCATCGGGAGGAGCCGTAGGTAATATACAAGACGCTGAAATCTCTATGGTTGAATGGAGAAAGGTAAACCAACAGTTATTTGAACTTTTAGGTGAGTACTGTGATAAAGACGCGGAACAGGTTAAGAAAGATGCTACACGAGACTTTTGGTTAAATGCTGATGAAGCTAAAGAGTATGGGATTATAGACGAAGTTATTCGTAAAAGACATTAAAATAAAAAAGAGACCTTAGGGTCTCTTTTTTTATATATAATAGTTTGGTTGATTGGTTTAATATGTTTTGTCTCTAAAGAATACGGATTCACTATCGGATAGATAAGTTTCTGCGTTCATTAGTTTTTTTCGTTCAAACTCTAAGACACCCATAGCGATTTTTTTATCATATTCTTTATCGTTAGTCATTGGTATCAATGCGTCATAATAGATAATACCTGTGAATCGTCTTCTAGTGCCGTCGGTGTAGTCGAATAGTTCGTCAATATCATGTTCCTCCAATTCTATTTGACCAAACTCATTTTCCTTAAAATGGTTAGGTAGAGATAGAGGGTTAGTGTCGTCTTCTTCTTCTTCGTCTTCCTCGTCGGATTGTTCTGATAAATTAGGGTTTTCATAGTTTTTAACGTCATGGTCTTCACCGTGAGCTAAATCTTCCTGTTCTTTATCAGCGTAGTCTTTAAAAGGTTCAGACTCTAAATGTGTCTCACCAATTTCAGTGTTAGTTATTGATTCAACAACACGTTTAAATTGTGTTTCGTCTATTTTAATTGTTTTACTCATTATAATATGTTTTTAGAATATGATTCTACTATATAAATATGTAAGAATCAAAACAAAGTTAGTTTTTATACATATAAATGTAACATTTGTTTGGTTATAAGTGAATAAAGTTTTACATTTGTCTACTTATAAATAATATATGAAAAAAAGAAATAAATCGTACTTACTATTCCTTTACGGTGTTTGGATTGATGAAAAAGAGATAATTCGAGTGCTACAGGAGTCTTTAATCGTAGTTGTTGACTCAGGTTATATGAAATTCGTCCATGGACCTGGCTCTGCTATCGTGTCGTTTAAATCGCAAGAAACTTTCGAAGAACTATCGGATTATATTGAGTCATGTTTACCACCTGATGTTACTAATTTTATTTTCATACCAAAACCTAGGAACATTACACATCTATTTCCCGACGAAATGGATAAACATCTATTTGATTTAGACACTGACACTAATAACTTAGTCGATAAACAAAATGAGAAATATGATACACCACCAATCATCAATATGGAAGATTTTGATAATCCACTGTTCGATGGTATAATTGGTAGGATTGATGAGATGTTTGAAGAATTCGTGACCGATGTGAAAAAAATAACATCGACGGGTAGATTAGATATTGATGAAATATTAGATAAAATAACGGAAAATGGCGTATCTTCGCTGACCAAAGAGGAGAAAGAATTTTTAGATAAACAAAATAATCAAAATTAATATATGGCAAAGTACAACTCACACATTAACCAAGACGAGATTTCACACTATCTTAAAGAATTACGTAAGATACCTGTGATTACACCCGCAAGAGAAAAAGAATTAGCTAAAGTGATGATGAACCCTAATGTTACCAAAAGAGAGACTGATTTAGTTCATAAAGAACTATTAGAGGGTAATTTAAGATTCGTTATAACAGTAGCCAAGGATTATCAAGGTCAGGGTATTGATTTATCAGATTTAATCTCCGAAGGGAACTTAGGTTTAATGAAGGCGATTAAAAACTTCGATTGGAGTCGAGGGTTAAGATTTATATCATATGCGGTATGGTGGGTTAAACAATCAATATTTCAATGTTTGAATGAAAATTCAAGAACGATTAGACTACCTGTTAATGTGGTTCAAGAGGTACAGAAAGCTAAAAAACAAGATAAGAGAGTTGAGGATGTGAATCCGAGACTTAGTAACTTAGCTCACGCAGTAACCTTCGACGACCATATTAACGATGAGGGTGATACTATGTTTGACTTATTAGAAGATGTGGATGCTATCATGCCTGATTCGGCATTAGATGGTAAGGACATTGTTAAACGACAATTAATTAAAATTATGGATGTGTTGGATGACCGTGAAAACGCTATTGTTAAGGATTATTTCGGGATTACAGGTACTCCTAGGACCTTAGAGGACATCGGTAGTGATTTTGGACTAACAAAGGAACGTGTGAGACAAATCAAGGAAAAAGCGTTACGTAAATTACGTAATGAGTCTGACGTAATATTTGACTACTTATAAAAGTTTGACTATTTATAGTGGTATGTGTATCATTTAAAAATACTGTATCATTATGAAAATATTAAAAGAAATACAAAAAAGAATATTCCCATCAGTGATAGCACTTACGGCATTGTCCGTAAGTCTTTCTGCTGCATTCTATTCGGTAACGGGTCTGAGTAAGTTATTCGCTGGAGCATCGTTCCAAGTTATGATAATGGCAGGTTCTTTAGAAATAGCTAAATTAGTTATTGCTTCATTGTTATATCAATATTGGAGTCAATTAAATAAAATATTAAGAACATATCTATCAATCGCCACGGTTATATTGGTATTAATAACTTCAGCTGGTATCTATGGGTTCTTATCCGCAGCGTATCAAGAAACGGCTACTAAGTCAAGTATTGTAGATAAAGAGGTTAGACTATTAGAACTTAAGAAAAATCGATTCGTTGAGAGTAGAGATTATTACTTTAAAGAGAAACAATCATTAGATAAAGGAATTAACGAATTAAGGAAAGGTTTATCGAACAATGTTATACAATACATTGATAAAGAAACGGGACAACTAATTACTACGACATCTTCAGCGAATAGAAGAGCATTACAGTCACAATTATCAGGGGCTATTAGTCAGAGAGATGCGATATCACTTAAGTTAGAGGTTGCTACGGATTCTATTAATGTAATAGAGGTTAAGGCTTTAAATGTTGAATCAGAGTCTGATTTGGCGGGTGAGTTAGGTCCACTTAAATATTTAAGTGAATTGACAGACACACCTATGAATAAAATTATAAACATACTTTTATTAATCATAATATTCGTATTTGACCCATTAGCTATTTCGTTGGTTATAGCCGCTAATTTCGCGTTTGATAGAATACCATCGATTGGTGGTAAAAAAGATGATGAGGATGATGTTGAGGTTGGTCCACAACCAATTATATTGAATGAAGAGGTATTGTCACATATAGAAAAAGTTTTAGATAATAAAACGGTTAAAGAAGTGTCGGATATTAAAGAGCCTGATTCCGAGCAGGGTGTAATGGTGGATGATGAGGAGATAGATGAGGACAACCTATATGATGAGGATTATTATCTGTGGGAGAAGGAATCTGTGGAAGAATTACATTTACAAGATATATCTCAGGATTTTGAGGATGATATCGTTATAGATAAGAACTCTCAAATGGAGATTATTAAGACCATGATGAGTTTAGATGAGAAAGATACGTTACATATTGAAGAGGAATGGAATAACACGTTAAATGACGGTTTAGAGTCTTTAGAGAATGAATGGGATGAAGACCATGCGTTAGACCAAGTAATGAACGATATGGTATCCGACATGAATATGGAAGAACTCAATGAAGATTTATTTGGTGAGGAAGATGGTGAAGACAAACCTAATGAAGAGTTATTAATAGCAACTGAAAAATTTAAGGAATTAAATGAGATTATAGTAAATGATTCTGAAGAGATTGTTATAGATAAAAGTATTACTGATGGGGTGATAGAGGTGACACCACCAGAGGTTAAGACTAATATATCACCTTATTTAAGAGTTGGTAATCGAGTGATACCTAGAAATAAGAGATATGGAAAATAGAGATAAACCGTTTCATATTAGGAGAAAACAAAATAAAACTCAAATTATGTTGACACATACGTCACGTGATTTGAAATTTTATATGATGACTCTTAAGTATAGGTATGGTGGTAACTACGAAAGAATACCATCGTATCTAATTAGTAAAGACGGTGAAGTTACTAATTTTTTCGAACCAAAATACTCTTCTAATTACTTCGGAGTAAGAAGAATTGACAATAGAGCGGTGATAATATCTTTAGAAAATAATGGTTGGTTAAAAAAACATCACCTTTCAGGTAAGTTTATGAACTGGCTTGGTGATATTTATTTTAATAAGCCTTTTGAAAAAAAATGGAGAGGTTTTGGTTTTTGGGATTCGTATAGTGAAAAACAGTATGAGTCGTTATCAAAATTAATAAAAGAATTAAGTGTTGAGTTTGACATACCATTAGAATTTGTGGGTCACAACACTAAAATAACAGGGGTACAAAATTATAAAGGAATCACATCAAGGTCTAATTACTCTGACATACATACAGACGTATCACCAGCATTTGATTTTAAAATATTAAAAAAACATATAGATGGAAAACATGATTAATGAATACGATGAGATTAAAAAGTTATTAAAACGTTCAAGAGCGTTAACTGAGCAAGTCGAGACTAGACAAAGTGTTGACGATACCTCGTCAGAGGATACGAAACCTGAAGAAAAGAGAGAGGAATTCACAATTTCAGGTGGTAAAATAGTTGTTCACGGTTATGAAACTGAGGATATGAAAGTCACTGATGAGGAGAAACAAAATTTTCAAGAGACTATGGATGAATTTGTTGAGCAAGTGTCTGACTTAGTTGATTACAACGCATTACACTTATATACGGATAACATTGAATGGTCAGGAAAGTTAGTTAAATTTGATTTAGAATTTTTCTATACGTTAGGTGAAAATAACGGAGTATATTTAAATGGTCAGATGATGAAGGTTGATGATGACTTCTTAGAGATGATTAGTAAGTTAAGAAATTACTATAACGTATTCTCAAGTAAATGGTCTAAATTGGTAGCATCTAGAAAAAAAACAGATACTGAAGATGATAATAGCATATAAAATATTAGGGTTTATTACTGACATATTTGGTCTAATTAAGAATAACCCAAAATTTTTCTTAGGTCTTGTGATGGCTTTATTTATTGCATTATTTTTTAAACAATGTGAGGATAATAGAGAACTTAAAACCAATATAGAACAATTAGAGGTTAATTTAGATAACGAATCTAATCGTACTTTAAATAATATTAGAGCGTTGAAGGATAGTGTTAGAAAATTAGATGATGATAATTCATATTTAAAAGGTGTCGTGAGGGTTAAAGACGGTGAGAATGAAATACTTTCAGACCGATTAAAAAAACAAGTTAAAAACGTTAATACATTGACTGAAAAATTAGGTCAAAACATTAAGGTTAAAAATGTATATGTTACTGATATTAGGTCAGACGTTGAAACTAATGATGTTTTAACTCAGGTTGGTAAAGACACGTTGGGTAATATATCGTTAGGGATTAAAGATGTGAATTCACTTTTTTCGGTGGAGACGAAAACATGGTTTAAATTAGTACCCGACTCAACTTCTATGAAGTTACAGTTAGTTGATAAATATGGGTTTGGTAAGAATTCATTTTTAAAACACACGTTTAATTTTTCATTAACATTATCACAATTAGAATTACCTGATGGTAACACGAGAGTGTTAATAACACCATACGATAAATTAGGGAATGAGATTCCTAAAAACCTATTATCGATACCATACGTTGACGGTGTGGACTTTATTGATATTGAACCTCAGTTGATACCACTACCTAAATTTAAGAAGAAAAGAACGGGATTTGGAATTATGGTTGGACCGACTTTTGGTTTAAATCAGTTCAATGGTACGTTTACGCCTACATGGGGTGTAGGAATAACTGTAGGTTATAAGATTTTGTAATACTTATATATAATGGCACTAACAAAAACAGACACGGTTAAGATTGAAAGGATTGTTCGTAAAGAGATGAAAGACTTTATGGATAGTAGTCGAGTAAAGAAACTTGTGATTAAATCGGTTGAAGAGGAATTAGCTAAAAAAGGTGTTGTTGATAAAAAACAAGTGGTAGACATCTCAACAAAGGCGTTGGTTGAATTATTCAGACAACTATGGATGAGAAGAAGCTTCTGGGAACAACCAGTAAAAAATATTAGACCGTAATGGATATTAAAGCGAATATAAAAAGTGCGTTAACGACACACATGAGTAAAGTTTCACACATAGGTAAATCTAAAGATATTTCATCGCTTAGTGGGATGGTATCAGAAAAGAAAATCTCTTTTGGTAAGAAAGACGTGTATGAGATATTAGACGAGGTGATGACTATAGAAGGTGATATCGATGAATTAAGATTAAACCCTTTTGGTTCGAATATAAAAGACATTGAAACCGCATCTAAAAGCTTTATTAATACATTGGGTAAGAAACTACCTAAATTAAAAATTAAGGATATAGAGAGGTTAAAAACCCTATTCGGACAAGTTGAGTCTGAGCTACGTAACGCTAAGAACAAGATTAATACCGATTCGGTTGAAGAGACTGAGCCAGGGACTAAAGAAAAGATTGTTAATAAGGTTAAAAGTATGATGTCAGAGATGACAGGAGCGGCATCAGCTGGTGGGTTCTTAGGTCCATTATTTTCGCCGATAGTAAAACAAAAAGGACAGTCAAAACCAAGTAAGAACAAAAAGACTTACGAGGTTAAGGAAGATAAGGGATTTTCAAAATACCTAAAAACAGATGAAAACCCAAAAGGGGATACGGATGGTTTAACACCTGACGTTATGAATAGGATAATTTCGAAAATAGCTAAATCACACGATAACGAAGAAGAGACACCTAAAATGGATACAAAAGAAGCTACGATGGCTTCAAGTTCAGGGTCTTACGAGACACCGTTCTTCTTAGCTAAGGACAAGAAAAATTGGAGAGGTGCTGCTAAGACATTGTATAAAGGTGGGAAGTTTGTTAAAGTAAAAGACAAATGTAAGAAATTCCCATATTGTAACCAAGGGGATATTAAAGCCTTAGAATTGTTTGAAAACGGAAAGTATTCAACACTAGCTGAGAAGGTAGCCAATAAAATGGGTGAAGACCCATTGAAGGTGAAGTCATTAGTATTAAACAATATTGAAGAATCGTTATTTCAATCAAGAATGAAAGAAAAGAACGAAAAGAATCTTGAAAATTCGGAAAAAAACAATAAGTTTAAGAATAAATAACACTATAAAGATATTTATATTAAAATACCATTAAGATGAAACTAAATAAATTCAATAAAGAACTAGGTAATATTATCGAAAGCGTTGTTAGAGACGAAGTTCTTAAAACATTAAATATAACAGAAGACGTTACCGTTTGTGAGAACTGTGGTTTAAACGAATCTGAATGTAACTGTCCAATGACTGAAGATACTGAAGTTGAAGAAGGAAATTCTTTCACTGACGCTCGTAGTAAAGCTATAGAAGCGGGTGAGGATACTTTTGAGATTGACGGAAAAGAATATCCAGTTAAAGGAGATAAAAGTAGTACTAACGAATCAACAAAAAAAGTATTAAGACTTACAGAGTCTGAACTTATAGACCTTGTTGAAAAATTAGTCTCAGAACAAACAGTACCTGGTATGGATGAATATAAAAAACATCACAAAGAATCGGGGAAACAAAGTAAAGAAAATGACAAAATAGTCTCTAAAAAAATGACCACATATACTGATATGGGTGAAAAAGAGAAAATAGAGTTTCCAAATCCTAATGGTGGGGAAGTGAAAGCTGAAAGAGTTGAAGATGAAAAAGAAATTGAATTCATTGAAGATATGAAAGGTGGTATGACCGCTTTAGAATATGACAGAGCAAATGATGAATTTGAGGACAAAGTCGAAAAACAACTTATGGGAGATTCTACTCAAGGAAATGCACAGGTTGATGAAGATGGAGAACCTTTAGGTAATGTCATCCCAACAAAAACTGGTGAAAAATTTAACAACGCTCGTAAGAGACAGGGCCTTAATAAAGAGAAGAAAAAAGGTTATAACACATTCGCACAGAAAGTGGAGCAGGTTAAAGAGTCGAAGATAAACGAGAGTGTACTGTCTGATATGGACAAAATGAGACATCTTGTTCTTTATACTAAAAAGACTCAGTAAGGCTTGATATAACATTACGATTTTGATACTTTTATATTATGAAAGATAATCAAAACTTTATTGTATCAGAGTTTTACCAATACCTAACCCAACAGATGAATGAAAACCAAATAGAGGTATGGTTAAAAGCAAATAATATTATCCCTGAATATTCTGAATTATTCTACGATTTTGTTATGTCTCTCTATACCTTAGTAGAAATCACATACTTAGGAGACGATGTAGTGTCTGATATCGATGATAAACAGGGGCACTTCAATTGGTGCTTCAATAAAGTCATTGAGGACTTTGAGAAGGAGGGTATAATATTTTCAACAAAAGGTCAACACTATGATTATTTTTGGTCCTTCTTTAAGGACGCATTCTACTATGAAGAGACTAGAGAGAGTGTGGAAAACATAGAAATATTTTTTAAGAACCTTTTTAATTTAAAAGGTAAAAAGACTAAGAGTGAGTTAGATATGTATACTGATTTATACAAAATATTAGAAAACGCATTAAAGTCTTGACATAACGTAATAAAGTGATTAAATTTTACTTAAATAAAATAAAACAATTGTAATGGATACATTAACAAAGATTAAAGATTTGACTGAGACGTTATCATACGACTCACAAAAAGCGATTGAAAAAGGTAATAAGAGTGCTGCCACAAGAGCGAGAAAAACGGCACAAGAGATAAAGAATCTATTACAGGATTTGAGAAAAGAAGTTTTAGACGCTACAAGAAAATAACATGATAGACAAAATTGAATTATTCGTTTTCGTACTTTCGATATTTTTTAATATCACCTTAATTTTTAAGATGGTTAGGAATTTATTGAAGACTCCACCTGAAACTATGTTATTAGATTGGAGAGAAAAATTAATTTGGGGGATGTCAATATCATATATTATAACATACATAACATTATAACATGACTTTATACCAACACATAGAGAGTATGGAACCTTATTTCCATTCAATCAGAAAACACGAAGAATATCTAATAATAGATATTAAATTACCAGAAGATTGGAGATACAAAGATATCGTACAGTCGGTAAGAGATGTGGTAGGTTTTAAAGATAATGGTTTAAAACAGACTAAAAGGTTTTTATCGTTTATCACTAAAACCAATGAAAACGATATTAATAAATCGGTAGATACTATATTAAAGATAGTAGGGACTAATTTAGAGAGAGAAGCTAAAGAGAGGTTATTAGAAGAGAAAATCATAGAACTTAAAAGACAATTTGAGGTTAGTGATTTAGATACCTTAAAGAGTTTACAGTTTGAACTTAATGACGATGTTAAGTCTGAGACGTTAGAAGATACCAAAACCGAAGTAGAAGATTTAGACGATGAAGAAGTTAGATTGGTTGAGCAAGGAACTGAATAGAGATGAGGTTGAGGTTAAAAACCACAAAAACACTCTTATAGAAAAAATCACCTCATTAGATAGGGAGAATATTTCGAATACCATAATTGTTAGTACGGATAAAAAAAGTTTTGGATTAGTATGGAGACTAAAAAAGGTGTTGGGGATATCATGAATCAATTCGGGATTATCTCGGATTTGTTAGAGAAAATAAACTTAGACACTGATAATGTAACGGTCAATATTGATTTAAAATCTGAAGAATTTGATGAGATACATAATAAGGTGGTTCAGAAAAGAGGTTTATTCGTAATACCTAAAAGAAGTTTTAATATTACAATATCAGGAATTACTTTTACCTTTAAGAAGGTTTAATAAGAGTAATGACGATACAAGGATTCC
>Ga0115007_10000829_pt1 | contig 20476 bp, 20 predicted proteins | sample ArcOceMetagenome_2_FD_87166 | JGI IMG/M metagenome (GOLD analysis project Ga0115007, IMG submission 87166) | Marine eukaryotic phytoplankton communities from Arctic Ocean - Arctic Ocean ARC135M Metagenome | ecosystem: Environmental > Aquatic > Marine > Oceanic | place: Arctic Ocean | collected...
ACGGAAAGCTAACAGATAACATGATTCATTTTGAACACGTATCAAAGCGATATGATCAGGGGCATGATGCCCTTAAAGACGTCAGTTTTAAACTCGAGGCAGGTGAAATGGCGTTTTTAACGGGCCATTCGGGTGCGGGTAAAAGTACCTTGCTTAAACTGATCATGTTAATGGAACGTCCTACCTCAGGGCAGGTGACGGTAGCCGATCAAGACTTGGAGCGCTTAAGCCGCTCGGGTATCCCTTATTTACGTCGTTCTATTGGCGTTGTTTTCCAAAATCACCAACTGCTATCTGATCGAACCGTATTTGATAACGTCGCTTTACCATTACATATCAGCGGCTACTCGCCAGAAGATGCCGCCCGTCGTGTGCGTGCCGCCTTAGATAAAGTAGGCTTGTTATCGAAAGAAAAAATGAATCCGCTCGCGCTTTCCAGCGGCGAACAGCAGCGCGTGGGTATTGCGCGTGCCATTGTGCATAAACCTAAGGTGCTGCTAGCAGATGAGCCAACCGGTAACCTTGACCCGCAGCTATCGCAAGAAATCATGCGTTTATTTGAGCAGTTCAATCGCGTCGGTACAACCGTGCTGGTAGCCAGTCATGATGTTTCCCTCATCACGAAAATGCGCCACCGTATGTTGGTATTAAAAGAAGGGAGGCTAGTGGGCGATGAGTAAGCCACGCGGAGCCGTTCGAATAGAGCCTAGTATGTCGAGTGCGCGCGATGAGCGTGCAGGTAAAGAACCCGACAATAAACAACCGTCTAAGCAACGTGGAGCCAAGCAGCATAAAGTTAATTTAAAAGGCCATGGCGAGAGTTGGGCACGCCATCATAGCAACGTATGTAAAAGCTCGCTTAAGCGACTGCTCTCGACCCCCATGGTTACCTTGATGACGGTTGCGGTACTGGCTATTGCGCTAACGTTACCGGGTTTTATGTTTTCCGCGCTGGCAAGTTTGAAAACGCTAACCCAAGGCTGGCAGGGCGAAACGCGTATTACTTTATACCTGCAAGCATCGCTGAGTGATGAGGAAGCCGATCGGTTCGGGCGGTCATTGCTATTGCGCGATGATATAGCGGCTATTGATATGATCAGCAGTGATCAAGGTATGTTGGAGTTTAAAAAGTACGCAGGCTTTGGTGATGTACTGGACTCGCTGGATAATAATCCGCTCCCCGCTGTGGTTATGATCTTGCCTAAGGGTAAAAATGCAGCGGATCTAGGGATTCAACGGGCAGCCTATCAGGCGATGCCCGAAGTTGAGGATGCCATTTTGGATATGGAATGGTTGCAGCGTTTAGAGGCTATTTTGGCTGTTGCTCAACGGTCCGTGTTTGTTTTGGGCGTTTTGTTGGGTTTAGCGGTGTTATTAGTCGTGGGCAATACGATTCGTACCTCGATCGAGAGTCGACGCGATGAAATTGTGGTTAGTAAGCTAGTAGGCGCCACCGATGCATGGGTACGACGGCCGTTTCTTTATACCGGCTTTTGGTATGGGTTGATGGGCGCTGTATTGGCGTGGTTGATGATTCAGCTAGCTTGGTTAATGTTAGAAACGCCTTCATTAGAATTGGCCGAACTCTATCGCAGCCGATTTGAATTGAGTGGTCTGGGTTGGATAGGTACCGGTATCTTATTGATATCTAGCGTTGTATTAGGTTGGTTGGGTGCGTGGCTGTCAGTTCGTAGACACCTGCGCGATATCGAGCCTCGCTAGCTATCTTTGTCTAAATAGAGCGTGTATTGAGTATTTTGATCACGGTATAACCCGCGTAATAATGACTGTCGTTATGGCTAAATGGAAACGATGTGTTGTTTGCTTGATCTTTTCGGGTTCAGGGGCTATCTTTTCCAGTCCCTGATGGATGTTACAGGGAACTTTAAGCCGAAATTCGCGTCATATAATCGGTTAATGAATTAACGAGGTTAGGATTTAATGGGCAATAGTTTACAACTCTTAGAGCACGTATCTCCGGGGCAAAATCTGGACGCATACGTACAAACAATCAGCACGATTCCTGTGTTGAGCGTCGCTGAAGAGCGCGAGTTGGCTGACCGTCTGTTCTATCAGAATGATCTTGAAGCCGCTCGTCAGCTCGTTTTGTCTCATCTACGCTTTGTTGTACATATCGCGCGTAGTTATTCAGGCTATGGCTTACCATTGGGCGATCTTGTCCAAGAAGGTAATGTTGGGCTGATGAAAGCGGTTAAGCGCTTTGATCCTAGCATGGGTGTGCGCTTGGTTTCGTTCGCGGTTCACTGGATTAAAGCAGAGATGCACGAGTACATTCTGCGTAACTGGCGTATTGTGAAAGTAGCGACCACTAAAGCACAACGAAAGTTGTTCTTTAATCTGCGTTCGCAAAAAAAGAGCCTCGGTTGGATGAACACGGCTGAAGTGAAGGCCATCGCAGAAGATTTAGGTGTTGATGAAGTTACCGTTCGTCAGATGGAAGGTCGTATGGCGTCTGTTGACACAGCGTTTGATGCACCCGTTGGTGATGATGACGATGCGCCCATCGTATCACCTTCTCAGTATTTAGAAGATCATTCTACCGACCCTGCAACCCAGCTTGAAGCCGCTAATTGGGAAGAAGATTCGCAATCCCGCTTAATGGGGGCGATGGAGTCTTTGGATGACCGTAGTCGTGATATTTTGGCTCAGCGGTGGTTGACGGACGAAAAGTCGACATTGCATGAGTTAGCTGCGCAGTATCAAGTATCAGCTGAACGTATTCGTCAGTTAGAAAAGAATGCGATGAAAAAGCTAAAAGAATCGATTGGTGTTGAAAACTTAGAATTCGCTTTTTAAGATAAATTCGCTATAAATCGATACTCGTCTCCTAATTAAGCCGCTTTTTAGCGGCTTAATTGCTTTTTAAGCCTTATAGAATCATGCCTTTGCATTAAAAATCGCCTATCAAGAGTGATATACTTTTCACCCCCGCACTCATAGAGATTGATAATGACGGTTAGAATTTTTCTGCTTTTTGCTTCGATTAGCGGCTTTATCGCTGTTGGTATGGGCGCGTTTGGAGCGCACGCATTACGTGGGCACTTAAGCGAGCGCTTAATGCAAGTGATGGAAACTGCTGTGCAATACCAGTTTTATCATACAATCGCACTGCTTATCGTAGCGCTCTTGTTACGTCAGCACTCTTCGCGTTTATTATCGGGTAGTGGTGTTGCGTTTGCGACGGGTATTATTTTGTTCAGTGGCAGCTTGTACGTGCTGGCGTTCACTGGGCAGCATTGGTTAGGTGCAATCACCCCGTTTGGCGGGATTGCGTTTTTAACTGGTTGGGTTTTATTAGCTATCCATGCGCTAACCAATCAACGAGGACAGTAGATGCAGTTTTACGTAAATGGCGAACCAACAACACTGGATGATCATGCGAGTCTGGCTGATCTAGTAACGTCTATGGACCTGGTTGGTAAGCGTATTGCTATCGAAGTGAATCAAGAAATTATTCCGCGTAGTCAACATGCTGAATATCGCATACAAGCGGACGATCACGTTGAAGTTGTACACGCGATTGGCGGTGGTTAGGTATTTACCACGGTTACCTATATTTCGCGCTTTATAAAATAAGGAATAGATAATGTCTCAATTAAATGACCCGTTAGTTATTGCGGGTGTAGAGTATCAATCACGTTTGCTCGTTGGCACAGGCAAGTATAAAGATATGGACGAAACACGTGCGGCGATCGAAGCCAGTGGTGCTGAAATTGTCACGGTTGCTGTCCGACGTACTAATATTGGTCAAAATCCAGATGAGCCCAATTTGCTGGATATCATTACACCGGATAAATACACCATCCTGCCGAATACGGCAGGTTGTTACACCGCCGATGATGCTGTACGTACCTGCCGTTTAGCGCGTGAGTTATTAGATGGGCATGATCTGGTTAAATTGGAAGTATTGGGTGATCAAAAGACCTTATATCCCAACATAGTAGAGACTATCAAAGCAGCGGAAACACTGGTTAAAGATGGTTTTAAAGTCATGGTCTACACTAATGATGATCCGATTGTAGCTAAGCAGTTAGAAGAAATGGGTTGTGTAGCTGTTATGCCGCTTGGCTCATTGATCGGTTCTGGGTTGGGTATTCTAAATCCGCATAATATCCGTTTAATTATGGAAGCGGCTACAGTGCCTATCCTAGTCGATGCAGGCGTAGGTACGGCTTCCGATGCGGCTATTGCGATGGAAATGGGTTGTGAAGGTGTGCTGATGAACACCGCGATTGCTGCGGCGGGTAATCCTATATTAATGGCATCGGCGATGCGTAAAGCCATTGAAGCCGGTCGCGAAGCGTATTTAGCTGGGCGCATGCCGCGTAAGAAATATGCAAGCGCATCATCCCCGTTAGATGGTGTGATTGGTTAATCGATTTAACGAACGTTACAACGACAGAAAAGACGAAATTTGATGACTGAAGAAAAGAAACACATGCGCACGGTGCGCAGCTTTGTAATGCGTGCCGGCCGGACTACGGAAGGTCAGCAAAAAGCGTTAGAAGAAGTATGGCCAGAAATGGGACTAGAGCTAAAGGACGGCGCCATTAATTTTGCCGAGGTTTTTGGTTGTGAAGCACCGGTTGTATTAGAAATCGGTTTTGGTATGGGTGCCTCTCTCATCGAAATGGCCACTCAGCAGCCGGATAAAAATTATATAGGCATCGAAGTGCATCGTCCGGGCGTCGGTCGTTTGTTGGCCAGCGTCAAGGAGCTAGGGCTGACTAATATCCGTGTCTATGCCGAAGATGCGGTAGAAGTGCTGGCGGATTGTATCCCTGATGGTAGCTTGCATGCGTTGCAGCTATTCTTCCCTGACCCATGGCATAAAAAGAAACATCATAAACGCCGTATTGTGCAGCCTGAATTTGTACAAAACATCCGTCAGAAACTCGAAGTGGGTGGCTATTTTCACATGGCTACCGATTGGGAGAACTATGCCGAACACATGATGGAAGTCATGTCTGGGGCGGAAGGTTTTACTAATAAAGCCGGTGAAGGTGAATATTCACCTCAGCCAGAGTGGCGCCCTGTGACGAAGTTCCAAAAGCGAGGTGAGCGTTTAGGCCACGGTGTCTGGGATCTGATGTTTGAGCGGCAGAGCTAGCGAATCGTCCTGTTATGTAAAAAGCCATCGTATCTACGATGGTTTTTTTGGTTGTAGATCATCAGTTTGCTCAGTGAGAGCTACAGGGCGCTGTCTTCGTAGCCGCCAAAATTGCTTTGCTAAAAAAGCGTTAAAACTGTCGAAAAACTGCTGCTGCGACAATACCTGCAGCAATGGCTGGCAGTGGTTTTTTAAACACTAACATAGTGGCTGCCGTGGTGAGTAACGCTAAGCGTGCGCCGTTATCGCCTTCAATGGCTAATGGCGCTAAGAGCGCGATTAATACAGAACCGGACATGGCACTAACAAACTGTTTTACCCGGTAGCTAATGGGGACAAATGACATGATATAAACACCACCCCAGCGTGTTGCTAAGGTGACAACGGCCATGATCGCAATAATAAAGAAGGCGCCCAAGCCCGCAGTTTCAACGTTCATGATTTTTATCCATCCATAGTGCGCCTAGCAAGCCGCCCGCTAATGCACCGACAACTACATGGCTGTTTTTCGGGAGATACCAATACGCCAGTAACGATGAGCTGGCAGCAACGATCCAAATAATGAGCATGCGTAGATTTTTGTCTCCGCCAACAACCATGGCCAGTAAAAAACAGGCCATTACCATATCTAGGCCGAGGCTTTTAGGGTTGCTAATGGCGCTGCCAAAATAAATGCCTAACCAGGTGCCTACGATCCAAAATGACCACAGGGCTAGCCCGCCACCAAACAGAATCCCCATACCGGCTTGGCCACGACTAAAGGCCTGTAACGACATCGCCCAATTCGCATCGGATGCCACCAGCATGATGCCGTAGCGGCGAGCGGGTGCTAATTGGGATAGCCAAGGGTATAGGGTCGCTCCCATCAGCAAATGACGGGCATTAATGGCAAAAACGGTGACAACAAGAGGTATAACGGGAACGGACGGCCCCCATAAATCTAAGACGGCAAACTGCGCTGCTCCCGCAAAAACAAGCGTGCTCATCATTACAATGACGGAATCATCCAGCCCTGTTTGTGTGGCGGCTAAGCCAAAAGCCGCACCAAATATAACGACAAACAAGGAGATGGGTACCAGTTGCTTGAACCCTGCCCAAACGAGAATGTGGTTGATCTCGTGCAGGGGCTTATTTGTCTCGTCCATGTACCTATCTCTATTTTATTTTTTACGCGTTGTTTATAAAAAAGTGTGAGTGTTCTAACAGCATGCACCTGACTCTGCCAAGAGGAAAGCGCATAATTCGGTTATTAGTTATTCGATAAACGAATCAATAGGTGTGGTGAATGACGTTACAAGATCTGCAAATTGATTGGCTAAAGTGCTTTGTGGCGGTAGTAGACGCGGGCTCGTTATCGGGAGCGGCGCCTGAAGTGCATCGCTCGCAATCAGCGGTGAGTATGCAGCTTAAAAAGCTAGAAGCGGCCTTAGGAACTCAGCTATTGATACGAGGGCCACGGCAGCACCAGCTGACGCCTGACGGACAGCGCCTGCTAGGCTATGCGCGACGCATGCTTAATCTACATGCAGAAACGCAGGCTGCATTTCATGGAGAAGCGTTAACAGGAAGGATTCGCTTAGGTGTACCCGATGATTACGCCGCTAAGTACCTAACCCCAGCCCTTAAGCGGTTTGCTCCTCATCATGGCGCGGTAGAGGTAGAACTTTACTGTGAGCAATCAACCGCACTGATCCCTAAGGTGGAATGCGGCGATTTAGACTTGGCACTGATCTCACGAGATCATGCTAAGCATGGCACTTTGCTGTTTCGTGAGCCGATGGTGTGGGTCGGTTCTCCTCAGTTTGAAGTGTGGCGTCGCGACCCTCTACCAATTGCAGTTTATGAAGACGCTAGCTTAGCTCGCCATAGTGCGATTAACTCATTGGCGCTACAAGGACGACGTTACAAGGTCGTGTATAACAGCTCTAGTTTATCAGGACAGATTGCGGCTGTTGATAGTGGTTTAGCCGTAGCGGTGTTAACTCAGTGTAGCGCCCCGCCACATCTTGAAATACTAGGACATGATCATGATTTAGGACCGCTGGAGCCAATGGAAGTATCAGTCTACCGCAGTCGGGCTTCACAAGGTTCTAAAGCCGTCGATAGCTTGTATGATTTATTAGTGAAAGCCCTAAGGTCGATAGCGGCATAAAACCGCTATCGAAGGCTCTTATAGGCTTATTGACAGGTAAAGCTTGCGGCGCTGCGCGGATCTGTTCCTGTATATGTAGCGATGAGTGGATAAGGACACACAGTTCGGGTGATACCTTGCATATCATCCGGCACTTCGCTGTTAGTGGGCGTGGTCGTGGCTTCTACCCCTACGGGTTCTTGGTCGTCTTCTACCCATGCCATCAGTTCGGTTAGCATGTCGATATTGTCGGTCGAGTAACCACCGGATCCGTGTGGCATACCGGGGATACGATAGAGCTTGGTAAAGTTGCTCGCTTGATTACCATTGTTGGCGTTCAATAAATCGTACCAGCGTGTCGTATCGGCGACGGAGAATACGGGATCGGCTGTGCCGTGCATAATAATCATTTTGTGGCCAGCATCTCGGAATGCGCCCATTGTTGGGTTATCCACATCCAGGGGGCGCATAAAGCTTAACGCTGATTCTGAAAACACTGTCGTGGTGGCTGCAATTTTAGGTGCATCGGTATCGAAATCAAAATCTAACAAAAATTGCTCTAATGCCTCCGGTGTTCCTCCAACTTCGGTTGGCGGTGTGGTGAAAACTTGAGCAAGCGAACCAGCGCCCATCACCGCTATGACCGGTAGGTTCCCCCAGGGTGGAATACCGCTTTCTAGTTTCCAAAAGCGCCAGTTAGCGTCGTTGATACCTGCGTCCCATACCCAGTTTGAATAAAGGTCATCGCCTGCGGTATTACGTGGGCCTGCATGAATAGCGATGAGAGCATCACGTTGGGCTAGGCTAACGCACTCACTTTTTCCGTCAGTGGTACATAGTGAAAGAGTGGTTGGATCAAAGGCTGCTTGACACGCTTCAACGTCGTTGACCATGTGGTCGGTTAAACCATCGAGCGAATCGCAGCTGTCGAGAATCGTTTGGGATACATAGTTCATCGTTTCTTGGGTGTAAGCGGTTGCGATATCAGTATCTACATCGGAGAAATGTTGAATGTCCCATGCATGCTGGATGGCGGCTTTGGGCAGGTTAAATCCCGGGTAGCCCACTAATAAGCCGTCGAAGGCTTCCGGGATGCGAGTGGCGGCAACCATGGCATGGCGCCCACCGTTTGAAACGCCTAAGCCATAGCTGTATGTGATGCTGTTATCGTAATAGGCTTCGATCATCTGTTTAGCGACGGGTGTCATTTTAGTCACGGCCCCGTAGCCATAATCGATACGCGCTTGAGGGTCTAAACCGAAGCGTGCGCTGCCTGCTAAGCCTGCATCTGGATTGGCTGTGCCGTCGTGACCGGCATCGGTGGAGATAACAGCAAAACCTCGGTTGAGCGCGCTATCGCTGTTATCGCGAACAGGGATGCGGCCCGTTGCGGAAATAACCTCTCCATCGGTGCCTCCGTTAAACTGAAATGCAAAGCGGCGATTCCATTCATTAGGCAGGCGTAGTTCAAAACCAATGGTGTATTCTTTATTATCAATGCCTAGGTGGGGAGCATAACTACCTTGAACTAGGCAGTGATCTAGCGCGATAGAGTCGTCGGCTGATACCGACTCTATGGTGTCAATCGTGACCGCGGTAGCATTCAGTAAATCAGGTGTAATATCCAAGCAGCTAAGCGGGTTACTCGCCGTGGTTTCAATGGATGAGTTGTTCGACTGTAGACACCCTGTCATTAGGCCTGCAGCCGTCAATAAAGCACTTGCGCTAAGCAGTGTTTTTGAGCGAAGCATGATTATCTCCTAGTCAGCCTGAGTAATACTCACGGCTTTTTTATTGTTGTTGTAATAACATTCTCTTGATAAATTGTTTAGTAGTACAATAATTATTTTTGCAGTTATTTATTCGATAATTGATATCTAAAAACGTTACTTGCACCCTATTTAGGGGAGTTATTTTATATTTAGCTATACAATGAATATTGTCAGTGAAATCAATAGTTTCATTTTATGAATAATTTTGAGTAATGCTTTTAGGTAGCTATAATGTTGCTAAAATCCTATGACGATAAGAAGTGAAGTCTTTCAATGGCTAAAGATATAAATACAGAAGGCGTAGATTACGGTGTTCTTAACGATTTGATTGGCTACCAACTGCGCCGTGCTCAGATAACTTTTTTTGCCAGTTTTGCTAATCGGTGTGCGCAGCTGGATATTACACCGGGCCTGTTTGGTGTCATTGAAATAGTGCAGAAAAATCCTGGTCTGACGCAAACGGCGATAGCCAACGCATTAGGCAATGACCGCTCGGCGATGGTTTATGCTGTTGATAAACTTGAAAAAATGAACATCATCGAACGTAAGCAAGCAGTGAACGATCGCCGTTCCTATGCCTTGTATATGACTAATCAAGGTAAGATTTTTTATGATGCGATCCTCAAGGAAGTACTGACGCATGAAGAAGAGTTTTACTCGGTCCTAGAAGAGGGTGAGAAGGATGCCATGCTCGATATGCTCAAGCGATTTGTGAGTCTTTCGAAATAATGTAGGTCGCGATCACTAGCGCTGGGGCTTCCAAATCCCCAGCGCTAGTGTGTATCAGCCTTTTTCCAAACACGCTAACTTAATAAATGCACCATGACTAAGGTAATGGATGGGAATAGGATCAAAATAGCGACGCGCACGAAATCCGATATGATAAAAGGCACCACACCTCTAAAACTTTCTTTCAACGATAGCGACGTATCAAACGAATTAATAATAAACACGTTCATCCCTACTGGCGGTGTAATCAATCCGACTTCCACGACGACTAATGCCAATATGCCAAACCAAATGCCGGTATCTTCTGCTGACATACCAAAATCCATGCCGGTGATAATCGGAAAATAGATAGGGATAGTTAGTAAAATCATGGCCAAGCTATCCATAAAACAGCCCAGTACAAAGTAGCTTAGTAGCATGATGATAAGGATCAGATAGGGCGAAAGGTTGGCGTTTTGAATCCAGTCGGCGCCTAACGCGGGTAGCTGAGTTAGAGCGATAAATACGCTAAACAGATCGGCTCCCAATACAATCATAAAGATCATGGCAGTCGATACAGCGGTACGTAGCATGCTGTGCTTTAAGCCTTCTAGCCGTAACTTGCCGTGCGTGACGGCGAGTATAGCCGTTAAAACAACGCCAACTGCAGCGGCTTCTGTTGGCGTGAAGAAACCGAGATAGATGCCTCCCAATACAATTAAAAAGATGAGAGTGATATGCCAGACATCTTTGGTCGAACGGAGTTTTTCTCCCCATGTTGTCTTCTGTCCGGCGGGACCTGTTTTAGGGAAAAGTCGCACATAGATGGCAATCGCAATCAAGTAACCGAAAGCCGCTAAAAATCCGGGAAGAAACGCGGCAATAAACATTTTAGAAATATTTTGTTCGGTCAATACCGCAAAAATAATGAGTACCATTGAAGGCGGGATCAAGATGCCTAACGTCCCGCCAGCGGCGAGACAACCTGCCGATAACCCACCTGCGTAGTTATTCTTTTTCATTTCAGGCAGTGCGACCTGCCCCATGGTAGAGGCGGTTGCTAGTGAGGAGCCGCAAATGGCACCAAAAGCAGCGCAGCCTGCCACCGATGCCATGGCAAGCCCGCCACGTAGTTGTCCCATCCAGGTATTACAGGTTTTAAACAGCTCCTGAGTGATGCCAGCACGTGTTGCCAGTTCGCCCATTAATAAAAACAAGGGGACAACAGACAAATCGTAGGTCGAAAATTTTGAGTACGGCACCGTGCTTAAGTAGTTAAGTAGTGGTGCTGTTCCCGCTAAGGAGGCGTAACCAATGGCTCCACTTAACATCATGGCAATAGCGATAGGAAGCCGAAAAGCCATTAGGACAAACAAGAGTGCTAGCATCGCCAGCACTAATTCCATGTTACTCATCCTGAAAAATCCTCCAACCGCCGACTACGGATGTAAAAAGGCAGCATAAACATAATAAGCACATCGCAATAATGGCGGGAACATACGCAGCCCATAGGGGCAGCTCGAGTATCATGGACGCCTCTTGGTAATCGTATGCTTCGAGGGCTGCAATCCCCATTCGCCAAATCAATAAAGCAGCCAGCACTGCAAATAATAGATCGCTGATGGCTTTGAGTAAGTCGAGCGTTGTTTTCGAGGCGTTAACGGTAAAGAAGTCGACGACAATGTGCCCTTTTTGCTGGTGGCATTCAGGCAAAAATAGAAACACAGAGATAGCTAAGCCCATTTCTACAAGCTCATAATCGCCTTGTATTGAGGCTCCAGCGAATGAACGACCAAGAATGCTGGCAACGGTCATCAATGCTAATGCAACCATGATTAACCCGCCCGCCAGCGCGAACTGGCGGGAAAACCATGACAAGGTGTTGTCGATAGATAAAACTATTGATCGGTTCATGGGGGTTACTGAGCAGCGCTTGGGTTGCTGTACTGATTAATGAGTGCTTTCGCTTCGTCCATCAGTGCTTGAGCATCGTAGCCCTCTTCATTCATGGTTTTTAGCCAGGCTTGATTCACTACATCCATGTGTTGCTGCCAGCGTTGGGTCTCTTCCGCCGGGAGTGTATAGAACGAATTACCTTCGTCTTCTGCTGCTTTTCTGCCAACAGGCTCGTATTCATCAAATAAACGTCCAATTTTTTGCGCTAATGGAATCCCCGAGTTGTTATCAATCACGGCTTTAAGGTCGGCGGGTAATTGGTTGTAGCTGTCTTTATTCATCGAGAAAACGAAGGTATTACTGTAAAGACCGCGTGACCCTGTAATTTCGGTATTGTGCTCAACCAATTGATGAATTTTCATCGGCATCACGACTTCATATGGCAGAACGGCCACGTCGACGACACCTTTAGATAAGGCGCTCGGCATCTGAGTAACGGGCATGAATATAGTGCTAGCCCCGAGTGCTTCAAAGGCATCGGACATGACCTTGTTAGGCGCGCGCACTTTTAAGCCTTTTAAGTCTTCCATCGTTTTAATCGGCGTGTTACGTGAATGTAAAGAGCCCGGTGCATGAGTGTGCATGGCTAATAAATGCACATCTTTTAGCTCTTCTTGCATTTCTTTTTCGGCGTAGGCCTGTATCGCCATGCTGGTAGCTTCGGCGGTGCTGACCATAAAAGGTAGTTCGAATACAGTCGATTTAGGGAAGCGCCCCGGCGTGTACCCGCCTACGGTCCAAGTGATATCGGCAATGCCTTTACGAGCTTGGTCAAATAGTGCCGGGGGTTTACCGCCTAGCTGCATGGCAGGGTAAATATCAATCTTGATACGCCCGCCCGATTCCTCCATCACCTTATCAGCCCAAGGCTGCAATATTTGGCTATGCGCCATCGATGGTGGCGGTAAAAAATGGTGCAGCTTCATCGTGTATTCAGCCTCGGCAGCATGGCTGTGTATTGTCGGTAGTGAAAGAGTCAATAAGGCTGCCACAGTTGTGGAAATCTTGCGGATACTCATAGTTATTATCCCTTAATTATTGTTATTGAATAACGGACTTAAAGTCAGCATTGATGTATTTATGCATAAACTGTTTTGTTAAACAACAATTCTTTGTCTGATTTTTCTGTTATTACTTATATCGAAATCGATATGTTTATTTGCTAATAACGTGGTAAATATGGCTTTTATTCGTTTGTTCCGTATTTTTATGACCGGTTGATACAAAAGATTTAAATAAAACTGTTGAGTTGCTAAACAAATTGTCTTATAAATTTATAGCAGTTGCCCGCTCAGGTAGGCTGCGTTAATTAAAATGCCACAAAAAAACAATATGAGAGGCTATATGAGCGATTACCAGTTCATCACGTTTTCAATAACGGATGGCATCGGCCATTTAATGTTGAATCGCCCCGAAAAAAAGAACGCTATTAACGACCGCCTGATTGGTGAGATTGAATCTGTCTTTACCGACACCCCCGATGGACTTCGTGTATTAGTTATATCAGGAGCAGGCCCGGAGTTTTGTTCTGGGCTGGATTTAGCTGAGCACCAAGCGCGCGATCCTTATGCAGTTATTAAACACTCCCATATGTGGCACCGCATTTTTAATACGATTAGTAACTCAGGCATTCCTGTTATAGCCGCTTTGCACGGCGCAGTTATCGGGGGGGGATTAGAACTCGCTATCAGTGCTCATATTCGCGTTGCTGATGAAACGACCTTCTTCCGTTTACCGGAAGGTCGTCATGGCATCTTTGTTGGCGGTGGTGCTTCGGTCCGCGTTGCACGGGTTATTGGCGCAAGCCGCATGACAGACATGATGTTAACGGGACGTACTTATAATGCAGTTGATGGCGAGACGTTAGGACTAGCGCACTATCACGTTCCGCAAGGTCAGGCGTTAGCGAAGGCCATGGCGTTAGCGGCAACCGTTGCTCAAAACACGGAGTTATCAAACTGGGCGATGGTGACAGGGTTAAGTCGCATCGAAAGCATGTCGGTTGACGATGGCTTATATACCGAATCATTACTGGCGGGTATGACCCAAACCAGTGAAGAAGTGCAGCAGCGTATTGGTCAATTTTTAAATAGGAAGAAAACATCATGAGTACTTATTCGGCGTCAGAACAGGGTGCCATGCTGTCCAGCTATGAAGATATTTGGCTAGTCGAAGGTGCACGTACGCCCTTTGATGATTATTGCGGTGCACTTCGTGATACATCGCCAACGGATTTAGGTATTTATGCAGCGCGCGCTTTATTTGATAAAGCCGAGATCCCTGCCAGTGACGTCGGTTTTGTTGTGGCTGGGAATATGGCACAAAGCAGTTACGATGCTTTTTTTTTGCCGCGCCATATTGGTCTTTATGCGGGTGTGCCGCTCACCGCACCCTCGCTATTAGTTCAGCGCTTATGTGGTACTGGCTTTGAAGCAATTCTTACCGCAGCGGATCAGATTGCGCACGGTAAGGCGAAAGTGGCGTTGGTGGTTGGGGCTGAGTCCATGTCTCGAAACCCGATTGCATCGTACGGCCATCGCGCAGGCTTTCGTATGGGGCAGGTTGAGTTTAAAGATTTCCTCTGGGAGGCGACGTTAGATACAGCACCGGGTATCGGCATGGGGAATACGGCTGAGAACCTCGCTGTGCGTTACGGCATTACACGTGAAGAAGTTGATGAGTTTGCATTGCGCAGTTTTGGTCTGGCCTCAAAAGCATGGGACAACGGCTATTTTGATGACGAAGTCGTGCCTGTCACTAATGCTCACTGGAGGTTGGAAGGCTACCAAGACCGAGGATTAAAGTTAGCGGATAAGAAAGCAGCTCTCAGCCGCGATGGGCATGTTCGAGTGAGTAGCTTGGATGCTCTCGCTAAGATCCGCCCTGCTTTTGGTGGTGTGCAAACGGGCGGTAATAGCTCGGCGATTGTTGATGGCGCTGCGGCGGTATTCGTTGCCTCGGGTGATTATGTGAGAGCGCATGGTTTAAAACCGCTTGCCCGCATTTGTGGTGGTTCCGTTGTGGGTGTGCCGCCTGAAATTATGGGGATAGGTCCTGCGCCTGCGATTAAATCCTTACTTGATAGCCGTGGTATGTCGGTAGATGACGTTGCTCGATACGAGATTAACGAAGCTTTTGGCGCGCAATATATCGCCTGTGAACGCGAGTTAGGCTTAGACCGTGACCGAGTGAACACACAAGGTGGAGCGATTGCTATTGGCCATCCGTTGGGTGTGACCGGTGTTCGCTTGACGCATACAGTATCGCGTCAATTAACGCGCTTTGATGGCCAGTATGGTATCTCATCGGCGTGCGCTGGTGGTGGTCAAGGTATTGCTGTTTTAGTTGAAAATCCAGCCTAACAAAGGAGGTTGATATGGATATTACATCTGCACATTTCCTCGTTACCGGAGCCAGCTCTGGGCTAGGTGAGGCCGTAGCTCGACGCTTAAGTGGTTTGGGTGCTCGCGTATCCCTGTTGGATATCAATGTGAGTAAAGGCGCAGTAGTGGCTGATAGTTTGGGTCACAACGCGTGTTTTATTAAAACGGATATTACCGATGAAGCGTCTGTGATGGCGGCAATTAGTGCCGCGATGGAACAGCACGGTGAAATCCGTGGCTTGATTAATTGTGCCGGTATACCCGGGGCTGAACGTGTACTTGGACGAGAAGGCGTGCATCCGCTTGCTAGCTTTGAGCGGGCGCTGCGGGTCAACCTGTTAGGCACGTTTAATATGATTCGCTTAGTGGCTGAACAGATGGAAAAAAATGCCCCCCAACCTAATGCGGAACGTGGCGTTATTGTGAACACGGCATCAGTCGCTGCCTTTGATGGGCAAATTGGTCAAGCCGCTTACGCCGCATCAAAAGGGGGTGTGTGTGCCATGACCTTACCATTGGCACGTGAGTTGGCGCGCTTTGGCATTCGTGTAATGACGATAGCACCAGGGCTTTTCAAAACACCGATGATGGATGTGTTACCCGAAGCAGTACAACAGTCGTTAGGTGCGGCGGTTCCCTTTCCTCCGAGGTTAGGTGAGCCGGATGAATACGCCATGTTAGTGCAGCAAATCATTGAAAATAGCATGCTTAATGGCGAAGTTATCCGTTTGGATGGTGCCATTCGCATGGCAGCCAAATAATACCGGGGTTGAAGATGAGTCAGTACATAGCACCCGTGAAGGATATGTTGTTTGTCCTCAATAACCTAATCGACAAAGAGCCGTTTAATCAGCATGAGACGTTCGCTGAGATCACCCCCGATTTAGTCGAAGCTATTCTGGAAGAGGCGGCACGCTTTGCTAATGGTGAGCTGGCTCCATTAAATGCGACAGGTGATCGCGAAGGGTGCCACTTCAGTGAGGGTGTAGTAACAACGCCTGCGGGCTGGCAACAAGCCTATCGTCATTACTGCGAGAATGGCTGGGTAGGTGTGGCCTTACCTGAAAGTATCGGAGGTCAGCATCTGCCTAAGTATCTCTATAGTGCCATTAACGAAATGTGGCTCAGCGCAAACCTCGCCTTTATTTTGTTTCAGGCATTAACCCAAGGTAGCGCAGATATTCTGCTCGCAAAAGCCTCACGTGAAATACAGCAAAAATATCTGCCAAAATTGGTGAGTGGCGAATGGAGCTGCTGCATGTCGCTCACCGAATCACAAGCCGGTTCTGATCTGGGTCAGGTGCGTGCACGAGCGATACTCCATTCGGATGGTCGCTATCGTTTGGTCGGTCAAAAGATTTTTATCACCTATGGTGAGCATGATCTGACAGATAATATTCTTCATCTCGTACTCGCGCGTATTGATGGAGCGCCACCTGGCAGCAAAGGTCTATCGCTCTTCATTGTGCCTAAAATTTTGGTCAATGATGATGGATCGTTAGGCGAACCGAATGAGGTGTTGTGTACGGGTATTGAACATAAAACCGGTTTGCATGGCAGCCCTACGTGCTCAATTTCGTATGGTGATAAGGATGGCGCCGTTGCGGAATTAATTGGAGAGGCGAATAAAGGCTTGGAAGCCATGTTCATTCTGATGAATGAGGCACGTTTAAGTACGGGGATGCAAGGGGTTGCTATTGGTGAACTTGCGTATCAACGAGCTTTTGAATACAGCCATGAGCGGTTACAAGGTCGAACCGATCACTCGAAGGGCGCGCCAGTGCCGATTATCCAGCATCCCGATGTGCAGCGCATGATTTTGAATTTGCGTTCGCAAACGTTTGCCCTGAGAGCGCTAGGGTACGTGATTGCGGCGCGTTTAGATATGTCGGCGGTGGATTCCGGTAAACAACGTAAGCACCTTGGTTTCGTGTCCTTAATGACGCCGATATTTAAAGCCTTCTCAACCGAAACGGGACACCGCTTAGCGGGTACGGCGATTCAAGTATTTGGTGGCATGGGCTTTGTTGAAGAAACCGAAATAGCACAACTGATGCGTGATAGTCGAGTAACTACCATTTACGAAGGCACAACGGGTATTCAAGCCAATGATTTGGTGTTTCGAAAGTTAGTAGCGGATAAGGGGGAGGCATGTCGCCATTGGTTAAATGAAGTGGGAGTCGTTGCGGAGCAATTGGGTTCTTTATCGCGCTTTGCTGAGGAGGCCCTTGCTTTGCGCTACGGAATTGAGCGTGCAGAGCAAGCTTTAGCGTCCATTTGTGAAGTCGATCACCTTGATGTGGCTGCTCTGCAATCGGGAGCGGTGTCTTTTTTAGAGTTGCTCGGTACGTTGGCCTCTAGTTGGCAAATGGCATGCGTGCTAATCACGACCGATCGTTATTTAGCTGAGGGTGAGGATGTCGAATATCATCAAAACTTAGTGGCGTTAGCTCGGCACTACTTTGCACACCATACACCCACAATAGAATCTTTTTACCAAACCTTTAGGCAGGCTGATAACGGCATTAAAGCGTACGTTTTTGATCGATAGCCTTTTGTAATCGCTCACACAATAATTAAAAAAATAGGGTAGGTCTTCATATGGAAACCGATTTTCATCCAGTTAATGTCGTCAGTCATCAGGTCGTCGTAACGTATAGAGAGGATGGATCAACGCTGATCAAAGCGGCAGATTCGCTCGATAATTATGCTCGATGCATCACTGATCAACTTGATTACTGGGCCGAACATACGCCGGAACACCTCTTTATCGCACAGCGTACCGCTGATAATACGGACTGGCGTCGCTTGAATTATGGGCAAGCTTTGCAACAGGTAAAAGCAGTGGCCCAGTATTTATTGGACCAGAAGCTGTCTGTCGATCGTCCTGTGGCTATTTTGTCCGGTAATAGTACCGAACATTTGATTGTAGGCTTGGCCGCTATGTATGTCGGCATTCCTTATTCGCCGATATCATCCGCGTATTCCTTGATATCAGGAGACTTTGGCAAGCTTCGTCATATACATGATGTGATGACACCAGGCTTGGTATTTGTGGATAACTTAGGCCCTTATCGTGACGCGATAGATGCGGTTGTTGATCACGATTGCGTGATTGCTTGCACGCAAGCAAGTCATGGAGCCGATAGCATGCGTCATACGCTGGTGAGTTTTGATCAAATGCTAGCCACGGCGGTTACTGCCGAGGTTGAGGAGGCCAATGCCCGTGTGAGTGCGGACACTATTGCTAAGTTCTTGTTTACGTCGGGCTCTACCGGTATGCCTAAAGGTGTTATTAACACGCAGCGCATGCTTTGCAGTAATCAGGAAATGCTACGTAGTGTCTTTGCTTTTCTGAGAGATACGCCTCCCGTTATCTGTGATTGGCTGCCGTGGAATCATACGTTTGGCGGTAATCATAACGCGGGTATTATCTTGTATAACGGCGGGAGTTTATACATCGATGAAGGTAAGCCTGTCGCCAAAGGGATTCATCAGACCATTAGCAACCTAGCCGACGTGGCGCCTACCATGTACTTCAACGTGCCAAAGGGTTATGAGTTTTTGGTCAAGGAGCTGCAAGCTAAACCGGATGTCGCTAAAAACTTCTTTTCTAAGCTACAGGTCATGTACTTTGCTGGCGCGGGTTTATCCCAGCATGTATGGGATCAATTAGACGAGCTGTCTATTTCAATCACGGGTAAGAAAGTACCTATGTTGACCGGGCTAGGCTCTACCGAGACGGCTCCTGCTGCATTGTTTGCGTCTATAGCAGAATGTCAGTCAGGGGTTGTTGGTGTTCCAGCCCCCGGGGTTGAGGTCAAGCTAGTACCGAATCAAGGTAAGCTAGAAGCACGTATTAAAGGCGTCAGCATTACACCTGGTTACTGGCGTAATGATGAGCTGACTGCAAAAGCCTTCGATGATGAGGGTTATTATTGCCTCGGCGATGCACTTAAGTTTATTGATAGTGAGCAGCCTCAACGAGGATTTATGTTTGATGGCCGGGTATCCGAAGACTTTAAGTTAGATACAGGAACGTGGGTGAGTGTTGGGACCCTACGGCCGAAATTTATCCATCATTGTGCACCTTATGTACAAGATGTGGTTATTGCGGGGCGGGATCACAGTTATATTACTGCACTCGTTTTTCCGGATATGCAGCAATGCCGTCAGGTTGTACAAAATGAAGCCAATATGAGCGATGCTCAAGTGCTAGCGGATTCGGCGTTAAGGCAGTTATTTGCACGCTTATTGAAAGAGTTAGCGGTAAGTGCGACCGGAAGCTCGACCATCATCAAGCGTCTGATACTACTTGCCACACCACCACAGATTGATGCTCATGAGATAACAGATAAAGGATCGATCAATCAAAATTCGGTTATCCAAAACCGTGCGCAAGAGATGAAAGATTTGTACACCAGCCAGCCTTCTTCTCACGTTATTTTGTTAACCAAGGACAACTAATGTTTACGAATAAACGCAGTTTAACGATAGAGTGGGGTGATTGTGACCCCGCTGGTATTGTTTTTTATCCTAGATACTTTGCTTTTTTCGATGCATCTACCGCTCATCTTTTTAAAGCAGCAGGTTTAAAAAAATCAGATATATTAAAAAAATATAATGCGATTGGTTTTCCTATGGTAGATACCCGCGCTAAATTTAAAATACCATCAAGCTATGGGGATGAAGTTGATATTGAAACGTCAATTGTTGATATAAGAAATAGCAGTTTCGATATTATCCATCGTTTGTATAAGCAGGGGAAGCTAGCCATAGAGTGTACTGAAACACGCGTTTGGGTGGGTAAAGATGATAATGATGACGAAAAATTAATCGCTAAAAAAATACCTGATGAAGTTGTCGCATTGTTAACGTAATAAAAAACAATAAAATGTATGGTGTCGTTATGGAATTTAGACAAACTATGCAAACAGAGTTTGGCTGTGAAGCGGTTTTTTATACGAAAGATCAGCCAGAATATGTCATTAAATCCGTTGGTGGTTTACATATGGCTTTGTTGGAATACTCTAGTGATGTGTATGAGCGGTATATATCCACCGATGGGTTTTACCTGTTTACATTTTTGCTGAGTGATGACCCGTTGCCTATCGAGTTTAAACATCAGCAACTCACACTCGAAAAAGATGAACTATATGTATTGGGGGATGGAGGCAGCTTAGCGTTCTGTAACCCTCCAGGCTGTAAAAAGCTATTGATTAAAGTACCTTCCGAGTTGTTGATGAAGGATGCGTTAATGCTTGGCTTGCGTCCGACAGAAGGTAATCTTTTTGATACGTATAAATACCAAGTAGAGGAACTCGTTATTTTAAAACCCCTGATTGAAATTATAATAACGGGGTTAGATAGTATTGAATTAAACGATTTTTACGTG
>Ga0115007_10000830_pt1 | contig 20474 bp, 21 predicted proteins | sample ArcOceMetagenome_2_FD_87166 | JGI IMG/M metagenome (GOLD analysis project Ga0115007, IMG submission 87166) | Marine eukaryotic phytoplankton communities from Arctic Ocean - Arctic Ocean ARC135M Metagenome | ecosystem: Environmental > Aquatic > Marine > Oceanic | place: Arctic Ocean | collected...
ACCATAAACTTCCGCACATACGCGAGTCAGTGCTGCTGTCAAAGTTGTTTTGCCGTGGTCAACGTGGCCAATAGTACCTACGTTAACGTGCGGCAGATTACGTTCAAATGATTTCTTAGCCATCGTTAGCTTCCCAAAAAAGGTAATACGTGAATCACAAATACAACAAAGGGCAGATATATTGCTACATCTACCCTTCAAAATCTGGAGCTCAAGAGCGGAATTGAACCGCCGACCTCACCCTTACCAAGGGTGTGCTCTACCCCTGAGCTACTTGAGCTTACACCCAACAACCTATACATCTAAAACTAAGCTGCTAGATTTAACGCGTTCGCCCAAAAACAATACTTGGAGCGGGTAGTGGGAATCGAACCCACCTCTTCAGCTTGGAAGGCTGAGGTAATAGCCACTATACCATACCCGCATAACCGAGCATTAGATGGTGGTGGGGGGTGGATTCGAACCACCGAAGCTTGCGCGTCAGATTTACAGTCTGATCCCTTTGGCCACTCGGGAACCCCACCATCAAGGCCCTTCATTATGGTGCCGGCACCAAGAGTCGAACTCGGGACCTACTGATTACAAGTCAGTTGCTCTACCAGCTGAGCTATACCGGCTTAATGAAGTGGCGCATATGTTAATGATCGGGTTTTATAGATGCAAGCCCTTTACACACTTTTTTTCCAATTTTTAGGCCTGAATGGCCATCTAAAAGGATTTCATTGATTTTATTGATCATTTTACGATCAATTTGTTCATCATCAGGTATCAGCACGGATATTTTAAAGCCATCGTCAACGAGGTTATGTATGACTGGCTCGAGACCTTGCTCAACTAAAAAGTCACTAATTTGTGTAATCTGCTGATCAGAGCCCCGCAAAACATAGTCGTAACACATGTGCGCATCATTCACCTTCGTAACTGATGACTGCGCATTACCGACTAAGATTTGATCAGATTCATTCACTAAACGGATGGTTTGCAGACTCGGCAGAACCTCATCATCGCCCACTGATCCAGACTGTCGCATGCTAAAACCGAATAAAACAAGCGCATTAACTAACAGTAAAAAAACAACACTCCACTTCATCACAACTTTTCTGCCCACATCAATCCATCGAGCACCAAATCAGGCACCAATAAAGCACCAGGCATTCGTGCTTGCAACAGATAGCCATCGCCGCCTGTAATATAAAGCCTTGCATCGAGCTTAACGGCCTCTACTTGCAATTGATCTGCCAGAGCCTGCAACAAAAACCGCGTACCATTATTAACGCACGCTCCCGTGTCTTTGCCCGGCTTAATACTTAACAAATCTTCATCGTCGTAACGAACGTGAGCTGTATTGACCAGCAGACTTGCTCTCATCATCTGCAAGCCCGGCACTATATAACCACCTAGGTGCTCACCCTTAGCGCTTAAATAATCAATCGTAATAGCACTGCCACAATCAACAACAATTGAAGCTCCGTCGTCTTGATGTCGAGCCGCCAACATCGCTAACCAGCGATCAACACCCATGCGTTCAGGCTCTTTATAGCTGTTAACCACCCCTACAGCCGACATTGTCGATAATGCAAATTTAGGCTCTATACCCCAGCGCGCTTTTAGTACGCTGACCAATGACTCGTTAAATGCACTGCCTGCAACGGAACCAACCCAAATTTCCGATAAGCTATCCATTACCAATTCAGGCTGATCTATATCCCCTATACGCTCTAAAAAAGGCATCTTTAAACAACGTACTGCCGTGGTGATTTCACCATCAACAACCCAACGCCATTTTACGAAGGTATTACCCGCATCAATTTCAAGACGCATGATACGCTCTCACACTAACCTCGCCCGCATGAAAGTGCTCTACACCGTCTTGATGATGAATAATCAGCGCACCTTGCGCATCAACACCCTGGCACTCCCCTACTACCTCACGATGGCCTGAGATGATTCGTACGGCCTTCTGCTGATAAGCATGGCAGGCGTGCCACTCCTCCCTAAATGCACCAAAGCCCTCTTGTTTGAATTGTTCGAGCACAGGTATCAGGTGATTCAGTATGGTCGACATAAGATGGTTACGAGAAACCGACCCATTGCAGAGTGAAGATAAATCAACCCATGGCTGATCTATACCTTCACTGGCTTCATCCGGCATAGCCACATTGATCCCAACCCCGATCACTACCTGACACTCTCCTGACGCATCTCCTTGCATCTCTAGCAAAATTCCAGCGAGCTTTTTCGAGTCCACCAGCAAATCATTCGGCCATTTCAGCTCAATTGCCGACAACCCCATCGAGGTTAATGCCTGTTGCAGCGCCAAGCCTACTACCAAACTTAACCCCTCTAACGCCGCCGCGCCTTTAGAAAAATTCCATACCAATGAAAAATACAAGTTACGCGCAAAAGGGCTCACCCATTGACGCCCGCGACGACCTTTACCTGCTGTTTGATATTCTGCAAGATACAAATGAGCATCCGCTAAGCCGTTTTGCACATCGCGCATCGCAACAAGGTTAGTAGAGTCAACAACTCGCTGTACGGTGATATTACGCAGATGGCGCGCTACCACATCACTACACTCATTGACGATTTTCTCTTCACAGAGCAACTCCAGCCCGCCTGGCACCCGATAACCTCGACCTCGAATACTGTAGATCTCAACGCCGAGCGACTCTAAGCTTTTCATCTGTTTCCAGATTGCGCTGCGGCTAATCCCTAAATGCTGACCTAGCTCCTGACCCGAGTGGAACTGCCCATCCGATAAGGCGGTTAATAAACGCTCATCAATGACCATTTACGCGCCCCGCTGATAAACGATGAAGCTGTAGTCATATGGATTAGGGCCTTCTGCTAAAAAGTCATCTCGGCCCAGCTCTGTCCACTCGGCACTATCAAACGCAGGAAAATAAGCATCACCCTCAATATCCGCATGCACCTGGGTCACATATAAGCGATCAACCTCAGGTAGCGCCAATGCATAAATCTGCGCCCCGCCAATAATCATGGCCTCGTCGACACCATCGATCATCGCCTGACTTTCGGCTAATTCGATCGCACCGGACAATGAAGACACGACCTTTGTGCCATCCGCACTGAATGTTGGATCACGACTAATCACGATATTAAGGCGCCCGGGTAATGGCTTCCCTATAGACTCATACGTCTTACGGCCCATAATGATCGGCTTACCCATGGTGGCTTGTTTGAAGTACTTTAGATCACCGGGCAAATACCACGGCAATTTATTGTCTCGACCAATCACGCGGTTCTGCGCCTGCGCAACTATCATTGCTAATTTCATGGGTAACTACCTATTCGCACGCTCACATAAGAGCCGGCATATCGTTATTATCAGTTCTAGGCTATGCAGTTTACTACAGGCTGGCTGATGTTCACATTATCAAATACTCCTCATAAGCCAGCTTTGTTACTGCGGCAGGCATACTCGTTAGCATGCCCGATTCATCTCTATGTAGTATCCCTGTATTACCCAACTGACCTCAGACAGGAAGATACTCAGTGACACGCAACATGCAAATTCACACCAAAGGAGTACCTTATGTCTAAGAAAATTCTTTTTCTCGTCGGTGATTACGTAGAAGACTATGAAATTATGGTGCCATTCCAAGCACTCGCTATGGTCGGCTATACCGTTGAAGCTGTCTGCCCTGATAAGCAGGCAGGCGACTCAATCAGAACCGCCATCCATGACTTTGAAGGCGACCAAACCTACAGTGAAAAACCCGGCCACAATTTCCAGCTCAATGCTGATTTTGATTCGGTCGACACGGCTGACTATATTGGCCTAGTCATACCCGGCGGACGCGCCCCTGAGTACATAAGACTAAACGAACGAGCGCTTGCCATTACACGTGAATTCGCACAAGCCAACAAACCAATAGCAGCGGTATGCCATGGCGCGCAACTACTAGCCGCTGCTGGCGTTATTGAAGGACGAAAGGTTTCAGCGTACCCCGCCTGCGCACCGGAAGTTCGCCTGTGCGGCGGTGACTTTCAAGACATACCCGTCGATCAAGCATTCACCGACGGCAACATCGTATCCGCTCCTGCATGGCCCGCTCACCCTGCATGGCTTAGCCAGTTCTTAGACGTATTAGGCGCCAAGATTACGCTTTAAGAACAAATCGATCTTATGCTAATTAGCATCGCCTGTTGATGCTAACCCGTAATCTGATTTATAAATGGAGCTCACTGCAAGCAGGGAGCTCTTTTGCTATGTGTCACCTATACTCCAGCACCAGCCCAACGCTATATGAGACAACCACTCGCTCCGTCAGAATTGAAGGCGCCGTTACCAGCATCCGACTGGAAAATCATTTTTGGAATATTATCGATGAAATAGCCGATAGTGAGGAAATAAGCACACCCAAATTCCTTAGTGATTTATACCGGGAAGTCGTTATCCGTCGCGGAGAAACGGGTAATTTCTCATCGCTATTACGCGTTGTATGTACGGTGTATCTGGATAAAAGCACTGTCGCCTAGCTTCCAAAACCGACACTTAAGTCCCATTCGGACTACACCCCCGTATAATTGATCCCCACCTTCTGCTATAGCAAAGTAGACCTTTGATAACGTCCGATAAACGCCTCCTCATCATAAAAATAAGAGCCGGATACCGTGCCGGTAAGGATCGTTTGATATGCATCGCGTATTTCTGCCGCTATTCTTGGCTGCGCAACTGTGTCTTTTTTTTGCTCACTCGGCACCTGTTTATGCAAATAATGAAGTCATGAGTCCTGAGTATGCAGGCAAGCCTCTGATCGACGGCTTGCCGTTACAAGCACTATTTGCTAAAGCGACGCGCTTTGGTGGCAAGCAAACGGATCTGCCCGTTTATCCCGCCTATCAACTCGATGAGTTATTGGGCTACGCATGGCTATCGGATGAAATTAACGACCTAGCTGGGTTCGCCGGAAAACCTATTCGACTATTAATCGGCCTCAGACCTGACGGCTCTTTTCAAGACGTAACCGTCATAGACCACCACGAGCCTGTATTTTTGCACGGGCTTGGGAATGAAGCGATGCATGAGTTTTTAGCGCAATACCGTGATCGTTCAATCCGCAATCAGATTATTGTAGGGAGCGCGCAAAACTCTCAGCTGAGCTCTAATGAAGGCGGTACCGTCATATTTGACGGCGTCACGAAAGCAACTATCTCTGTGATGATTATTAACGATGTCGTGCTTTCTACGGCGCTTCAAGTAGCTCGCGCACGACTGGATGGCTTTGCATTACCGACACAATCTCGACTTGTCGATAAGCCTATTACGACACAAGACTGGAATGCATTAGTCGGTGATCAACTCATACATACTTGGACAGTGCCACAAGCAAGCGTGGAACAAGAGTTGGGGCGCGCTCTAGACCAATACCCTGAATTTACCGATGAGATCGACACAGGAGAGCCGTTTATCGATTTAGCCTACGCTTACCTTAACTCGCCTCAAGTAGGCATTAATCTCCTTGGCAAAGCACGCTACCAAGCACTCATGGCACGAATCACACCCGGCGACCACCTACTGTGGGTCGGCTCCAATGGATTATATCCTCATGTGGAGCCTGACTATACGCCCGCAACAGTCCCCTCTCGCTTATCGTTAGATCAAGGCGGCTTATCGGTTGAGATACGGGATATCAATGCGCCGAGCGAGCTCAATAAAATCACAACTCATGGGGCCCCCTCCTATGAAGCAACTCACTTTTTTAGGATTAAAGGGAGCGCAGGCTTCGACCCCGGCAGTCCTATCGATTTAAAACTACATGTCCATCTACCTAGAAACCATCTTCTCAGTGATGATGCCACCTTTACTAGCCATTACCAGTTGCCGACCAGCGAATGGGAAGCCGTCACTATAGACACCAGTAAGCCCATGCCGTTATGGATGAAGCTCTGGCTAGATCGCTGGGTCAGTGTTTGTATATTGCTAGTTGGACTGGTCGTTTTAATCGTTAGCTTTATCAAGCAAGATAGCTTCAGTCGGTCACGACATTTTCATCTTTTCCGCTGGGGCTATTTAACCTTCACTCTGTTTTTCATCGGCTTCTATGCGCAAGGCCAGCTATCCGTCGTTAACATATTCACTCTTTTTCACTCCCTTAAAGACGGATTTGATCTCTCCATATTCCTACTAGACCCTGTTATCTTTATTCTATGGATAGTGACCTTTGTCAGTCTATTCATCTGGGGACGAGGGCTCTTTTGTGGTTGGCTGTGTCCCTTTGGGGCCTTACAAGAAATGGCCTCATGGCTAGGAAAAAAGCTAAAATGCAAACAAATACGTGTGCCAGACAAACTACACCGCACACTCATTTATCTAAAGTACCCCATTATTGGGGGACTGGTTGCGCTCTCTTTTTATTCACTGACGTGGGCTGAAAAGCTCTCAGAAGTCGAACCCTTCAAAACCAGTATTACCCTTCTATTCGTTCGCCATTGGCCTTTTATTGTGTATGCCGTTGGGTTACTGGTCGTTGGCATGTTTATCCACAAATTCTACTGTCGTTATCTATGCCCATTAGGGGCAGGATTAGCTGCCATTGGCCTACTAAGACGATTCGAGCTATTAAAGCGCGTGGATTTTTGTGGCACTCCCTGCCAAACCTGCCACCACCGATGTGAAATTAAAGCGATTAAAAAAAGTGGTGAAATAGACTACAACGAATGCATCCAATGCTTAGAATGTATTGTTATCTTAAATGATGATGAACAATGCGTGGACAAGCTACTAACCCGCAAACAACAGAAAAAAGCGGCCGCCCAACAGATCCCTATTGTACAAGCACATCAGCCAAGCACTAAAATTTAGCCTCTCAGCCAGTAAGGCGCCCCCTTACAATAGACCTCCATTAAAAAGGGCTCAGAAGAGCCCTAATTATTCACGTTAGCGTTTTGCGATGATCCAAATAGCATGGACTATACCCGGTATGTAACCGAATAAAGTCAGCACAATGTTTAACCAAAAAGCACCACCAATACCTACCTGCAAAAAAACACCCAGCGGTGGCAACAAAATCGCTATAAGCACTCGAATCAAATCCATAACATTATCCCTTTATCATTAATTATCTAATTGGTTACAAAAGATGTTGCATGAAGCGCGCCAAAAACTAGCCTATTGATTTATATAGGTTTTAATAAAAACAAAAGAAATGACTATAAAATATTTACCTGCTCTTTCGAAGAAATGGCAGTTTTTACCGACCTCTCGGGCACTTTTAAGCACCTTAATCGTCAACCCTCTTGATTAACAAGGTACACTTCATACACCGCTAACAAAGGACTTTCTCATGTACATAGCTATGAATCGTTTTCGCATCGCACTGGGCAAAGAACAAGAATTTACAGATATCTGGAAAAACCGTGACAGCCACCTAAGCGACGTCCCAGGTTTTAAGTCATTCCAACTTTTACGTGGCGCAACCGATGAAGAGTGCACACTGTTTGCTTCCCACTCAATTTGGGAATCAGAACAAGCATTTCGCAACTGGACACAATCGGAAGCCTTTAGAAAAGCTCACGCTAATGCGAGTACATCCAAAGGTATTTATTTAGGGCCACCTAAATTTGAAGGATTTGAGCAGGTGATGTGATCACTGCATAAGCGTTATTTTTTGAAGGTTATATTGGCGCTAATCCCTACATCGCGCATCCATATAACCTCCCTATAAATCTACTATATTACTTTACTAATATTCCGCTCTCTCCTTTGTCACACACGCCTAAAAGCCCTCCTATATTCAAGCATTTCTCGCTCTCATTTGAAAAACGATGGATCTGAACTAACCTAACAGTAAGTCAATACACTTTTTCTGTAGGATTAGTATTTCATGGAAACGACAACTACCTTACTTATCGTGGATGATAGTCTTGTCTCACGAATGATAACGATGAAAATCATCAATCAACTAGCCCCCGAATGGGAGCTTCTTGAAGCACCTGACGGTAAGAGTGCACTCGAAATCTGCCAAACTCATTCTATAGATTTCTTTTCGATAGATTTAAACATGCCCGGTATGGATGGATTTCAGCTAATCGAGCTGATCAAACCTAATCATCCGCACAGTAAAATAGCTCTTCTAACAGCCAACATTCAAGATTCAACGCAGAAAAAAGCACACGCCTTGGGTGCAACTTGCATTACTAAACCGATTACTGAAGAGTCGATGCGCCATATGATCAAGGCATTTTCATGAGTGATCAACTGCCTTCTTTTAGCCTCTTAGAACATGACCTTCTGTGTGAAATGTTCAATATAGGGGTGGGTAAAGCCTCTGCCTCCTTGAGTAAAATGGTCAACCAAGAAGTCATGTTTTCGGTGCCGACAGTAGAGCTTAAAACCCGAGAAGGCTTGGCAGGAGAGTTAGGAAAAGAACGCCCCATCTGCAGTATAAGCCAAGAGATGAAAGGCCCCTTCTCAGCCAAATCCATGCTACTTTTCCCTGCAGACAGCGGGTTATTAGTAGTTAGAGCTATGCTAAACACCCACGTGTCAGACGAAATGCTAGCCGAGCTTCAACACGAAGCTCTTTCAGAAATTGGTAACGTTGTTTTGAATGCTTGCATCGGCTCTATTGCTGATACCTTATCTAATAACTTTACCGTGGGGCTGCCGGTATTCGACATATCAAAACCAGACCGTCTATTCCACATCAAAGACTCAACGGAAAATGATGTTGTTCTGCTGATCAGGATTTTTATGACATTACGAGAAAGCGAAGTAACCGGATACCTTGCTTTCATACTCGGCGACATATCACTAAAAGAACTGCGTGATAACTTAGACACCATACTCAACAGCCTTTCAAAAAGGTAGTTGTATCGCATGCCTATACACCCCAAGCCACCCGGTTTACTTGATCACATCGATATCGGCATTATCATTATTAATGATAAAAGAAACATTATATTTATCAATAAATGGCTAATTGATCACGGTATTCGCCTCCAAACCACAGTACTGGACCAATCATTTGAATCACTGTTTCCGGAACTCGCAGACAGCCGAGTCTCAGAAGCGATCAACCAAGCACTAACCACTGGCTACCCCAGTATTATATCCAACGTATTCAACCGCTCACCCTTTCCGCTCTACCCAACCACACAATCCGAGCAAGGGGCAGACGCACGTATCCAACAAACGATTAGCGTATCTGAATACACGCCACCAGAAGATGGAAGTAGTCGCCATTGCCTCATTCAGATTAATGACGTTACTGCCGCTGTCATGCGTGAAAGGGCTCTTGAAAAACAAGTATCTGAGCGCCGACAAGCCCAGCAAGCCCTCGCCCAAGAGCGCAGCTTATTTGTAGCAGGCCCTTCGGTTGTTTTTAAGTGGCGTGCAACTGAAGACCTACCTATTGAATACATATCACCTAATGTTCACACGCAACTAGGTTACGATTCAGAGCAACTCATCAACGGTAATATTAGCTTTAAAGACATCATCCATCCTGACGATTTAAAATCAGTACTCAATGAAATTCACATCTATAGCGAACAGAACGTTCCTCATTTTGAGCAAGAGTATAGAATACGGAACCAAGCCGGTGAGTACAGATGGTTTCATGGCGTCATCGTAGTGATTCGCCATGCAGACAACACAATAGCTAACTATCACGGCTATATGCAGGATATAACCGAACGAAAACTTGCCGAAGCCGAAGTATCTCGATTAGCCTACTACGACGTCCTTACAGACTTGCCAAATCGACGGCTTTTTTTAGATCGCTTAGAACAAGAATTATCATTGTGCCGACGCATCAAGCAGTTTAGCGCTGTTTTCTTTCTTGATTTAGACCGCTTTAAAAGCATTAACGATACCCTAGGGCACTCAACAGGAGATGCATTACTCAACCTAGTAGCCGAGCGACTAAAAGCCAATATACGCACAGAGGATACAGTTGCACGGATAGGCGGTGATGAATTTCTTGTGTTACTCACCCAACTAGGCGCTTCATCACGAGCGGCTAACAAAGCGGCCTATGAGGTATCTCAAAAACTGCAAGCAGCCTTGAACAAGCCGTTTTGCGTTAACGATCAAGATATAAAAATAAGCCCAAGCATTGGCATCTGTTTATTTTCATCACAGGAAGAAAGTGGTGAAGCCATTATCAAGTATGCAGATACAGCCATGTATCAAGTAAAACAAAATGGCCGAAACAGTAGCTGCTTTTATAAAGAGTCGATGGGCAATATTGCTAATCAACGCATCAGGTTAGAAAAAGACTTAGCGAAAGCGATACAAAGAAACGAATTTAGCCTTCATTTCCAGCCACAAACCGATGCGCAAGGGAAAGTCTTTGCAGCCGAGTGCCTCATTCGATGGCAACACCCAAAACGCGGCATGGTTTCGCCAGGTGAATTTATACCCGTTGCGGAAGAGACTAATTTGATTGTCGATATTGGCGACTGGGTATTACAAACCGCTTGCAGCGAACTCCAACACTGGAAAGCATCAAACCTAACGCACCTCGACTACCTTGCCGTTAACGTGAGCCCGAAACAGTTCCACAAAACCAACTTTGTCGACAAGGTTATCGCCTTAATACAAAAGACAGGCATCAACGCTAAGCAACTGGTACTTGAAATCACAGAAGGCTTGCTTATTACGGATATTAACGACGCCGTGATCAAAATAAAAAGTCTAAAAAGCTACGGTATTCGGTTTGCCATAGATGATTTCGGTACGGGCTACTCATCTCTAGCCTACTTACACCGCTTACCTTTAGATATTTTGAAAATCGATAGATCATTTGTATACGATATCGCAGAGAACAACGCCCACGCACCCATCGTCAACAATATTATTTCTATGGCTCAAAACCTGAACCTACATGTCGTCGCCGAAGGCGTCGAGCAAGAACATGAACTTCAATATCTCATATCAAAAGAGTGCACAAAATTTCAAGGCTATTATTTCTTCAAACCGATGCCAGAGAACGAGTTCCGTACACTGATTTTTGATTCAATTCATTCCACTCAGGCCAAAGAGTCGACTGCCGCACGAACTCGCCTTGACCAGAAACCTAAATAACGCCCCAAAACTCCCACAGTAATAACGCCCAAAAATATCAGGCGTTGTTACTTTGCAGCGTACTAAAATCTTGCTTAAGCAAATCATGGTAACGAGTAATCATGCTTTTCGCTAACTCACTTTCACAACCATCAGACTTAACTGAGGCCTTCACTTTCTTATGGATTGCTTTCGTTAGCGCTGCTAATTCTGACTCCGCGTCTGCTTTTGTCATTTCAGGTCTAGCATCACTGACCGCCATTGCCGTCACCTCAGTAACGATTTCTATACCACTGACATAGGCTGCTTTTTCTGCACCTTCAGCCACCTTGCACTCTGCAGCAAAGGCACCCGAGGTAGTTAACACTTGAAAAAGCTTCAAACTCATCGCCGCATCCTTTTCATTAGCGGCGTTAGCCGCGATAGGCAACAGGAAAGAAAGCAACAAAAATAAAGAGACAGACTTCATAAGCACTCCGATAAAATTCTGCTGATAACTAAGTGACTAGAACAAGGGTTAATCATACCGAAAATGGATACTGGATAGGCTCGTGATGCTGATAGCCTTCCACTTCAAAATCATCCATGGTGACCCAAGTTTCCAAGTCTTCTAATGATTTGATATCCGGATTGATATGTAACCTCGGCGGATCAAAGGGTTCTCGTTGGAGCTGCACATCGCGCATCAGTTCAACTTGATCTTCATAAAGGTGGGCATTGACAATGTTATGGTACGCCATTCCCGCTTTATGACCCGTAATCTGAGCAATTAAGGCTAGCAAGGTAAACACTTGTATTTGATTGAATACCAACCCCAGCGGCACATCGCAGCTACGCTGATACGAGGTTAAGTGCAGCGTATCGTTTAATAACGAAAAGGTATGCGTATGCATGCACGGGCGTAAACAGCCCATATGAAACTCACCGGGATTATAGAAGGTCAGTATTTCACCCCGATCATCTACACCTTTACTTAAATCATCCACTAACTTTTTAAGCTGGTCTATCTGCCCACCCCCAGGCGTTGCCCAGCGGCGACCTTGCACACCATAGACACGCCCCATGTCATCTTCGCCTTTACGGTGAGAGTTGTTGAGCCACGCGTCATTTAAATTAGCATTCGCATCCCAGGTCTTTGTCCCCAACTTACGGAAATCCGCGGCATTATCGTAGCCTCGCAGATAACCAATCAGCTCTGCAATCGCCGACTTCCAAAAAGTCTTACGTGTCGTTACCATCGGGAATTCGTTCCGACCGACATCGTAGGTCATATTCGCGTTGATCACGGTGAGGCAGCGCTTGCCTGTGCGCTTATTTTCGATCCACTCGCCGCTATCAATCAATCGCTGGCAAAGTTCTAAATACTGTTTCATGTGCTTTTTCCCGAACGCGTTAGGCTTGTTTTGTTTCTGTATACAGGTTCCGTTGATACGCCCAAATAAGCATGGCTATGCCAATAATAATCATCGGAAAGGACAGTAGCTGCCCTTCTGTTAACCAGCCAAATGCCAGATAACCGATATGCGCATCGGGCTCGCGGAAGAACTCAACAAAACTTCTAAACAGACCATACAGTAATAGGAATAGACCGGAAGCAGCCGCACGAGGCTTTGGCTTGCTCGTGTAAACCCAAAGCACCGCAAACATGACGAGACCTTCAAGTATAGCCTCGTACAGTTGCGATGGGTGACGAGCAGCGCCATCTCCCGTACGTGGAAAAATCACCGCCCAAGGCACGTCAGCTGTACGCCCCCAAAGTTCTCCGCCAATAAAGTTACCCACACGACCCGCACCCAAACCAATAGGCACGAGTGGCGCCACAAAATCACCGATCTCGAAGAATGTCTTATGATACCGGCGCGCAAATAACGCCAACACGACCAATACACCCAACAGGCCACCGTGGAACGACATACCGCCTTCCCAAACAGCAAAAAGCCATAACGGATTTGCTAGGAACTGATCGAAGTTATAAAAAAGCACATAGCCAAAACGACCGCCAATTACGACACCTAATGCGCCCCAAAAAATCAGGTCGGATATCTGCTCTTCCGTCCATCCTGAACCCGGTTGTTTAGCGCGATAAGAACCTAAACCCCACGCAGCTGCAAAGCCAATCAGATACATTAAGCCATACCAATGTATCTGCAAAAAACCTACATCCAGTGCAATGGGATCAATGTCATGCACCCACATAAAACGTCATCCTTCTCTTTGCTGGTTACAGCAAATTAGCCAGTAAAAAGCGCATTGACACAATGAACAAAAACGCTGCGAAAATCTTCTTCAAAAGGCCGCCCGGTAAGCTATGAGCCCACTTAGCACCCAGCTTTGCAAACAAAGCACTGCTGATCACAATACCCGCAAATGCGGGCAGATAAATGTAGCCAAGACTGTAAGGCGCTACGCCTTCATGGCCCCATCCCGTATAGATATTGGTGAGCGCACCCATAACAGCAATGGGCAAACCACACGCAGCAGACGTTGCAACCGCGTGCTGCATGGAGATTTTTTTCCAGGTAAGAAAAGGCACGGTTAAGGTCCCGCCACCAATGCCAAAGATAGCCGACGCCCAGCCGATAAAACCGCCTGTCCCGGTTAGCGTTGGCGTCGTTAGTTCTGCATCACCACCCTTCGGCGCCAAGCCAAATGCCATCTGACAAGCCACAAGAAAAGCAAACACACCAATGATCATTTGTAAGTGAGGACCGCTCAGCAAGTCAGCCGTGAACGCACCGAGTACGGCACCGATGGTAATACCCATCGCCAAGGGTTTAAACAAATCCCAACGTACCGCTCCTCGACGATGATGAGCACGAACCGAACTAACCGAAGTAATAATCATAGTTGCTAATGAGGTAGCAACCGCTGCATGAGTGAGTACTTCAGGAGACATACCCTGCGCGCTAAAGCTAAACACTAAAACAGGAACAATCAGGATTCCGCCACCAATTCCAAACAAGCCAGCTACTATGCCCGCCGCAGCGCCGAGCACCAAGTACATGAGTAAAGTTAACAACATTCACGCGTGCCCATATTGGAATAAGAAGGTGCTATTTTACATTAAGTTGACCGATACGCGATGCTCTCACGTGTAGAAATACGGTCTGTAAAAGCAAACTAATGAGCTAAAGAGAAGAGCACAAGATTATGCAGGGAGATCCGGCTTACTCAGCTGACCAAGACCCATCCGGCGGATCGACTCCGTTAAAAACTTCTGGATTTTATCAGCATCATCCATACGGCGAACTTTATAGAACAACGTCCTAGCCTGATCTAAACGTACACCGCGTATAGCCGATTTTACACGGGGTAAATTAGTCGCGTTCATCGATAAAACATCGTAACCCATTGCCATCAGCAAAAGCGCACCGGCAGGCTCCGAGGCCATTTCACCACAGATAGAGACTTGGATCTTTTCTTTATGAGCTTCGCGTGCAATGTATTCTAAAGCTTTCAATACGGCTGGATGGTATGACATATACAGCCCTGCCACACGAGGGTTATTGCGATCAACCGCCAGTAAGTACTGCGCTAAGTCATTCGATCCAACCGAAATAAAATCCACGCGCTTTGCAAACAAACGCACCTGATATACAGCGGCGGGGACTTCTATCATGACGCCAACGGGGGGCCGCTTAATATCATGACCATCCTCTTGCAGCTCTCGTACGGCGCGATCCAGTAAACGGTTTGACTCATCCACTTCATATACGCTGGTCACCATTGGTAACATAATACGGAGATTATCCAAACCTTCGCTCGCACGCAGCATCGCCCGTATTTGTACAAGGAATATTTCAGGGTGATCTAATGTTACCCGAATACCTCGCCACCCCAGAAAAGGGTTGTCCTCCTTAATAGGAAAATACGGTAACGACTTATCACCACCAATATCCAACGTTCGCATGGTCACGGGAAGCGGTGCAAACGCCTCTAGTTGCTTACGATAAATCTCGGTTTGTTCCATTTCGCTCGGGAAAAAATCACGCACCATAAAAGGAATTTCGGTTCGATACAGGCCAATCCCTTCTGCACCACGCTCCAACGCACGCGACACATCCGCCGTCAGACCGGTGTTCACCCATAAAGGCATCCGATGGCCATCTTTAGTCGTCGCTGGCAAATCCCTCAGGGTCTCAAGTTCCGCGGTAACCTCTGCTTGCTCTCGCAGAATTTCACGATAAATTCCCAACAACTCATCTGAAGGTTCGACATACACGCGGCCTGAATAGCCATCCACGATTACTAAACGACCATCGAGTCGGCGAAACGGCAAATCGACAATACCCATCACTGTTGGGATACCCATCGAGCGCGCCAAAATAGCAGCATGCGAGTTACCCGAACCATGCACCGAGACTAACCCAGCTAAGTTGTCGGTAGATACCTCACCCAACATGGTTGGAGACAACTCCTCAGCCACTAAAATAGCATTTAAAGGTAGCTCGATATTGCCTGGATTACTCACCTCTTGAAGATAGGTCAGTACCCGCCGACCTAGATCACGTACATCGGTGGCACGTTCACGCAGATAAGGGTCTTCCATCATGGCGAACTGACCCGCATTAATGCTGATCACTTGACTCAATGCCCCTTGAGCCCAGCTCCCTTGCCGAATGAGAATAACGACTTCACCAGCAATGGCCGTGTCGTCTAGCATTCTCAGGTAAACATCAAATAATGCTTTTTCATCGTGCCGAAGCTTCTCAGCTAAGCGTTCGCTCACACCACGAATATCATTGCGCACGCGCTCAAGTGCATTGTGGAACGTCTGAATTTCTGCTTCGATATCCGTAACGGTTTTATCAGGCACCGCATCAAGGTTAGCCAACGACGCCATCACCACTACCGGCCCAATGGCTACACCTGCGCCTGCCGCCACGCCATCAAAGCGTCGATCAGCCATACGCGTCGGTGCTCGCTCACGCCGATCAGCACTACCGGTTGCATCCGCTAGCGAGATTAACCCCGCTAACTGTGCCGATACCGTAACCATGAAAGCTTCTTCCGACTCATCGTAACGACGCATAGCTTGCTGTTGAACGACCAGTACACCCAACACTTGCCGCTGATGAATAATCGGTACACCGAGAAAAGCGTGATAGCGCTCCTCTCCCGTTTCCGGCAAGTAACAATAAGCAGGATGAGTTTCAGCATCTTCAAGATTGATAGGCTCGGCTCGTCGAGCCACTAAACCAACAATACCTTCAGACGACGACAACGAGGCACGGCCCACGGCATCAACATTGAGGCCTTGCGAAGCACGCAATACATAACGTTGTGTAGGATGATCAAATAGATAAACTGAGCATACATCTGTGCGCAGGCCGCGTTGAATTCTGCGTACAATCATATCAAGCGCCGTCTCCACATTTTGTGCAGAACTCACTTCCTGTACGATTTTACGCAGTAATTCCAGCATTGCTGCTCCTTATATTATGACAAGTACCGATTCCATCGATCTAGATCTCACGCGCATCAAACATACCTAGTCTAGATAGTTTAGGCGATAATTCTTTCATCGCCTTACGATAAACTTCTCTTTTAAACGAAACGACCTGCCCTAAGGGATACCAGTAGCTAACCCATCGCCACCCATCAAACTCAGGCGAATCTGTCTCGTCAATTATTACTGCATCATCTTGGCTTAACATACGAAGCAAATACCATTTTTGCTTCTGCCCCACACATATTGGGTGGGAGTGTTTCCGGATCATGCGCTTAGGTAACCGGTAACGTAACCAGCCTCGTGTAACAGCCACAATTTCTACATCGTTAGCTGTGAGGCCAATCTCCTCATTTAGTTCGCGGAACATTGCCTGTTCCGGGGTTTCATCGTCATTAATGCCACCCTGCGGAAACTGCCAGGCATCCTGTCCGATCCGTCGCGCCCAAAGCACCTGACCCAGAGAGTTAGCCAGAATGATACCTACATTCGGTCTGAACCCATCTGAATCTATCACAGTCGTAATCCTAAAAAATTATTACCTTATTGTTCCACACTTCCATCAATCCGCAAATAGCTTGCCAACTTGTTATCACTAATGGGTAGAATAGGCGCACCTATTTAGCACAAAATTGCATCAACTATTCTTAATAAGGAGCGCGTAACGTGAGCTTGGCTATTTTTGATCTGGATAACACGCTGTTACATGGCGATAGCGATCACGCGTGGGGTGAGTTTTTATGCGAGCAAGGGATTGTTGATATCGAGTTATATCGCCAAGCGAACGACAATTTTTACCACCAATACGTTGCAGGTACGCTTAACATTTATGAGTTTTTAGAATTTGCACTTAAGCCCTTAAAAGATCTACCCCATGAACAACTCACCCAATTACACCTTCAATTCATGAAGGAAAAAGTTGAGCCGATGATCACCGAAAAGGCCGAAGCACTACTGAGGCACCACCGCGACCGCGGTGACTACTTGCTGATCATCACCGCGACTAATAAGTTTGTGACAGGCCCGATAGCTAAACGCTTAGGTGTCGATGACATCATGGCCACCGACCCAGAAGAAGTAGACGGCCAATACACAGGTAAAGTCGCGGGCATTCCCTGCTTCCAAGGCGGCAAGGTTAAACGATTGAATACATGGCTCGCTAACAGCGACCACACACTGGAAGGCAGTTATTTCTACAGTGACTCGCGCAACGATTTACCGTTACTAGAGGTGGTTGAGAACCCGGTTGCCGTCGATGCTGATGAGACATTAACGCAGATCGCGACTGAGCGAGGCTGGCCGGTGATGAGTTTGCGGGGCTAAAAGGCAGACAAAAAGAAGGGCGCTCATTGCACCCTTCTTAGCCCTCTTAAGCCACTCGACAGCCTTTGAGCGACTGGTTTAGCGACACCATTACCTGAGAACGCGTGATGATCCCCACAATACGGTTCATATCATCCACCACCGGAAATATCTTCGGTTTATCTTTACCCATGATGGTCGCCAGCTCCAGGATGGATAACTCAGCCGATACGAACAAGGGGTTCTCGTGCATAATATCCTTCACTTGGATATGTGAATCACAGTGATAGCTGTCAGTGATCAATGCTTTGATGCAATCTTGCTCTGACAGGAAACCCACCAACTGTTTTTTCTCATCAATGACAGGCAAGCCTAAGAAACCGCTATTGAGTAACTGATCTACGGCATCCGTCAGGCAAGTAGTGAGGGTTAAGGGTTTGATTGGGTGGCTCATTAAATTTTTTACTTTAAACATGACGTTATCCTCTGTTCGTTTTCCCTGTAGGGATTATTAACAGTATTGACTCGATCACGTATTTTGCCCAATGAGATCTCGCTATATTGATAATAGCTAATCGTTATTAGCCCGCCATCTGCGGGCTTACCAACCGAAAAGCATAAAAAAAGGGCCATAAATGGCCCTTTTCAATACAGACTAGATACAGCAAAGCGTTAAGGGCAAGGGTAAGTATATTGCTTATGGATGGCTTCGATGGCCTCTAAAATATCAGCACTTAACTCAATATCATCTGACGCGATATTGGTCGCTAGCTGATCCATTTTGGTGGCACCAATGATCGTCGAGGCTAGGAATGGGCGCGTGTTCACGAACGCTAATGCCAACTGCGACGGATCTAAACCATGCTCTTTCGCAAGCGATACATACGCTTGGGTTGCCGCTACGCCATTGTCGTTACTGTAACGTGCATAACTAGGGAAAAGGGATAGACGAGACCCTTCCGGCACTTGGCCATTTAGGTACTTACCTGACAACACGCCAAAACCTAACGGTGAGTAAGACAGTAGATCGACTTGCTCGCGTAATAATACTTCAGCTAAACCGACTTCAAGTGAGCGATTTAACAGGCTGTATGGGTTTTGTACGCTAATAATACGCGGTAGGTCATGCATTTCAGCATACTTAAGAAAGCTCATTGCTCCCCATGCGGTTTCATTCGATAAACCTATATGTCGGATCTTACCTTCGTCTACTAACTCTTGGAGCACCTGCAAGGTCTCTAGGATGGGTGTTCCATCTTTAGAGGCGTCATGTGTATAACCCAATTTACCAAAGAAGTTGGTTTGACGGTCAGGCCAATGTAGTTGATAGAGGTCGACGTAGTCGGTCTGTAAACGCTGCAAGCTTTTCTCGATTGCTTCACGCAGGTTAGGGCGATCAAAATGCAGATTTGGACGCAGGTAGCTCGTCATCTCCGCAGGGCCCGCGGCTTTAGTCGCTATGATCAAATCATCACGCTTGCCGCGCTTTTTAAGCCAATTACCAATGTAGGTTTCTGTCCGGCCTTGCGTTTCAGGAGACGTCGGCACCGGGTACATTTCGGCAGCATCGATAAAATTAACATCGTGGGCCACCGCGTACTCTAGCTGCTCGTGCGCTTCGGCTTCTGTGTTTTGATTACCAAACGTCATCGTGCCTAAGCAGATACGGCTCACTTCTAAATCACTGCTACCTATTTTACGATACTGCATACCCTCTCCTTATTTGCTGACGTTTGAGTCACTGGCATGACCAACCCAGAGCTATTTAGCTCCCAGGTAAGACGCGAACACTGAAAGATTTTAAATAATCCGTTTCAGGGATCGCCGGATGTACCGGATGATCAGCACCTTGATGTCCTTGATGGAAGATCTGTGCCGTACGATCGAGCTCTCGTGCATTGCTGCGGATAATATCAATCAAGCTAGCGCGCTCTAGGTGCATGGAACACGATGCGCTGATCAAGATGCCATCTTTTTTCAACAATCGCATGGCCATATTATTAATACGCGCGTAAGCACGCTCACCATTTTTAATATCTTTACGCCGAGCAATAAAAGCAGGTGGATCAACAACAATCACATCAAAACGTTCTTGCTCTTGGATCAGTGCTTTACAGGTATCAAAGGCATCGCCTTTTAACCCTATAAAACGATCTTCGGCTTTGTTCAGGCGCGCGTTTTCTAAGGCCACTTCTAACGCGGTTTCGGATGCATCAACACACGTTACGCTATCAGCTCCGGCGGCTAGTGCTTGCACACCCCACCCGCCGACATAACTAAACAAATCCAGTACACGCTTACCTTTAACGTGGCGCTGCATTTCGGCACGGCTGTCGCGATGGTCATAGAACCAACCCGTTTTTTGGCCCGTCAACACAGGAGCTAACAAAGGCACGCCGTTTTCTTCCAGTGCACATAATTCAGGTACTTCGCCTTGAACCACTTCGATGTAACTTTCTAGCCCTTCTGTGCTGCGGTGCTTACCATCGCAGCGCAATACAATTGCTTGTGGTGTAAAAATCTTATTCAAGGCCGCCACTACTTCATCAACCGCCGCTTCCATACCCGCCGTTGAGATTTGTACGACGAACACATCAAAGAAACGGTCAATCACCAAACCCGGTAGCGCGTCAGAGTCGCCAAATACTAAGCGATAGCAAGGCTTATCAAAACAGGCTTCACGCA
>Ga0115007_10000832_pt1 | contig 20437 bp, 19 predicted proteins | sample ArcOceMetagenome_2_FD_87166 | JGI IMG/M metagenome (GOLD analysis project Ga0115007, IMG submission 87166) | Marine eukaryotic phytoplankton communities from Arctic Ocean - Arctic Ocean ARC135M Metagenome | ecosystem: Environmental > Aquatic > Marine > Oceanic | place: Arctic Ocean | collected...
CTGCGTTCACTAAACTCTCTGCGTTACCTCAAGTTGAACATGTTGTCTTAATGAGCCACTTTTCTGCTGCGGATGAGCCAGAACTTAGCACCACCGCAGAACAGATTAATCTCTTAGATACACTGGCCGCTGAACTTAACGCCCCTATCAGTATGGCTAACTCAGCCGGAACACTTGAGCATGCGAACGCACGCAGAGATTGGCAGCGCCCAGGTATTATCCTTTACGGTGCAACCCCTTTTGCGGGTGCCCATCCGTTAGCGGATCAACTCAAGCCAGCGATGACATTAAGCTCAGAAGTCATTGCGGTACGCGAGATCCAGCCGGGTGAGAGCGTAGGCTACAGCGCAACATGGGTCTGTGACAGACCTACTCGCGTAGGCACCGTCGCCATGGGATATGCCGATGGTTACCCTCGTCACGCTAAAAATGGGACACCGGTCCTCGTTGACGGGCATAAAAGCCAAATTATTGGGCGCGTATCTATGGATATGTTAGCGGTAGACCTCACTGACATTCCTGATGCAAACGTAGGCAGCTATGTCGAGCTCTGGGGAGAGAACCTGCCCGCCGCTGAAGTCGCTGCCTATTGCGACACTATTCCCTACACCTTGTTTACCGGTATTACTCGCCGCGTACATAAAAAATATAGTTAAGGAAACACCGATGAGCATCGAACGCATTGAGTCTACCGAACGCATGAGCCGTATCGTTAAGCATAACAATACCGTTTACCTTTGTGGCCAAACGGCTGGCGAAGCACAGTGGGATATTGCAGAACAAACACAACGCTGCCTAGATAAGATCGACGCCCTACTTGAGAAAGCAGGGAGCCACCGTAATCAACTCTTATCTGTCACTATTTACATTCGTGACATGAAAGACTTTGCAGCCATGAACGCCGTCTGGGATGCATGGGTCGCTGACAGTGAAAAGCCTGCACGCGCCTGCGTTGAAGCCCGTATGGCTCGCCCAGAGATTCTAGTAGAATTTAGTGTCACTGCCGCCTATTAACCGGGCGATAGCACAAAAATAATAACAAAGGGCGTTCAGCGCCCTTTGTTAGCTCTCCCCTCCCTCATTTACTTTTCTTTACAGTTTATAAACCCTATTTAACGCTCTCCAGCAGCATACTTTCGATAAAGAGCACTAACGTATCGGACTGCTGTTATGAAATACAACCACCGTAACTTTTCAACACCCATGATTATGGCCAGCGGCTTAGTCATTACTGTGAGTGGCATTATGATGTTTTTTCACTTGGAAAAAGATCTGGTCAAACTGATGCATGAATGGATTGGTCTTGTGATGGCCGTGGGCGTATTACTGCATATTCAATTTCACTGGCGCGCCTTTAAAGGCTACTTCACAAAAAGATCGGGCATAGCTGTGATCATCGGTATTTTACTGGCCAGCAGTGCTATCGCCTTAACAGCACCGGATAAAAAAGCGCAGCCCACTAAACAACTGGTCGAGCACTATTCTGACAAATCGTTAGAACAGATCGCCGCGTTTGAAAACCGCACCATAGAACAATTACTGGTCGATTTAGAGATCGCCCATTACTCGGTCAGCTCGGTAGAACTGAGCTTGAACGATATCGCGCACGAAAACCATGCCAGCCCCTTCGAGGTAATAGACGCTGTCATTAATCCGGATTACTAAATGAAGCCCACTAACCGGCCCCACTGAGCGAACTTAATACACACAGCATTTCCATAATCAGAAAACCCAGACCATAATACCCTGTGAGCTACGCTGTTTTTATCGTCCTAATAAGCAGCTAAATATCCAGAATCCGCTACAAAGAGGTGTAATGTTCCTATCCTTCGGATGCCCATACTGTATGGCACCTAATAGCATAGAGGTTGACCCCGCCTATGATATTGACCAACAGATGATCCAAGATTGTGAAGTGTGCTGCCAGCCCATTGAACTTTTAATCACAGAACATGACCAACAGATCTATGTAGACGCCAAACAAGAGTGGGAATAAGGATAATGAGTTTATGAGCCTGCACCGTTTATTTTTACGGTACGCAATAACCCTACCCTCTGGCACCCTTAAATGGATCGGTGTTCGGCCGGAAAAGAAACAACCACTGATTGCGCTTGATAAGGTGATGGCGATCAAGCATAAAGGGTTAGAAGGTGATCACCGCTGTATTAAGACACCGAACTCAGCACGACAAGTCACTCTTATCTCTGAAGAGTTTATTTGGCAGATAGCCTACTACTGCAACAAAAGCAGTATAGCGCCCGCGCTATTACGCAGAAATTTGGTAGTGTCAGGGATCAATCTTAATGCGTTAAGATACCAACAATTCCGCATAGGGGATGCCATTTTTGAAGCCTCTGCCTTATGTCACCCCTGCTCAAGAATGGAAGCCGTATTAGGCCATGGCGGCGTTAGCGCAATGCTAGGTCATGGCGGTTTATGCTGTAAAATCATTAAATCCGGTGAGATCAAACTCGGTGACAGCGTAGACATATTAAATACACAACAAGACCTGTTTTAAGCGATAACCGACACACCGCCCTTTTACGATTAGAGAGAGTTATGTTTTCATTTTTTGAAAAGCTTATTCCCGCTTTTCCCCCTGCCGAACCTCGTCAGCCACCTAAAGGGCTTTATGCATTTTGTCGCCACTACACAAAGGGGGCAGAATGGCCACTGTTATTCATGTCCCTACTCACGGCCACCGTCGCCATATTAGAAGTCACTCTGTTTGGCTTTATGGGGCAGCTTGTGGATTGGTTATCCACTAAAGATCGTGCAACTTTTCTAGCCCAAGAAGCCGACCAACTACTCCTAATGAGTTTAGTGCCACTGGTTGCCCTCCCCATTGCAGGCTTACTTCACTCATTAATTACCCACCAAACCTTATTGGGTAATTACCCCATGTCTATACGCTGGCTAGCCCATCGCTATCTTTTAAAGCAAAGCGTTTCTTTTTATGCCGATGATTTTGCCGGGCGGATCTCAACCAAAGTCATGCAAACCGCACTCTCTGTGCGTGAAGCCGTCATGAAACTGCTCGATGTCATGATGTTCGTTGTCGTCTACTTCTTTGCCATGCTGGTGTTAGTTGCTCAATCCGATTGGCGACTCACCTTACCGATGGCGGTCTGGTTGGGGTTTTATATAGGGATTCAAATTTACTTTGTCCCTCGCCTTAAAAAAATCGCCACCGAACAAGCCAATGCCCGTTCAACCATGACTGGACGGATTGTTGATTCCTACGCCAATATTGCAACGATCAAGCTGTTCTCACATACCCAACGTGAAGCGAAGTATGCCAAAGAAGGTATGGATGCCTTTTTAGAAACCGTACACAAACAGATGCGCCTTGGCACCGGCTTAAATATAAGCGTGCAGTGCATCAACTACCTGCTCTCCTTCTCCGTCGCCACTTTGTCCATCTGGCTTTGGCTTGAGAATGCGGTTTCGGTAGGCGCCATCGCTATCTCTATTGCCTTAGCCTTACGCCTCAACGGTATGGCTCACTGGATCATGTGGGAGGTTAGCGCTCTGTTTGAGAATATTGGCACCGTTGCTGATGGTATGGAAACCCTATCAAAACCGCTCCAGATTCAAGATAACCCCAGCGCCCAACCGATTACTGTGTCAAAAGGTGCGATCCAGTTTGAGGAGGTTGGTTTTAACTATGGCGAAGAAAAAACCGTCATTAAGCAGCTGAACCTATCCATCAAACCGGGTGAAAAAATAGGCCTCGTCGGCCGCTCTGGCGCAGGAAAATCCACCATCGTTAACCTACTTATGCGCTTTTTTGATGTAGAGCGTGGCGCAGTAAAAATAGATGGGAAAGATATCCGCGAAACAACCCAAGATTCCCTTCGTGCCCATATTGGTATGGTGACCCAAGATACCGCCTTACTCCACCGCTCAGTACGTGAAAATCTATTATACGGCCGCCCTGATGCAACCGAAGAGGAGATGATTAGTGCAGCGAAAAAAGCCCAAGCCCATGAATTTATTTTAGGCTTAACCGACCAAGCCGGTCGTAAAGGCTATGATGCCCATGTGGGTGAACGAGGCGTTAAACTGTCCGGCGGGCAACGTCAGCGTGTCGCCATAGCCCGTGTATTACTCAAGGATGCGCCGATCCTTATTTTGGATGAAGCCACCTCAGCATTAGATTCAGAGGTGGAAGCCGCTATCCAAGCAAGCTTATATAGCTTAATGGAGAACAAAACCGTTATTGCGATTGCCCACCGCCTTTCCACAATTGCGGCCTTGGATCGACTGGTTGTGCTTGATAAAGGTGAAATAGTGGAACAGGGAAGCCATCAGACACTCATCCAGAAAAAAGGCATCTACGCTCAGTTATGGGCCCATCAAACGGGGGGGTTTTTAGGTGAGCAATAGGAAGGGAATAGGTAAGCACTACCTCTCTAACTGTTATACTCTCAGGCGGGCTATTTCTTCCAATCCTTTAAGCCATATTTAGCTAAAATTGTTAAGAGTTCGCCTGACGCCCTTAGCTTTCTAATACCATCAGAGAGAAGATCTGCATGCTGTGTTGATTTTTTCAGCGCCGGTGAAAAAGCGATATACGCTTTCTCCGGCTGCACCATTTTACCGGTAAACTTAAATTGATCAGATAACCCTAGTTGATCTGCTGTATACCAGAACACAGGCTCTACTTCGATGATCACATCAATACGCCGCTTATTCAGCAGTTTTATCCCCTGAGATAAGGAATGATAATCCCCATTAAGCATAGTCACGCTATCAGCATTACTTTCTTGGATATACCCCCTTAACTCATCACCATAGTCATAACCTAAAATAGCACCTAACTGCACATTCTTAAGGGACTCGAGACCTTCATAAGTCCAGTCACTCTCTTTACGAACAAAAAAAGCGTTCCCTAAAACAGCCAACTCCTCCTCGGGATAGACGAAGTCAGGGGCATCACTCTTAAAGCCCCCCATAATGGCATTAACATTTCCCTTTCGCGCCTCTTGAATGGCGCGAGACCAGTTCATCTCGATATATTTAACATCATATCCCTGCTTAGCGAATACTCGCTGCGCAACCTCAACCATGAAACCAGGCAATTCAGGACCCGGTTCACAATTAAATGGGCACCATCGGTCTGCCGCAATTAATATTTGTTCAGCATGAGCTCTAGGCATAACGACAAAGCACAAACAAATTAAAATCAAAAGATGGCGCATAAATATCAACAACAGGAATGATAATTAATGAAGTATATTACTTAAGTATAACGAATAGCGCGACACATAACATAATTCCTTTTACTGACCTACTCCCTACTAACAAAAAACCGTATCAGTCGACAAAATAGATATCTCTACCTAAAGTTAGTGCAGGTATTTTATCAAGCTCTTCGTTTTTTAAAATGCATCTATTTAAAACAGTCATTTTTAAATAGCATCGATTAACTGAAATAGAGTGCAATAACAAATATTCCTTGGTAAAAGGAAGGCTTAAACTATGCCTAAACTCTTTTGTATCTTTTATCACCGTTCCATCTGCATAAGACAAGGTTTATTAAATTACAGGTATAAACTATGGGTAAAGAACACATCGCAACCGGCTGGCAGGAATGGGCTCGACTTCCTGAGCTGGGCTTACCACCGTTACAAACAAAAATAGATTCCGGCAGACAAACATCGACTCTACACGCCTTTATGACAGAAGAGTTTGAGCGAGATGAGCAAGTGTATGTTCGCTTTTGCATTCATCCAAAACAAAACGATCACTCCGACGCCATCATGTGCGAAGCACCGATCCTTGGTAAATATGAGGGTACAAATAAACACGGCGATCCGGATAATGATTACTTAATCCGCACAACCATACAGATGGGGCAACAACAATGGCCTGTCGAGCTTGTCATCACCAATATGGATGACATGACGTTCCGCTTACTCCTAGGTCACTCTGCAATTGACGGACGACTCATCGTCGACCCTGCCGCAACATTTTTATTAGGTGGGCCTGACGACATTATAGATAACCCACCCCAAAAGGCCGAAAAATGAATATCGCCATCCTTTCACGTAACCGAAAGCTATACTCGACTCGCCGCTTAGTTGAAGCCTGCGAGCAACGCGGCCACACACCGATGGTAGTTGATGCATTAAGAACCTATATGGATATTGCATCCAATAAACCACAAGCTCACTTTAAAGGTGAGCCACTGCCTAATTTTGATGCGGTCATCCCCCGTATTGGTGCCTCCATCACCTTTTATGGTACGGCGGTTTTACGTCAGTTTGAAATGATGGGGTCTTACCCGTTAAACGAATCGGTCGCAATCTCACGCTCGCGAGATAAGCTTCGCACCATGCAGCTACTCTCACGCAAAGGCGTAGGCATGCCCTTCACCGGCTTTGCCAACAACCCTGATGATATCGGCGATTTGATTAAAATGGTGGGCGGCGCGCCCCTTGTTATCAAATTGCTTGAAGGTACCCAAGGTATTGGGGTTGTATTAGCCGAAACCCAAAAAGCGGCTGAAAGTGTATTAGAAGCGTTTATGGGTTTAAAAGTTAACATCATGGTACAGGAATATATTAAAGAAGCGGGCGGTGCCGATATTCGCTGTTTAGTGATTGGCGATAAAGTTGTTGCAGCCATGAAACGCCAAGCGATGGAAGGTGAATTTCGTTCTAACCTCCACCGTGGTGGTAGTGCCTCACTGATTAGAATATCACCGGCTGAACGTGCCACCGCAGTCAATGCTGCCAAAATCATGGGGCTTAATGTGGCAGGGGTTGATCTATTACGCTCTGAGCGCGGGCCTTTAGTGATGGAAGTTAACTCATCACCTGGACTAGAAGGTATTGAAGCGGCAACCGGCAAAGATATAGCTGGCATGATCATCGAATTTATTGAAAAAAATGCTAAGCCGCACCGTACAAAAACACGGGGTAAAGGTTAATCCCTATGGCAGATACCACATTCACAATTAACGGAACACATGTCGCCCCCGGCACGCGAACAACGATTGAACTGCCTGCCGGGCGGCTATATACCCATACACCCATGACAATCCCCGTTCACGTGGTCAACGGCAAACGGGGTGGACCTAGGCTGTTTCTCAGTGCCGCTATTCATGGGGATGAGATTAATGGCGTTGAGATTATTCGGCGTGTATTAACGTTGCCGGCGCTCAAGCGTCTTAAAGGTACATTGATCGCAGTGCCTATCGTTAACGTACATGGCTTACTTAGCCACTCCCGTTACCTACCCGACCGCCGCGACCTCAACCGCTCCTTTCCCGGTAGCGAAAAAGGCTCACTGGCTGCACGTATTGCGCACCTTTTTATGGAAGAGATTGTCTGTCAAAGTACCCACGGCATCGACCTTCATACGGGCGCAGTACATCGTACAAACCTGCCTCAAATTCGTGCCAACCTGGATGATGAGGAGACCGAGCGACTCGCACGGGCCTTTAATGTTCCAGTGATCATCTCCTCTAACCTACGGGACGGGTCACTTAGGGAAGCCGCCGCCGAACATGGCATACCTATGCTTTTATATGAGGCAGGTGAAGCGCTACGTTTTGACGAGATGGCGATTAGAGCCGGTGTTAAAGGGATTGTGAATGTCATGCGTTCATTAGGTATGCTTCCGCCCTCCCGTGGCACCAGCAAATCGTATAAAGAACCGGTTGTTGCCCGCTCTAGCTCATGGGTGAGAGCCTCAGACAGCGGTATTTTACGTGCACTTATCCCCTTAGGCGGCCGTGTAAGCAAAGGCACCCTACTCGGTGTTGTATCTGATCCCTTTGGGGAAAAAGAAGCACAAATCACCTCCCCCTATAGCGGAATTATTATTGGCAAAACCAACCTCCCTCTCGTCAACGAAGGTGATGCGCTTTACCACATTGCTCGTTTTGGTGACATTGAAGAGATTGAAGCTAAAGTTGATGAGTTCCAAGAAGATCTATCTGATGAACTTAATCGATAAACACAGGATCGCCGGTTAAATGGTTACAACATATTGGAAAAGAAAAGCTCATGCGATGAGCATCGGTAATGATGATCAGATCGCCGCATGGCTAGATGACCCATCGAGCTTTATTTGGATTGATATCCAATATAGCGACATGGATCAAAACCGGGTGGGCGAGCTACTCGCCTCTTTAAACTGCAATGCGCTTGCGGTTAAAGATGTACTGCGAACACGCCACCCTCCCAAAATAGAGCTTTTCCAACATCAGACCTTTATCCTGTACCGTGGTATTTCCGAAGTCATTAATGAACTGGAATACGACCACCAACAGATCGGCTTTTTTATCAATGATCGCTACCTTGTCACGGTACACCCTGAGCATTCGATGGGGATTAGTCAGATTCTGCTGGCTGATGAGTTACCAGAATACGTAGAAGAGCCGATGCTTCTGGCCCTAAAGATCATGCATCGTTCATCCGATACCTACCTATCCAATATGCTGGAATTTGAAGACGTCTTAGGACGACAGGAAGACGCGCTATTGGCCGGTGAAGGCGAAAAACATATGGCCGCATTAGCGGGTTACCGTATAAAACTGCTTCGCCTAAAACGTATCTTTAATTACCACCAGCAGATGTTTGCAGAGTTTTGCTCCCACGCAAACGATAACAGTGAATCCTTTATTCAACTGTCAAAACATGAACACTACCTCACCGATGTTTATGAACGTTTTGAACGGATCTACAGCTTATCCTGCCTGTATTATGAGATGTGCTCTGATATGGTCGAAGGCTACATCTCCATAAGCTCACATCAACAGAATGTGTCTATGCGGGTGCTAACCGTTATTACCGCTATTTTTGTACCCTTAAGCTTCTTAGCGGGGTTATACGGGATGAACTTTGAAAATATCCCAGAATTACACCACCCTAACGCTTACTACATTCTACTTAGCAGTATGCTCTTCATATCCGTTTCACTGATCATACTCTTTAAGCGTAAAAAATGGATCTAACTTCGGCTCAACCGTTATCAGCAAGGGCTATTTAAAATGACTGAATTTTGGAATTATCCACTGCTGAACGTCGGCGAGTACCAGCTACTCGCCAATCAACTGGTGATCTGTATCACCATCATTATCTTAACCTTTGTTATCGCCTCCTTTGTTAAAAAGTGGTTCAAATACCTCGCCAAAACCAGAGCTGTTCTCTCCCACGACCAGATGTACATCATTGTACGCTTAGCCCATTACGTCATTATCGTGGCGGGCTTACTGATGGCAGTTGCCTCGTTAGGCATTGATATTAGTAAACTAGCACTCATTGCCAGTGCATTAGGTATAGGTATCGGGTTAGGGCTACAGGGAATCGTCAACAACTTTGTCTCTGGGGTCGCGATCATGCTTGAACGCAGCCTAAAAGTCGGCGACTTTATTGAGCTAGACACGGGGATCACCGGTGAAGTGATGGAGATCCACATGCGAGCAACACTCATCCGCACAAATGATAATGTTGATATCCTGATCCCCAACGCCGACCTCACCAACAGTAACGTGATCAACTGGACCCTAGAAGAATCCATCCGCCGCTTTCGTATCCCTGTGGGCGTTGCTTATGGCAGCGATAAAGACCTAGTCAAACAAGCGATGTTAGAGGCCGCGGCGGTCGTCCCTTACACCCTAACACTCAAAGGAAAAGAACCTATCGTATGGATGACCGGCTTCGGCGATAGCAGCTTAGATTTTACTCTAGGCGTTTGGGTAACAGCCGATCAAGTCAAACGCCCTACCGCCATCATGTCTGATTACTTATGGGCAATTGACGATGCCTTTAGAAAATACAAAATAGAGATCCCCTTTCCACAGCGGGACCTACACCTTCGCAGCCTAGCAACAAAAGTGACAGACGAAGTCCGCACACTAAAAGAGCACTAAACCTTTAAAAAAGGTCTGGTTTAAACGCTAATCTATGCACATAAAAAAACCGCCATCATGGCGGTTTTTTTACATCAATATAACCCTAGAAAAACAGAAAGAGGGAGATCACGCTTACAGCTTAAAATCATCCTGAAGTTTCGCCCAATGCGCCCTCAAACGTTGTTTATGAGCTTCATGCATAGGTAAATCCGTCAATAACTCAGGCCATAGCTTAGATTTTTCGATTGCATGATACAACGACTCTCTAACCGCGATCCACGGCACACCGATTCTATTCGACCACACCTCAAAATGAGCGAGTGATAGTCGATACCAATCTTTCTCTTTCGCCATATTCAACCCAGTTTTTCGCTCTCCCTGAATGTATGCAGCAGTGAACACAATATCGTATGCGGGTGATAATTCAGGGTTAATATGGTCTGGATAAATTACAGAGAAATTCTTTGTATGAGCATCACCGTTGCCCAATAAAATATTTGCTAAAAGACGAACCGCCAACTGCTGAACATCACGAATACTTGAATATTTAAACAGCGTTCGGCCTATCATTTCATAATTAGCCTTATCATATTTATCACTGGCATATAGATTGAAAATCTGAGCAAAATCTTCCGTATGTACTCTACCCTGCTCCGTTCGATCAAAGCGTTTAATGGCGTAAGCATATGATTCATTCGGGAGCACTATATCCGGTAGCCCGTTCAAATCAGCAAGCTCCACTAATTTAATCTCTGGTATATCGACACCTATAGATTCAGCCAACCGCATAACGGTGTATTCATTTTCGGGCACATAGGGGTGAATCGTCGAGGGCGTTTTTATAATCCAATTATCTCCCTCAATCCCCGAATCGATGTTATAACGCCCATCTTTATAGGCCGATGAAAACTTGATCTGCACACCCGCAAGGGAAAACTGACGAGACTTCGCGCCAAGATCCATCAGTATAGGCTCAGCCTGTTCACGGTTAATAAGCGCCCAAGGCGGCACCTCATTCGCAGCCAGTGGAATAGCCCTAATCGCACCCGGTAGATTGTCCCCAACATACGCCAGTAAAGGAAACTCATTCTCCTCGCTGACTTTAACCCCCTGCGCCATCCATTTTCTTAATGCTCCCTCAGGTAATAAATTCGATAAAACAGGGGGCAAGCGAATTGATGTCATTTGAGGGTTCGCAAGGAATTGCGGGGCATCTATCTGCGCAAGGGAAACGGTAGGCTTTAAGGCGGGATGAAGCTTTTGATATTCAGGCGAAAATACCAAAATATTTTTTGAATTAGCGTAATTAACTAATATACCCACCTGTGTACCATGGAGAGTAATACTCAGGGCAGCCACCCTCTCATGGCGTTTATCACTCATCTGAAAGTTCCTGCATTAATGCATTTACCTCTGTTGCTGATGATAAAGCCTTCGATGGATCCTCTTCATACTGAAGCTGCTGAAGCATAAATTGCTTGTAAGTTTCCAACTGCGCTTCAGAAGCATTAAGAATCATATCCACCAACAACATACGTTCACGCGGCACCAGCGCCATTTCAAGCGCGAGTGCATCAGTCACACGAAATAACGTAGACAGCCGAACATCCGCTCCATTTTCTAATCGGTTATATTGCTGAGTCTTCATCCCCGTAAGCGCCTGCATCGCATTTTGCGGACCGACTTTAGCTTTACGGTATTTAGCAACCTCTTGACCAACCTGTTCTGGAAAACGCATATAAAATCAACTTATCTATTTACTTTACTTAAATATAAACTAATAGATTTATTTTACAATAAATTAAACTAATGAGTTGATTTTATGCAAGATGGAAAAACGACCGGACAGCATCGATATAGTTCAGATAGCAAAAAGCCCCGCATTCGCGAGGCTTCTTTGTATTTGGTAGGACTAGTCAGATTATTCCCCTTCGGGCTATCGTCGCAGGCGCCGATGTTGTCTCGCTACGCTCGGCTCAAACTGAGCAGTTCTCATCTGCATAGTCCAGACAGCAAAAAGCCCCGCATTCGCGAGGCTTTTTTGTATTTGGTAGGACTAAGCAGATTCGAACTGCTGACCTCTACCATGTCAAGGTAGCGCTCTAACCAACTGAGCTATAGTCCTAAATTAGTTGAACTCAATCTGAACCAACTGCGGGGCATTATACGCTGCCATTAAACCGGTTCAAGCTTTTGTTAATATTTCTGCAACTAAATTAATTTAATTACAAATATATAGGCTTTTTGTGCATAACCTATCAGACTAGCGGTTATATATGGCTGGAAAGTCTAGGTACCTCACTTCTGCTTAATATCTTATTTACGGCTACGACAATACCCACTAAAAACTGAAGACTTTGCTACCGGCTTGCATGAAAACTACAGCTACAGAGATCACCCTAATTTTCAACCGGAGAAGGATGCCTCCCCATAGGAAATAGAGGCTTGAAAGCCTCTCTATGCTCAATACCGATTATACAATTGCTGAACCCGGTGATTGAGTAGTTCGTTCGCTGACCATTACTTACCAGCTTCAATAATAATCCAAAGTTTATCAATCATGAATTCAGCGACTAAGTGCTGAAGAACGAAATTTACATTGAATAGATCCAAGCAGACAATCCACAACAGAATTCCTATATTCAGTATCTACTAAAAAAGAGGATTAGCACCTTGTTTACTGTACAGCGAGTTTATGCCGTTCACTTTTTAGGTAGTAATTCAACATAACTCAAAGGGATCGCAGCTGTTGCATACGTGAGACAAGAACATGATTTCATTGAGGCAAAAATAACAAATACATGCTTTACAATTTTATGTATAAATTTTTATTTATCGTTTATTTTCAATCAGTTAAAGATTTTGTTTTTTTAATTGGCATAAAACATGTTTAACACCTATCCCAATGTTTATTCATAATAAAAGATGGGTGTAGTTATGTCATATAGTTTACTTACAGAAACAAAAAACTTCTTAAATGAGCCTCTTCGGCATTTTATCAATAATCAATGGAGAAACAGTGTAGAAAGTGAAGATTTTATTGATGTAATAGATCCCTCTACTGGTCAAAAAATTGCCTCGGTAGTTTCTGGTGATGCAAACGATGTTGAACTCGCAGTTTCTGCTGCACACAATGCTTTTCAAACGTGGTCTGAAACCTCGGCAGACCAACGCGCTGAGTTATTAAAAAAATTAGCAAATACGCTAGATGATAACTTGAATGTTCTAGCCCAGCTGGAATCCCTTGATGTTGGTAAAGCCATTGTTAATGCATCAGGTTTTGATATCCCCTTTGGTATTGAGTGCGTACGTTATTATGCTGATTTAGCAACACAAGCTACGTATCAGAGTGATCTAAACATTGATGGTATGGATGCCCACATTCATCGTGCGCCATATGGCGCTTGCGGCTTTATATTTCCTTGGAATTTTCCTTTTGACCTATTGATGTGGAATATCATGCCTGCACTGGCTGCGGGTAATACCGTAGTATTAAAACCCGCCGAATTGACTCCGCTTACGACGCTTTATGTTTGTAAGCTAGCGAAAGAGGTAGGTATACCAGACGGTGTAATCAATGCCGTTATCGGAACGGGTCAAAGGGTAGGTTCACCTATCGTCCAGCACCCTAAAATACGCAGAATGTCATTCACTGGCTCTTCTAACGTTGGAAAGCAAATTGCTGCAATGTGTGGTGAAAGGCCAATTCCTTGCAAGGTTGAGCTAGGAGGCAAAGGTGCTGCTGTGGTTTTTGATGATGCAAATATCGATAACGCCGCAGAACAACTTGCCAACGCAATTACTCTTAATTCAGGGCAGGTATGCTGTACGGCTACACGTTGGATAATACATGAGAATGTATACGATGAATTTGTGAATAAAGTAATTTCAATCCTCAAGGCGACCCAAATTGGGCCTGGTTTAGCAGAAGAAACCCAGATGGGGCCAGTAGTAAGCCAAGCCCAAAAAGATACTGTATTGGGTTATTTAGACAAGGGGTTAAGTGAAGGTGCCACCTTACTATATCAAGGTAATGCAAGCGTCAATGCTTCATATAAAGAAGGCTATTACGTTGCCCCTTACCTACTGGAAGGTTTGGCAGAAAACGTATGTTTTAAGGAAGAGATTTTTGGACCTACAGCATATCTAGTTAAGTTTTCAACTGAGGAAGAGGCTCTAAACCTTGTAAATAGCCTCGATTATGGCTTGGCTAACAGCGTCTTTAGCGAAGACCTTACGCGATGCTATCGTATTGCTGAGAAGATGATTTCAGGCAATAGTTGGATTAATGCTCACAATGTGTTTGCTTACGGTTTGCCATACGGAGGTGTAAATAAAAGTGGCTTAGGAGGTGGGGTAAATAGCCCCGAAACTTTCTATGATTATCTACGGCCACTAACAATTGCAAGACCTATTGCATAAATCCATTTATGAATATTATGTATAAAACTTCAGTACCCTATTGAGTTTTATACCCAAAAAGCTAAAGCATGCACATTGCACTTCAGCATGCTTTAGCTTAGTTACATGGATATTAAAACACCTCGTTTGGCTGTTTTATTCCGTACTTTCTCATTTTACGATAAATGGTTGATCTGCATACACCAAGCTCACCTGATACAAGCGTGATATTCCATTTATACTTCCGCAATGACTCGAGCAGTTTTTTCCCTTCCTCTTCATCGAGGAAATTTGAAAGCGTCGTATCCTTGTTCGAGTTCTGATTTACAGTAGCGGAACTAGAATTGAATCCTGCCCTATCCAACTGTTTTCCTGTTTTAAGCTCAACAGGCAGGCTTTCCAATGCGATATGACGGTCTTTAGACATGGCAATTGCATATCGAAGAACATTGGCAAGTTGTCGGATATTACCCGGCCAATGGTAGCTATATAATAGCTGTTCAGCTTGGGGAGAAAATGAGACACTAAAGGCGCCGCCCAAGTCACTATCTAGGATGTCTCGGATAATTAAATCTTTGTCTGTGCGCTCACGTAGAGGAGGAAGATGCAGGGACATACCATTGAGCCTATAATAGAAATCCTCTCGGAAAAACTTGTCTCTAATCCTATCCAATAAGTTTTGGTGGGTAGCAGAAATAACTTGTATATCCAATGCAGTTGGTGACGTTGCCCCCAAGGGGAAAACCTCTCTTTCCGCAAGAACTCGAAGTAATCGCGTTTGAAGCTGAATTGGCATATCTCCAATTTCATCAAGAAAAATTGTCCCCCCATTAGCCAACTCAAGCTTACCCTTCATACCTTTACGGTTAGCACCAGTAAAAGAGCCGCTTCGATATCCAAATAATTCACTTTCAATGAGAGATTCCGGTATTGCAGCACAATTTAAAGCAATGAATGGACCAGATGATCGTTCACTAGCATCATGAATCGCACGAGCAAACGCCTCTTTTCCTGTTCCCGTCTCACCTGTAATCAAAATAGGTATATCTTGATTAATGACATTCTTAATCTGATTAACATTATTCTGAACCGTGAGATCATTACCGGCTAGCTGGTCAAGAGAGGGGTGTTTATGACGTTGATTATCGCTATTCAGTTTCGAAGCAGCTCGAGTGCTTGGAGCCGTCATTTTTCTCGAAAAGGAATACAGTGTAATCTCTATTTCTTCATTTTGAAGGGGACAATTTAACTTGATTTCAGAAGCACCGCCATTACTACGACTAAAAATCTGCTCGAGATTTAATCCAATTACCCCTGAAATATTACACCCAATAAATTTCACATCTGGCGGTAATAACCCCACATAGTTATTATATGCCGCTCGGTTAGAACCAATAATTTCACCATCTTCACTAACAGCAATAAATTGCTCGCAAGCCAAATCAGACAGAAAACTCGTTTTTCTAATATTCAAGTGTATTTGATTACGATAAGTTTGTTTAAATAGCGTATTTTCAATCATACGGCTAAACATCATAACCATCTGAAGAGTTAGGTATTGATGTTGTTTATCACCATTAAAACCTAAACATGACGCATTTAAGCATCCCATCAACTTACCAGTAGGTTCAAAAATAGGAGAGACGGCGCAGCTCATCTCGCTATTACCATCAAAAAAATGTTCGTTCCTATGAATGATCAATGGCTGTTTTTCAACCAAACAGGTTCCAATACCGTTGGTACCATTGTTACGTTCGGTCCATACTGAGCCCATTCTCAGGCCTGATTTAATCCAATCCTCAGCTGTTTCTTCTGGAAGCCGAGCATCAAGAGTTACGCCAATTTCATCTGTCAGTAAAACTGCATAATTTGCCGGATTAATTCGTTTCGCTAATCCGTTAAGTCCATTTCTAGCAATTTTCAGATAACTACGATGCCTTTCTATTTGATTCTTAAGTTCCTGAGATGTCAGAACTTCAACATAGGTATTTTTTTCAGGAGCCAACCCATAGTTCAAAATACTTCTTTCCCATGAACGAGAAACTACGTTATCAGGACTAATGTTTCTTTTTTTAAAGTTGTCAGTAACGTACGAAACCACATCACTCTTTGCTTGCTGATTTTGGTGATAGAAATCTTGCATGTGACTTTTTACTCCTGCCCATTTTCATCATTTAAATGTAGTCCTTTACAAATATTTGAGATTTTTAGGCTTTTGTTATTTTTCTGAGTATAGGGTGGCTAAGCAAAAATAATGCTATGCGTACTATTTGAGTGGATTAAGCATATCTAATTACGCTACCCAACCCCATTAAGTTAATATATAGAGGCACAAACAGATAGCGCCCACAAATATCGCTCCACGAGAATATTTCATTAAATATAAGCTCAACACTTTCCAGATGCTGTATTGAAGCAACATCTCTACATATATTTATATGCCGTGTCAAGAAAAAAAGAAAAAAATAAAAACCATTAAACCATTAAACCATTAAGCGGTTTAAATACCTAAATATGAAAGCTTACAAATGTTTAACTCCCACCCCGAACCCATGATCCAGATGTTACGTTTCAGTGCTAACTAAAAAACAATAACCAACATAACCTATTGTTTTAAATGATATTAATATTCATGGCATTAGCATTGCTCTATTCCAAATGGTGCGTATATATTCTATTGCAGAGCTGCAAAAATGTGTTGCACCTTGTACACAACAAGAGGAGTTTGAGATGAATCAAAAAAATAAAAGCATCTGCTTACTAGTAGCATCTATTTTAACTGCAAGTTCTTTTGCGGCTGTAGCAGGTGATGTTTCTCATAAAAGGCTTTTGAATGCTGATAAAGAGGTAGGTAACTGGTTAACTCACCATAAAAACTTTGAAGCTCACCGCTTTTCAAAATTAGAAGAAGTTAACACCAAAAACGTTAAAAACCTTTCTTTAGCATGGACATTCCAGCTAGGGGGCATCCAAGCAGGTGGTATTTGGCCACACGGCGGCCTAGAAGGCACTCCTATCGTTGAAGATGGGATCATGTATGTCACTGATGGCTGGGGATCTGTCTATGCAATTTCTGTCGGAGATGACAAAGGGAAATTGTTATGGAAAATGGACCCAGAGACAGATAAAGACTGGGGCGGCGCAGTAGCATGTTGTGGTGTAAACAACCGTGGTGTCGCTTTATGGAAAGATAAAATTGTTTCTCATACCCTAGATGGCCGATTAATTGTGGCCAACAAAGCAACAGGGAAAATCGAGTGGGAAAAAGAAGTGGCAGATCCTAGTGTCGGTGAAACTCTAACAGCTGCTCCTCTGGTTGTTAAAGATATGGTCATCACAGGTGTTGCTGGCGCAGAGTATGGTATACGAGGCTGGATTGCAGCTACAGACCTGAGTACTCAAAAAGAATTATGGAGAACATATACTATTCCGAAGCCTGGAGAAAAAGGCAGTGAAACCTGGAAAGATGATTATGATGCATGGAAGAACGGTGGCGGCTCAACTTGGGTAACTGGTTCGTATGATGCTGAAACAAACATGATTTTATGGGGTGTAGGGAACCCTGGACCAGACTGGGACAATGAATTCCGCCCGGGCGACAATCTTTACACCAATAGTGTAGTTGCTTTAGATGCTGATACAGGTGCAATTGACTGGCATTTCCAGTACACACCTAACGATCCATTCGATTACGATGGCGTGAATGAGAACGTTTTAGTTGATACCAAAATTGATGGTAAAAAACGCAAAGTAATGCTTCACGCAAACCGCAACGGGTTTGCTTATGCGATCGATCGTGCGACAGGAGAGTTTCTTTGGGGCAAACCATTCGTTGACCGCCTAACTTGGACTCCTGGCTTAGATTCAAAAGGAAAGCCAGTAGCATATAAGCCTAACCAAGATGTTCAGCATTATGCTGGTCAAACAGCAGCATCCCGTACAAACAAAGAAGGTGTCTCTTGCCCAGGTAATATGGGTGGTAAAAACTGGCCTCCAACTACTTACAATCCCGAAGCACAGCTATGGTACATTCCAGTTATCGAAAGCTGTAATACCCAGATAAACGAAGAAACTAAACCCGGCACTTGGCAAGCTCGTGAATGGTGGACCGGCGGCGGTCTGAAACAGCATGAACAGATCACTGGTAGTGTCGCTGCAGTTGACCCTAAAACAGGTAAAGTTGTTGCTAAACACCACACACAATATCCACAGCTAGGCGGTTTAGTATCTACAGCGGGTAATCTAGTCTTTGTCGGTAACCCTGATGGTCGCCTTTCCGCATTGGATGGTAAGTCTTTAGAGGAATTATGGTCCTTCGAAACAGGTGCTGGTCTAAACGCTCCTCCAATTACTTTCTCTGCTAACGGTAAGCAATATGTAGCAATCATGGCGGGTCTAGGTGGCGCTTGGCCTAAATGGTTTGTTGATGGAACTAAGGGGCTAGAGAAAATAGAACCAAGTTCAACGCTATACGTGTTCTCCCTTTAATTTCAGGGCAGATCACATTAGCTAAATAGTCAAAACAAAAGCAACAAGGCCCAGCCTTCACAGGCTGGGCTACTAATAAGAAAGTTATAACTATGTCGATAAAAACATTATTAGCCACTTCATTTTTTTTCATTACCCTGTTTCAATCTACCGCTCATGCGCATAATAATCCCGATTTCAAACAAGTTGAGATTGGGGTTATTAAATACGCACAAGGACAAAGCTCCAGCATTACACTCAGCATCCCCGACAAAACCACAAAATTAATCTGGAATGTAACCCCCAAACTAGAGCAGAAGATCGCCTTATTGGATAGTGATGGTAACGAGCTGGAAAGCATTTCTTCTGGCGACGAAAGTAAAAACCTAGCTCTTTACGAAGGAAAAACTATCACCTTAGCTCCTTCCCAAGCCGCTAGCGATAACTTTGAAGTTAAAGTAATTGCTAATGTCATCGATCGCAGTAAAAAGCATACCTTGGCAATTACCTCGACAGGTAAAAAAGTTTACAAAAAAGCCAACTGTATGGGGTGCCACAAATGGCACGGAGACGGTGGCGGTGGATACGGTGGTGCGGCAGCTTCTTTGCGTAAAACTAAGTTGAACGAAGAACAAATAAAATTCTTTGTTACCTGTGGAATTCTCAATACTCGTATGCCCTACCACGGCCGATCTGCATATAAAAATGACTCCGTCTCTTGCTATGGCAAGACTCAAAAAGAGTTAGGCAAAGTCGCCTCACCTCGCGCAAGAATTCTCTTAAGCGAAAGAGAAATCAATGCTGTTAGTCATTACGTTTTTAATGTCATTAAAGGTAAAGGAAAACCTACTCAAGCAGAATGCTTTGATTTTTGGGGTGAAACATCACGAATGTGCAAGGCCATGAAATAGGAATCATAACCATGTATAAGAAAGTATTATTAGGAATAGCTTTTATTCTAGTAACCGGAATTACTAGTGCCAACGATAAACTCGGCCAAGTACGTGACCTATATATAGGTATGCCAATAACAGACTTGGCAGAAAACCAAGGTTACTTCTTTCGCTGCTCTGATGGAAAAAAACTAGAAAAAATCAATGAATATCAAGTTTGCCCAACTGATGAGCAAGGATTTATTCAGCTCAATGTTATCTATAATAATGAAACATCAGAGTGGGGCGATGTAAACGATAAATGGTTAGGTACCAAATTAGCCGGCCACCCCGTTATTATTAATTCATTCATAAATGCCAATGGAGAAATAGAGAGAATCGATGTACAGACCGATCCAAACAGTCGTATGTACATGAAGAAAAAATCCTTTTTATTAGGTCAACGAATCAAAAATCAGTTTGGTGAAAATTTTTGGATGTGCACGAAACGCCAGCAAGATGATGAAATAGAAGTTGGTGGTATGCTCATAGATGAGCTATGTCGCAAAGACTTCCACGGATTCAGTGTTGTCACTCATATTGAGCTATTCTACAAACTCACTGATGGCAAAAAACAGTATATTAACTCAACCAAATTCAGCCTTCTAGCTACGTCATAAATCAATAGAGTCCCTGTCTACAGGGGCTCTGTTCTTATTTAGGGCCTACATTATTCCAGCTATAGCTTTATATAATATCTCTAATGTAACCTAACTTTGTTTACCAATTTAAAAGCAATAACAAACAAGTCAATGAATCTAACAACAG
>Ga0115007_10000836_pt1 | contig 20332 bp, 22 predicted proteins | sample ArcOceMetagenome_2_FD_87166 | JGI IMG/M metagenome (GOLD analysis project Ga0115007, IMG submission 87166) | Marine eukaryotic phytoplankton communities from Arctic Ocean - Arctic Ocean ARC135M Metagenome | ecosystem: Environmental > Aquatic > Marine > Oceanic | place: Arctic Ocean | collected...
ACGACCACGACCACGACCACGACCACGACCACGCGGATTTTTCGGCTGACTATCGTTTTGAATGCCGCCATCCTGAACATCTTAAGCAAATAGAGGTCAATTTGATGTCGGACTATCCCGGTATTGATGAAATTCGCTACCAAGCGATTACACCTGGAGGGCAAACGGGTGGTTCATTACTGCCCGGTAATACGGTCATTACCTTTTAATATGTGTAATTAACAGTAACAAGAACACAGAGGATAGATGATGTCGGTGGTAGCCGTTACTGACGTGCAGTTTTCTTGGCGTTCCCGTTCTCCCGTGTTGGATATTCCTACCTTTCAGGTAGCAGAAAAGGAACGGGTTTTTTTATGTGGACCTTCAGGTAGCGGAAAGAGCACCTTATTAAACCTGCTGACGGGTATGCTCTTGCCGCAACAAGGTATTATATCGGTCAATGCGACTGATATTACTCTACTTTCCGGTGCGCAGCGTGATCAGTTTAGGGCTGATTATATGGGTTTTATCTTTCAAGTATTTAATCTGCTTCCTTATTTATCGTTACGTGACAATGTTGCTCTGGCTTGTCAGTTCTCTACTGGGCGTAAAGCGCGTGCTATTTCGCAACATGGAAGTGTCGATTCGGCTGTTGAGTACTTATTAGAGCGCTTAGGGCTGGCTGAGCCACTAGTGCGCAATGCGAAAGTTGCTGAACTATCGGTAGGGCAGCAGCAGCGTGTCGCTGTGGCAAGAGCTTTAGTCGGAGCTCCGGCATTGATTATTGCCGATGAGCCGACGTCAGCACTTGATAAGGTGGCCAGAGAGCAGTTTATACAGGTGCTCAATCATTTAGTGGCGGACTATCAAAGCGCGCTAATCATGGTCAGCCATGATGACTCTCTGGCGGCACCGTTTGATCGGACCCTCCAATTGACGCAGCTAAACCGTGCGTCATCATTATCTGCTGCAAGGTAGTCTCTATTATGTTGGTTAAAATAGCGCTCGCAAGCAGTTGGAGTCGTCGACACGTTTTATCCATGATCGTTTTATCGATCGCGCTATCCGTAGCTTTACTCTTAGCTGTTGAGCAGGTGCGCTCAGAAGTGCGTGACAGTTTTAACCGCTCGGTAGCAGGTACGGATCTTATTGTAGGGGCGCGTGGTGGCGAACTGCAGCTCATGTTGTACTCTATTTTTCATATTGGCCAAGCATCCAATACGATAACATGGAACTCGTTTGAGCTGATTCGTGATAACCCCAATGTCGAGTGGGCTTTACCTATTTCTCTGGGTGACTCACACAAGGGATTTCGGGTAGTCGGTACGGATGTCGTGCTTTTTGATTACTTTAAAGTGGGTCGAGATGAGCCGTTAGCTTTCCAAAACGGACAGCGTTTCAGTGACTTATTTGATGCAGTTATTGGTGCCGATGTTGCTAAAAAGTTAAATTATCAGGTAGGGCAAGCGATAACGCTTTCGCATGGCATGGGCGCTACGAGCTTTTCTGAACACGATGACCGTCCATTTACCATTGTTGGGGTTTTGAAATCGACAGGTACGCCTGTTGACCAGTCTGTTTATGTAAGTTCACAAGCTATAGAGGCGATCCATGTCGGCTGGCAATCGGGGACACGGATACGGGGTCAACATGTCAGCGAGTCCGATATTCGAGATATGACGTTGACGCCTAAGTTAGTCACAGCGGTGTTAGTGGGTGTTAAGTCGAAACTAAGCACGTTTGCACTACAGCGTTCGATTAATAACTATAAAGGCGAGCCACTACAAGCCGTCTTACCTGGGGTAGCATTGCAGCAACTTTGGCAGCTGATCCGTATTGCTGAAAATGCGCTGTTTGTCGTTTCTATCTGTGTGGTTATCAGTGGCTTTGTCGGTATGTTATCCGTATTGCTGACAAGCTTATCGGCACGGCGCCGAGAGATGGCTATCCTTCGAGTGGTAGGCGCTAAACCACGTCACCTTATAGGGCTGCTTATGCTGGAATCAGGCATGGTCACATTATTTGGAACCGTGCTTGGTGTCATGCTGGCGGCCGTTGGTCTACTGGTAGGATCTCCCTGGCTTGAAGCACAGTTTGGACTTCACCTTGCGGGGCTTGCCTCACTGACAGCAGCGGCGCCTATGCTGTCAGTCGTATTGTTGATGGGAACCTTGATGGGGATTTGGCCGGGCTATCGAGCCTATTGTCAAACAGCACATGATGGACTGACAGAACGTTGAATGTTGTCGTAGTATCTACTGAATCTATAAAACGAGTGGGGCAATAATGCTGAGCGGTTTGATGCGCCTGAGTGCGCAATGCATAATCTTAGTTGTGAGTCTGTTATGTGCTTCTTTGGTATTGGCAGCAGATACTACCCCGGTGAAAACGGTTAATGGCGAATCGGTGGAAACGTTAGATTGGGAGGTCTTAATGCCGCCTGGATATACGCTTGATGGTGTGTTAGACGACGAATCCCTGACAGGGATCGGTAGTTTAGACGATGGTGACCCTCAGGCCGATCTGATGATGGATAAACTTCAAGAGGCGCTTAATTCGGCACCCGTTGTGCCTGAAATGGATGGTAAGATGGTTCGCTTACCCGGTTTCGTCGTGCCGGTCGAAGGTGAAGATCAGACGATTTATCGCTTTTTCTTAGTCCCGTATTTTGGCGCCTGTATTCATGTACCGCCGCCTCCTTCTAACCAGATTGTATACGTACACTATGAGCCGGGTGTTAAGTTAGATAGTCTTTACGATGCGGTTTGGATTACGGGTAAGTTGCATACAGAAACCTTTAGTAATGAGATGGCATCGTCAGGTTATTCGATGGAAGCGTATCGGATAGAAGCTTACGACGAATAACTAAAAAATAAATGGAAAAAAGGGTGATTTTTCATAATTACCTTCTATTATGCGCGGTGTAAGAGGCCTATAATCGCGCCCCTTTAAAACGTGCATGTTAATGCATTTCCCGTTTCAAGTGTTTATCGCCTTGACATAGGGTAGGCAGGCTTAGTACTGATTGTTAGACTAGGTCGCTAATTATTGCACGCTATCTCATTTATCCGTTTACTCATTATTACCTGCAGGACACAACGTTGAATAAAACTATTATCGGTGCTGAAGAGTGGTTAAGCTTTCCGTCACTGGGCATTCATGCCATCAAAGCCCGTGTAGACTCTGGCGCTAAAGTTTCAGCAATTCATGCTTTTAATGTGCAAGAGTTTCGTCGTGAAGGCCAGTTATGGGTTAGTTTTGAAGTGCACCCATTACAAGGTAATAGGACCACGGTCATTCGTTGTGAACTACCCGTGCATGCCAAGCGTCGTATTAAAAGTTCGAGCGGCGAATCAGAGCAGCGTTACATTGTTATAGCGCCTATGAAATTAGGTGACCAACAATGGGATATTGAATTATCGCTGTCAAATCGCGACTCAATGGAATACCGCATGCTATTGGGCCGTGAAGCGATGGAAGGACGCACACTTGTCGATCCTTCGCAGAGCTTTGCCGTGGGGAAAATGGATGAAGATGCTATTCAAACGCTGTACGGTAAAGCAGAGAAGCCTAAAAACGGTTTGAAGATAGGCGTATTAGCGAGCAACCCGGACCTATACAGCAATCAGCGTCTATTGGAAGCTGGTGCAGAGCGGGGCCATGAGATGGTATTCCTTAATCTGCAACAGTGTTACATGAAAGTAGATGATGTGAACCCGGATGTTCACTTTCGAGGTGGCGCCACATTAAGCGATTTAGATGCCGTCATTACCCGCATCAAACCAAGCCAGACTTTTTATGGTTGTGCATTGGCGCGTCAGTTCGACAGCATGGGTATCTATACCGTCAATTCGTCTGAAGCGATTGCGCAATCACGTGATAAATTGTTCGCATTACAGCTGATGCTCAAAAGCGGTATTAGTATTCCAACGACAGGCTTTGCCAGCTCGCCGATGGATACGAACGATTTGATTGAAATGGTGGGCGGCGCCCCACTTATTGTTAAGTTACTTGAAGGTACACAAGGTAGCGGTGTTGTTTTAGCCGAAACTAAAAAAGCGGCCGAGAGTGTTATCAATGCTTTTAAAGCCGTCAGTGCTAACTTGCTAGTGCAAGAGTTTATCAAAGAAGCGGACGGTAAAGATCTACGTTGTTTTGTTATCGATGGTAAAGTTGTTGCCTCTATTGAGCGTACAGCCGCGCCCGGTGAGTTCCGCGCAAACTTACATAAAGGTGGCAGTGCTGCCATTGTGAAAATCACGCCAGAAGAGCGGAAGTTGTCTATTAAGGCAGCTAAAGCGTTGGGCTTGCAGATAGCGGGCGTGGATTTGATTCGCTCTAAAAAGGGGCCTTTATTGTTAGAAGTCAACTCCTCACCGGGGTTAGAAGGCATAGAAACGGCAACCGGCAAGGATATTGCAGGTATGGTTATCTCATCCATTGAAAATAAACTGAGCTGGAAGCAGCCCGTTACAGTAGCGTCGACGGATTAATCTAGCGAATAATCTTCAAAATCCAGACAAACAAGCAATCAATCAGGTGTTTGATTGCTTGTACTCTATATTTTTTTAAAAGTTACCTGCGTTTAAGTGACATAAGTTTGAGCTAGATGAGTTCAGAGAAAATTTAGTCTGCACCGGAAAATAATAATTATTATGATATATCCAGATACCAAGCTTCCTAAAGTTGGCACAACTATCTTCACCGTCATGTCTCAAATGGCAGCTGAACATAAAGCGATCAATTTATCGCAAGGTTTCCCCGATTTTGATGGCCCTCGTGCTTTATTAGATTCGGTAGGACAATATATTGCCCAAGGCGCTAATCAATATGCACCGATGACGGGAGTTCCCGCATTACGTGAACAGATTGCCCAGAAAGTCGTCCAACTCTATGGACGGAGTGTCTCTGCTGATCATGAAGTAACGGTTACATCGGGTGCGACAGAAGCGCTGTTTGCAGCGATCTCTGCCGTTGTTCGTACGGGTGATGAAGTGGTCGTTTTCGACCCTGCTTACGATAGTTATGAACCGGCAATTGAGCTCAATGGAGGTAAAACCGTCCGTTTACAGCTTCAGGCACCTAACTTTCGTATCAATTGGGATCAGCTTAAAGAGAGCCTTAACAGCAAAACACGTTTGATCATTATTAATTCGCCGCACAATCCAACGGGCGCAACGTTGAGTGCTGATGACTTGACGCGGTTGGCAAACTTAGTGCGGGACACTGAGATCTTGCTACTTAGCGACGAAGTATACGAGCATATTGTGTTTGATGGTCAACAACACCATAGTTTACTAACGCATGCCGATCTTTATGAGCGTAGCTTTGTTGTTTCCTCTTTTGGTAAAACGTATCACACGACCGGTTGGAAAGTTGGTTATTGCGTAGCGCCGATGAAATTGAGCGCGGAGTTACGTAAAGTACATCAATATCTGACGTTTTCGACATCGACACCTATGCAGTTGGCGTTGGCCGATATTATGCGCGAAGAGCCTGAGCATGTGTCAGGGCTTCCAGCGTTCTATCAGCAAAAGCGGGATCTATTTTGTGATCTTATTAAGTCTAGTCGATTCAGTTTTGTCCCGACGCAAGGCACGTATTTCCAGTGCGTCGATTACAGTGCTATCAGTGACTTGCCCGACGTAGAGTTCTGCCAGTGGTTGATAAAAGAGGCGGGCGTAGCGGCGATACCTGTTTCGGTATTCTGTGAGACTCCGCCTAATATGCGGCTAGTGCGTTTTTGTTTTGCTAAGAGCGATGACACTTTACGGGCGGCGGCTGAACGTATCTGTGCTATTTAATATTCAATCTTTAGTATCAAATGGACCGCGGGGGTTTCGATGGAAAACCTAAACAAATTAAGACTTTCATTGGTTCAAACTGAATTGCATTGGGAAGATGTCGAACAGAATATAGCTATGTTTACATCGCTTTTAGCCCCATTAGCTGGGAGTACCGATCTGATCATATTACCCGAAATGTTTACAACAGGTTTTATGATGCAGCCGGAAACTCAATCCGAACCTGTAGAAGGCCCTACGCTTGCTTGGATGAAGCAGCAAGCCTGCGCTTTAGACTCAGCTATTTGTGGGTCAATCGCCGTTGAAGAGGAGGGGCGATATTTTAATCGTTTCTATCTCGTGACTCCGCAAGCGCAGGTGATGAGCTACAACAAGCGTCACTTGTTTCGTATGGGCAGTGAGCCAGATCATTACACCGCAGGCGACGAGCGCAATGTCTTTGAGTACCGTGGCTGGCGGATTTTGCCCCAAGTGTGCTATGACTTACGTTTCCCTGTATTTATGCGTAACCGTAACGATTATGACCTAGCTATTTTTGTTGCTAATTGGCCAGCAGCTCGCCGTCGAGTGTGGCGTACCCTATTAGAAGCTCGCGCCTTAGAAAATCAGTGTTATGTAGCGGGTGTTAATCGTATCGGTCAGGATGGCATGAATCTGGACTATACGGGTGACAGTATGATGATCGACTATAGAGGTTCCGTGCTGATGGATCATGAATCTAACGCCGGGTTTGTAGAGACCACCACAATCACCTTAGATCATTTAATCCAGTTCAAAGATAAGTTTCCAGCGTGGATGGATGGCGATGAATTCGCCTTGCAGCTTTAACGAAAAAGAACGTTATTTAGAAAGCTACCTTCATTAGGGCGACGTTGGTTTTTTTTTAAGTTGGCTGCGCATATCATCACAGTAATCTTTATCGCTTTGTTTGGGGGTAAACCAAACATAATCTGCCGTCGATTGATTGATGTAGTCATCCACTTGGGTTTTACCTTTCGTTACCTCAACTAACTGAAGTGTTTTCCACGTTTGGTTCGGCTGATTAGCATCTAAATGTAGCGGGACCCCCATGGATTTATTAACATGAAAGCTGCCAGCGATAAGTATGGCGTTGTCTGTCGTTCTGCTCTTAATCGCGCTAGCAAGACTCGCATCACGAGCCAGTTGCACATCAACCATCGGCGTTAGCGTATCACGGGGCATTAATTGGCAGTGGCTTTCGTAGACTTGTTCCTTGATCTGCGCTTTAACAAGGTTAGGAATGTCTACTGTGCTATCAAATCGCTCGTTTGCAGGGATGCCGTGTTGATAGATCTGCATAATGCCGTTGCGGCTTATATTCCCGCTAAGTAACGGGAAATGGCGAATTAAGGCGGATTGTATGCTCGGCCCATAATCTTTCCACGGCCAATTGTTATTATTCCATTTAAGCTGCGTTTGTCGTTCGACATCTGTCATGTGAGCGTTAATATCGGCTGTGGGTTGCTCGTCAGTTAGCATCTCTAATACAAGGCTTGTCGTACGTTTGTCCTTTATGTCGCTTGGATCCCCTCTATTACCTCCATTGCTGAATAAATGTTCAATCAGCCATCGCTCGATTAAATGATGGTCGTCGTTGTCATGTTTCTCACCAATTAAAACAACGGGAATAGGGGCAAGATCATTAATCAACTCTGAGGAGCTTAATGTGCGATGATCGTGTAAACGAATGATTTTACCGACTAATGGGTGGCTCTGCAGGAGGGGTGCTGCCCACTGGGTCGTTAGTGTTACAGTCTCAGCAGCGCTTGGTGGCGAAGTTAACGCCAACATCGCAGAACTAACGAGAATACGGCTGAATGTTAGCTTGCGGAATAGAGTAGGCTTAGATATGGAGTATTTAGATAGCATGGTATTTGAGCATATAGAGTCAGGAGGTCAATTAGCAAAAAAGACCCCGAAGGGTCTTTCTAGTAGGTAGAAGCGAAGAGAGTTAGCTTACTTTTTCAAGTAGCTCATCAATATCTTCGTAGCCTTCTAATTCAATTTCTTCCTCAATAACAGCACCTTCAGGCTCAGCTAAAAAGGCTTCTTTTTTAGGTAATCCTTTTTTGTGGACTAATTTGCCATGCATTTTATCAAGTTGACGGTCAATTTTATGAGTAACGGCATCGAGCGCAGCGTATAGGTTTTGCCCTTGTGCTTTGGCAGTAATTTCTTTACCACCCGCATGGAGTATGGCTTCGACTTCGTCTAGGTGTTCGTGTTTAGAAAGGGTAACTTGAGCGCTGGTAATGATATCAAACCGCTCTTGAGCGTGTTCTAACCAACTCTCTATTTTTTCGCGTACGGCTGGGGAAACTTTATCTTGGCGATGTGTGACATTAATGATCATCTTTTATATTTCCTTACTGTCCTATGACAGGCGTTAGCAAAACAGGGGTAAACTTAACGTATTCCTCCAATAGAAATCTCCAAATGAGATTCATTATCAAATGTGACTGTAAGATTACTATAGACCTGTTTTACTCGCTTTGGAAACAACTTTTTTTATCGATATATATAACCATTGTTTTGGCTCAATAGAGGGAACTTATTCCTCAACCCATACCTCACGAATGGGTTCGCCAAAGTCATCGTAAATGATTTTCTTTTTTGGTTTACGAGAAAATGTATGCGATGGCGGAGTCACTGTTTTACTACGCCGGCGTGCATCAATAGCTGCTAATTCCTGAGTTGCAGGCGTGCGTTCCTCTTTGGGGTAGCCAAATACGAAGCCATTGCGATTGTAATTACCATCTTCTAAGCCGGTTGCACCACTTTCGACGGTTTTTATTTCGCCACCTTGCTGGATGAACTCTTCTATCTTAGATTCAAGCTGTTGGCGCGTTTCTGATTTTGTTGGACGTTTATTCATAAATGAAGTTTTGCCCGATTAGGCAGCTCAATGTCCTGTTTTATACGTTAACTGTTTGGGTTGCCGACTAGAGGTTGGCTATACTAGCCCATATTCTTACGCAGAGTTAATAAATGAACTACTTAACTATAGACCAGTATCGACACGCTTGGTTCTACCGACATCAAGACATGCCCGTTCCTGATGCTGATTTAGAACAGATTAAACCCATGACTCCCGACCGATCTCGTACCCTGTGGGAAGCCTTTATTAGTAAAGAGGCTGATTTCCCTGACGACTTAGGCAAAGGCGAGTGGGTAACTCACGGAAATACCTGGATCGAGACAGACTGCGATTGGCAAACTCAATGGGAAAGTAACGAGTTAACTCTACCAGAGGCTATTGTAAACCATTTAGCGTGGGACGATGGCACTATTGTCTACTTTTGTTACGCCGCCGACCATGTGGTTGAGACGCGTTGGAGTATATTTAAAAAGTATTGGAAAAACTTTTTGTTTATGGACGACGGTCCATTGTTGGTCGGTAAGCGTCGTAAAGAGGTGGTTCAGTTTTTCCAAACAGGTCGATGCCGGTTGGGTAACCACCCGTAGAGTGACGTAGGTAATCCTGGCGGCGAGCTATGACACTTCGCCGTCATTACTCCAATGTAACGCTTGTAAAAATTGGCTTTCAGTAAAGTGTTGTACTTCACCCTGGGTGAGGGCATTGCCAAATTTTGTTGCCCAATCTATCCATTCAGGTCCGCCAACGATGCCTATGCGAATAAAGTCTTTGGCGTGATTGTAGCCCAGCTTCGCATCTTCCCACATGGCTCCTGCTTTAAAGCCCGTAAAGCTATGATCAAAGTAAATGACCATTCGAATAGGGCCAAATTTTTTTATCTTGTCTTCAATGAGGGGCACAAGAATATCGTGGTAGTCATTCGCGGATAGTGTGTCAGAGGCTTGAACGCAGATAAAGTCGCCAGCGGTGTCGGGCAATACGAATAACATAAATTTAGCCTTAATTGGTAGGAATCATCAAAATCAATTAAGGCTAATTGTACGGTAGCTTTAGGTTATGAACCAGTTATCTAAGAAAAGCTCGATAAGTTGGTCGCCTTCTAAGGCTAAGCTAATTCGGTTACAACGCTCCTGCATATTGATATCGATCAAACCATGGGCATAGCTCCATAGGGCTCCCGTCAACAGTTCAGGTGTATAATCTTTGCGTAATAGCTGTTTGTCAGCTAGATTTTGTATAGCGATCAGCAAGTGCCTGTAAATATTTTGTGCCTTGTTTTCTAAGAAAACTTGCAAATCTGTTTGCTGGGTAGTGGCTTCGGTTGAGTTCATGACAATACGTAAGGCTTGGCTTGCTTTTTCGTCAACAGAGATGTCATTAATCATCTGTTTGATAGTGGTCTTAAAATGATCAACAGGCTCAGGCTCCTCTAGTTTTAACAAGGCTTCAAAGGTACTTTTGAGAAGATGAGAAGCGTCACGTTGCCACAAGGCTTTGATTACATCTTCTTTATTATCAAAGTGCCAATAGACCGCGCCACGCGTCATGCCTGTGTGTTGGGCAATATCGTTCAGGGTGGTATGACTTGCCCCTTGCTTATTAAACAGCTCTGCCGATGCATCAAGAATGGCGTGGTAGGTTTTGAGCGCTTCTTCTTTGGTTTTTCTTGCCATAATGATCAATATCTATATTAACGTGTGTGTTTAATGGGTATTATACATACAAACAAGAATGTATGAAGGTAATAGGTAAAATATGTTTCGTTTTTCGATGGTGATTACGTCAGTTCTTTTCTTGTCGGCGTGTGGCGGTGAGGCTGAGCCTAGCGCTGCAGCAGAAGTACTTGTCAGACCAGCAAAAATCGCAGTAGTTCAAGGAGCGGAGCAACAAGCGAAGCGTATATTCCCCGGGACCGTTGAAGCGGCACAGCATTCAGCTTTAAGCTTTAGAGTGTCAGGTGAGCTGGCGGAGCTGCCTGTTCAAGCAGGGGCGCGGGTAGTTAAGGGTCAGGTATTAGCGCAACTGGATCAGTCGGACTATAAGAATGCACTATCGGATCGTCAAGCTAAGTACGATCTGGCTAACATTCAGTACAAGCAAATTAAGTCTCTTATTGAAAAAAAGTATGCCAGTCAGACCAAGCTAGACGAAGTACGAGCCAGTCTAAAAGCTGCCCAGTCAGCTTTAGCCATCGCGCGTGATAATGTCAGTTATACTAAGCTTATAGCGCCTTTTGATGGTGTGGTAGCGCGCGTAGATGTAGAAAATTACCAATCAATACAAGCATTCAACCCTGTTATCGAGCTACAGAATGTAGGCGACCTCGATATTGTGTTTAGCGTACCAGAGGCTTTACTGACGCAAATCAATCCAAAAACAGGGCGAGATATATGCGGTCTTGTTAGTTTTGGTAGCCGTCAAGATCAAAGCTTTACCGCATGTTACAAAAAGCATGATTCGGTTCCAGATAACCTGACGCGTACGTATCAGGTCGTTTTTAGCATGCCTCGAGATCTTAACTTTTCGGTGTTACCGGGCATGTCGGTCAGTATTGAAGTCGATTTAGCGCCTGCTTTGTTAGAGCCGACGGCTGAGTCTGTAGTCAGTGTGCCGTTAGAGTCGGTATTCGAACGAGCAGGGACTGAATATGTTTGGCGGTTGGATGATCAGTTAAAAGCATCGGCGCACCCGGTTAAGGTTATTAGTATTCGCGATGAGCAAATTCTGGTCGAAGGTATTGCCTCCGGTACACAAGTTATTGCAGCGGGTGTGAGTTACGTACAGGAAGGTCAGAAAATAAGACCTCTCTCTAAAGAACGTGGTCTTTGAGCAGAGGCAAAATCAATGAATTTAGTAGACTACACAGTAAAGCACCGTTCTGTTTCTTGGATGGTTATTATTCTATTGATTGTGGGCGGTACCCTTTCGTTCTTGGGACTTGGGCGTTTGGAAGATCCTGCTTTCACGATCAAACAGGCATTAATTAACACGCAATATCCGGGAGCCTCTCCTCAAGAAGTGGAGGAGGAGGTTACTCTCGTCCTAGAGGACGCGATCCAGCGGCTACCGTATGTTGATCATATAGAGTCGACTTCTAGTGCTGGTCTCTCTCAAATTAAAGTAGAGATGAAAAGTACGTACCGTAAAGATGACCTTGCCCAGATTTGGGACGAGATGCGTCGTAAGATCAACGATAATGCCGTATACCTGCCGCCTGGATCCGGTGATCCTATGGTGATTGATGATTTTAGTGATGTTTATGGCATCTTTTTAGCCGTGACGGGTGAAGGTTTTGATTACCAGCAATTAGCTGATTACACCGATTTTTTAAAACGTGAATTAGTGCTTGTGTCAGGTGTTGGCAAAGTCACTGTGGGTGGCGAGCGTAGCGAGCAAATTCAGCTAGAGATTGACCGTGCCAAGTTAGCCGCTTCTGGCTTCTCTGTGGCGGCGTTACAGCAGGTACTGAGCAACCATAACTTGGTTAATGATGCCGGCAAGGTAGAAGTAGGTAGCGAATATATCCGTATATCGCCTGAGCGAATTGATAATTCGGCCGTATCGGGCTTATCCAGTATTTTACTAGGCCAGGCCAATGGTGAGCTGGTGTACCTCACTGATATTGCTCGTATTAAAAAGAAATTTATAGATCCCCCAACCCATTTGTACCGTTACAACGGTGACTCGGCACTTACACTCAATGTCTCCTTTGCCAGTAATGTGAATGTGGTTGATATCGGTCAAGCCGTTAGCAATCGAATGGCCGAACTCGAGTATGCAAGGCCTGTGGGGGTTGAGCTTAACTACATTTATAACCAACCTTTACGGGTAGAAAAGTCAGTTAACGATTTCTTGATCAGCTTAGGCCAAGCGGTTGTTATTGTTGTCATCGTGCTTCTGGTATCTATGGGGCTGCGTCCCGGTATATTGATGAGTGGTGTTCTAGTACTAACCATTCTTGGTACCTTCATTATCATGAAAATCATGGATATTGAGCTGCACCGCATCTCCCTTGGTGCGCTTATTATCGCACTAGGCATGTTGGTAGATAATGCCATTGTCATTACCGAGGGTGTGCTTATCGGTATGCAAAGAGGCTTGTCGCGGCTCGCTGCTGCAAAGCAGATTGTAGGTAATACCTGTTGGCCTTTATTGGGGGCGACCGTTATTGCTATCACTGCGTTTGCCCCGGTTGGCCTCTCTCCTGATGCCAGTGGTGAATTTACCAATAGTCTTTTTTGGGTATTACTAATATCACTTTTCTTAAGCTGGATATTGGCTATCACCATCACACCTTTCTTCTGTTACTTATTGTTTCGTGATCAAATAACCAGTGGTGACTCAGCTGAACCGCAAGACCCATATCGTGGGATTATTTATCGTGTCTTCCGAACGGTGCTCAGATTTACGCTGCGTTTTAGAATACCCACCATAATATGCATGCTGGCTATTCTAGCAATAGCGCTGTGGGGTTTTAAGTTTGTAAAGCAGGGATTTTTTCCCAATACGTCTTTGCCTATCGTCTTAGTGGATTATTGGTTGCCTGAAGGCACAGATATACGGGCTACAGAACGCGATATCAAACAGTTAGAGCAGCAAATTTTATCGTTAGATAATGTAGAAAAAGTCACAAGTACAATAGGGCGGGGTGCTGAGCGCTTTATGCTGACCTATAGTCCTGAACGAAATTTTGCTAACTATGCTCAGCTCATTTTAGAGACTGAAAGCTATGAGCAAATTAATCCGGCACTGAAACAGATCACAGATATTCTAGAGAATGAGTTTCCGCAAGCCTTTACTAAGTTCACACGGATTTCGATAGGCCCATCGACTAAAGCCAAAATTGAAGCACGCTTAAAAGGTGCAGACCCCGATGTTCTTCGTGAGCTCGCCAGACAAGTAACCATTGTCTTTAATGAGGAGCCTGAGGCAGTTACTGTTGATCAAGATTGGCATAACCGTACAAAAGTGCTGCGACCTATTTACGATGAGGCTGAGGGGCGGCGTCTCGGCATTAGTGAGGCTGATTTAAGTGACGCACTTAAAATTCACGTTAACGGATTGCGTATAGGTGTGTTCCGCGATGGGTCTAAATTATTGCCGATTGTTTTGCAGTCACCTGAAAGCGAACGCAATGGTGTCGAATCGTTACAGAATATCCAAGTGTACAGTTCAACGCAGGGGGCTTATGTCAGTATTGGGCAGTTGGTTAAGTTTGTCGATATAGACTGGGAAGACCCACTCATCAAGCGTCGTGATCGTAAGCGAACATTAGCCGTATTAGCGGACCCAAATCCAGACACAGGCATTACAGCTACTGACTTGTTTGGCAAATTACGCGATAAAGTGGAAGCCATCGAGCTACCTAATGGCTATGAGCTTGAGTGGGGTGGAGAATATGAAAGCCAGCAAAAAGCGAATAAAGCGGTATTTACACCGTTCCCGTTAGGAATTTTAGTTATGTTCGTCATCACTGTTTTCATGTTTAATTCTATAAAGCAAACGCTTGCTGTGTGGCTAACGGTGCCATTAGCGATTATTGGCGTGACATTTGGTCTGATTGTTATGGGAGCTCCCTTCAGCTTTACGGCATTATTAGCAATTCTCAGTTTAGTGGGGATGCAGATTAAAAATGGTATTGTCTTAGTCGAAGAGATTAAACGTTTGGAAGAAGAGGAATCTTACGGATGGCTTGAAGCGATTGAAGAGGCCGCAGTTAGTCGGGTTCGCCCTGTGACCATGGCCGCTATTACGACTATTCTAGGCATGGTTCCTCTGTTGTCCGATGTGTTTTTTGAACCGATGGCAGTGACTATTATGTTTGGCTTAGGTTTTGCAGCCATTTTAACCCTGTTCGTCGTACCTGTGTTATTTGCACTCTTTTATCGCGTTAAGGTGTGATAAATAGCCAGGCTTTACACTGTTTTCATTGATTAATAAGTGACCAAGGACGGTTATGAGAACATCGCCACTTTATCGAGCGTTTTATACGGCTATGATCGTTCAGGGCGCGTGCATGCTTCCTACTACGATAGGTCATGCTATAGCGGCTGAACCATTACCGCTGCAATTGGCTGAAACCTTAGATGTAGAAGGTATTGATGTAGACTTAAGCCACTACTACTTTGCTGAAAAGTTAGATGGAGTACGTGGTTTTTGGAATGGGCAGCAACTGCTAACGCGTCAAGGGAATACTATACATGCACCCGATTGGTTTTTAGATCAGCTTCCTTGGTTTCCTGTAGAAGGGGAATTGTGGATGGGCCGTGGAACGTTTGAGGCACTTTCAGGTTTAGTTCGGCGGCATACTCCGGATGAGTCTGAATGGCGTCATGTACGCTTTATGTTGTTTGATTTGCCGGGTCATGCCGGCCGTTTTGTCGATCGTAGAAGCGCGGCTGAGAAGTGGGTTGCAAAGCACCCAGGCGCTAATGTCGAGTTAGTGACGTTATACGAATACCAGACTAATGAACACCTTCTAGCTACGCTTGACCAATGGCAAGCCGAAGGGGCTGAGGGAATCATGCTCTACAATGGTCATAGCCATTATAGCTCTTTGCGTAGCCAAGACTTACTTAAGCTAAAAGGCTACCAAGATGCCGAAGCTATTGTAGTGGGTTATGTACCCGGCAAAGGAAAGTATGAAGGGTTAGTCGGCTCGTTGTTAGTTAAAGGGCAGGATGGAACCCAGTTTAGGGTAGGCTCGGGATTAACCGACAAAGATCGAGTAACGCCCCCTGCTTTAGGCACAACGATTACTTACCGTTATAATGGGTTAACTGCTTATGGTAAGCCACGCTTTGCGCGATATGCACGCTTGTTCCTGCCATAATATTATTGGTTAAACCCACTCAGACTATTTAACTGGGTAGTACACCTTTTAAGTATTCGTAAGCCTCACGTAGTTCGATAAATGCTTGTTGGCTACCCCCTTTATCAGGATGGCACACGGCGGCTCTGCGTTTAAAATGCTGTTTGGCGAGGGCTTGTGTGGCTTCCTTCGGGTTTAATGCGAGTTGTTTGCAACATACCTCTATTCTATCGGGCGATACATAACGCCCCCAGAATTGTTGTAGTAGGTCTTTCACCTCTTTTTCACCTGTATTATCGTAATGTTGCCAATCAAGATAGTAATCAGCTAAGGCTGAATCCCGTGCATTACTAGGCATCATTGTGCGAGTTGCTGCATTCGATATAATTGATTGCGATAAGGGCGATAAATAATTGCTCAGTGGTGAAATGTGTAAGTAGCCTATGTTTTCTTCCCACAATATCCGCTGTGCTTGAAACAGGGCATTCATCGCAAGAAAGTTCTTTTTAAAGAGCACCACCTCGCTGGAGTCGTCAGATAACTGATCAAAGACTCCCGCTTTCTGACAGTTGGTTATCAGTTCTAGCAGGCTGAAATGAGTGCTCTGATCGGTCGTATCCGTTTTGAGTAGAGCAAGCACGTGTAGGGTCGCTGGGTTATGCATCAAAACAAGTTCGGTCCATCGTTAATTGATTAATTTATTCATAAAACACGCTAATTAGCTTAGCAAGCTATTAGGCTATCGGCTTGGCACATCGAATGTTTAACCGTATGCTGCTGGTCAACAACTATTTAGGATTTAAGGACTCGGCGTGAAACAACTATCTAAAACACATAGACGCATCTTATTAGTACTTATTTTGGGTGCGGTGTGGTTAGTCAACGAGTATAACGAAGGCCGTTTACTTCAAAATCCAACCGTTCGTTCGATGTTGGGAGAGACTTCCGAATCGGTTTCATCGTCCACTAATAGCAGCGCTGTTTCGGGGTCGTATGAGCCCCAGTCCGTTATCGATCAAGCATTTAGAAAACAGCGCAGTGATCTTATTGTTACTATCGAGGCCGCCGTATTAAAAGTACTACCTGATGACAATCAAGGCTCACGCCATCAGCGCTTTTTACTCAAACTAGAGTCGGGTCTTAGCGTGTTAGTGGCACATAATATAGATTTAGCCCCGAGGGTAGATAGATTAGCAAAAGGCGACACCATTCGTATTAAAGGTGAGTACGAGTGGAATGAGAAAGGTGGTGTTATCCACTGGACGCATCACGACCCGGCTGGTCGACATGAAGGGGGGTGGATCGAGCGTAATGGGCAGCGTTTCGAATAGCTGCCGTTATTCTCTTTACCCTTAATTTTTATCCCTGTTTGTTGGTGTCAAAGGCGATTACACTGGGCGTAATTATTAGGAGAATTATATGATCAGTATTGGAAAAGAAATTCCGGCAGTTAACGTGACAGTAGTTACGCCAGAAGGCCAGGAAACCGTATCAGCTAACGAGCTATTTGCGGGTAAAAAAGTCGTGTTATTTGCAGTGCCTGGTGCATTTACGCCGACCTGTTCTGCACATCACTTACCCGGTTTTGTGGTACTTGCTGATGATATTAAAGCGAAGGGCGTCGATCTGATCGCCTGTCTTTCGGTTAACGATGCGTTTGTTATGAAAATCTGGGGCGAACAGCAAAATGCAGAAGCGATCACGATGATTGCCGATGGCGGCGCTGCATTTACCAAAGCGCTGGGTCTGACGATGGAAACCGGTGATTTTGGCGGCACACGTTCACAGCGTTATGCCATGATCATTGAAGACGGTAAGGTCACTACGTTAAACATAGAAGAGCCTAAGCAGTTTGAAGTGAGTAAAGCAGAAGCAATTTTAGCGGTCCTTTAATAAGCTTATCTACAAATCTAGAAAGCCCTTGATGTAAAGAGCATCAAGGGCTTTTGTAATGGTATCAACGACGCTTGTTGATCCTAATCGATACAGTTATTTACTGACACGAATACCTTCAACATACAGTTCAAGGTAAACAGACTCAGAGGCAGGACCTAAGTTGTAATCAATACCAAAGTCTTTCAGTTTGATTTCGGCTGTTCCTTCAAAGCCCATACGGTAGTCGCCCCACGGACTATCGCCTTCACCCATTTTAGTCACCGCTAAAGTTACTGGCTTAGTTACACCGTGCAGTGTTAAGTCACCGACCATAGTCGCCGTGTTATCACTACCTTGCTCAAACGATGTGCTAACAAACTTAGCCATTGGATATTCGCTTACATCTAAAAAGTCTTTGCTTCGTAAATGCTTATCACGTTCTGCGTGGTTTGAATCAACGCTTTCCGCGTCGATTTCTACCGTTACTTTTGATGCGGCAGGATCAGCTTCGTCGTAGTTGAAAGTCCCTTCAAAATTATTAAAGCGACCGTTTAGCCAGCTGATCCCCAAGTGTTGGATTTTAAACTCAACAGCGGCGTGTGCGCCTTGAGAGTCAATTACATACTCAGCCGCGAAAAGCGGTGAGCTTGCAAGTACAAGGCTACCAATAGCCAACGATTTCGTCATAACGTTTTTCATGAAGTCTCCTGTTTCCCCAACATACGGTTGAGTGTTTCATCTTTATCAAAAAAGTGGTGCTTGAGTGCGGCTAATGCATGTAAGCCTGCCAGTACAACTAAGGTGGTGGCTGCATACCAATGCACAGCACCAGCGATATCTTCTTGGTGCTCTATAAGCTCGGGAATAGCGGGCACTGTAAACCAGTTAAATACTTCAATGCCGCGACCATCAGCGGTAGAGATTAAATAACCAGACGCGAGTACCGTTAAAAGAAGTGCATATAAAGCAATATGTGCAAGGTGAGCACCTATGCGGACCATAGCAGTATGCGACGAAATAGCCGAAGGTGTTTTATTAGTAAAACGCCACGTAAGCCGGGCAGCAACAACAGCAACCAAGATTAAACCAATGCTTTTATGGATATGCGGTATTGTGCGGTATTCAGGGTCGTAATAGGTGAGGGTATCGATATACCAACCCAATGGATACATGCCGATTACCGCCAACGCAACAATCCAGTGCAATGCAATTGCTCCCCAACCATAGCTATCTGTCTGATTGGTGAGTGTCTTAACCATTGGCATTCTCATTTCCTTATTGCCCAAAATTGATGTGACCAGTGTAGAGGGTTATAGTTCTTTCATATAATGCATTTTGGTGAATATAACTATGCGTGAAGTGAATTTGCGGTCAGTAGATCTGAATCTGCTCGTGGTGCTCGAAGCCCTTTTAGAAGAACGGCAAGTCACTAAAGCGGCCGAGCGGCTACACATGAGCCAGCCAGCCGTTAGCCGGGCACTGCAGCGGTTACGCCATACGTTCTCTGACCCGCTTTTGGTGCGATCAGCCGACGGTTTTGACCTATCCGAACGCGCTAAACAGATGAGTACGGATGTTAAATCGGTATTGGCAAATATCAAACAGATGATAGCCGAACCGCAGTTTGATCCGTTAACGTCTAAGCAGGTTATTCAAATTGCTGGCCCGGATCTAGAGATGGCGCTCTATTTGCCAGAGCTATTAAGGGTAATGCAGCATCAAGCCCCCTTTATGCAAGTCGAACTAGACTCGCGCCCGGCGGATTATTTTGAAATGCTTGCGCGTGATGAAATTCATTTTGCCGTTTCTGGTATCGAACCTAGTGTGGGTGAAGATCAGTTCCATCGTACGCTACTGGGCGTTACAGACTTGGCTGTTGTTATGGGTAAAAACCATCGACTAGCTAAAAAAGCGATGACGCTGGATGATTATTTAAGCGCACGTCACGGCTATGTATCCTTAACAGGTCAAGGACCAGCCGTGATGGACTCGCGCTTAAAAGAATTGCGCCGCAAACGTTCGACAGTGCTGCGGTTAACTAGCTTTATGGGAGTAGCCGACTTCTGCGAAACTACAGACCTGCTCTTTATGTTGCCTGTTTCGTTAATCGAGCGCTTAGCCCTAGGGCGTGATGTAGTAAAGCGTCCATTACCAACAGGCCTAGACCTTCCTAAGTTACGTTTATATCTTTATTGGCACGCCCGACACCACAATGATCCCATGCATCGCTGGGTACGTGAGCAGATTGCTCATTCTTTAAACAAAAACGAGTTAAATTGAATGAGATTGCTGGTTAGCTAAGGATTTTTTTGCAATCCGTTTTAAGGCTGTTATACTTCGCGCCAGCTAAAGAGTTAACCGCTCAGACGCCTGTTATGGTAGTCCTGCTGGTCCTCTCGCAATGATAAACTGTTAATCTGGTCAGGCCTGGAAGGGAGCAGCCACAGCAGTCGACTCATGTGCCGGGATGTGGCTGGTGGGGCTGCCCCCATCTATTTTCCTCCTTGTCGTTTGCACCATAAGTCTGCATAAATTGCATATAAGTTTGCATAATTTGCACTATAAGCCTGCATAAGTTATACTTTTGTAGTAATACTACGAAGATGGTGGCAGCGCTATGTATCGACGTAACCTCAAACACTCCCGCGTAAAAAACCTTTTTAAGTTTGCCAGTCTTAAAATGGATAGCATTATGACTGTTGAATCCGCTCTGGAGTTCGACAGATGCTTCCACTTTGAATATTCACCTGATGTCATTTCTTTCGAAGCTCATAGGCCGTCAGGGATGTTCTTACTGCCCTTGTTGTATTGGCTGTAGGGCGAAAAATTAGACTTAATCCTATTTTTAATAATCTTAAATATAGCAGCTAAGGAACATGCGATTAAGTCCCGCACTATGAGATAATACACTTCATAGCTCTTCAGGGATAAATCGATGGATCACCAACTCACCTTTGCTGACAG
>Ga0115007_10000842_pt1 | contig 20232 bp, 12 predicted proteins | sample ArcOceMetagenome_2_FD_87166 | JGI IMG/M metagenome (GOLD analysis project Ga0115007, IMG submission 87166) | Marine eukaryotic phytoplankton communities from Arctic Ocean - Arctic Ocean ARC135M Metagenome | ecosystem: Environmental > Aquatic > Marine > Oceanic | place: Arctic Ocean | collected...
CAGGCCGGTGGTCGTATTAACTTAATTATTGGTCGTGGTTTAACAGCACGAGCAAGAGAAGCCTTAGGCTTACCGACGAGCACATTATTCCGTGTGCCAGAGCAGCCAGCAGATTCAGACAAAGGATTCACCTTAGCGCAAAAAATGGTTGGCCGTGCATGTGGCTTACCCGAAGGCGAGGGCGTACGTCCTGGTGCCTATTGCGAACCTAAAATGACGACGGTTGGTTCACAGGATACAACGGGACCAATGACGCGTGATGAATTACAAGACTTAGCGTGTTTAGGTTTCTCATCTGATTTAGTTATGCAGTCTTTTTGTCACACTGCGGCTTACCCTAAGCCAGTTGATATTGAAACGCAGCATACCTTGCCCGATTTTATTATGACGCGTGGTGGTGTTTCGTTAAAACCAAAAGACGGCATTATCCATAGTTGGTTAAACCGTATGTTGTTGCCAGATACTGTCGGTACAGGTGGTGATTCACATACACGTTTCCCAATGGGCATTTCTTTTCCTGCGGGTTCTGGCTTAGTTGCCTTTGCTGCAGCTACCGGTGTTATGCCGTTAGATATGCCTGAGTCAATTTTGGTTCGCTTTACTGGCAAAATGCAGCCAGGTGTTACCTTGCGTGATTTAGTTCATGCGATTCCTTTATACGGCATTAAACAAGGTCTGTTAACGGTTGAGAAAAAAGGTAAAAAGAATGCCTTTTCTGGTCGTATCTTAGAAATTGAAGGCTTAAATGATTTAACCGTTGAGCAAGCATTTGAATTATCCGATGCCTCGGCAGAGCGATCGGCAGCGGGTTGTACCATTAAGTTATCGGAAGAAACGATTGCTGAATACTTGCGTTCTAACATAACCTTGTTACGTTGGATGGTGAGTGACAATTATGGTGACAAGCGCACTTTAGAGCGTCGTGCACTGAAGATGGAAGAGTGGTTAGCGAATCCAAGTTTATTACAAGCCGATGCTGATGCAGAGTATGCAGAAGTGGTTGAAATTAACATGGATGAGATTATAGAGCCGATTATTTGTGCGCCTAACGATCCTGATGATGCGCGTACGTTGTCAGATGTAGCTGGCGCCAGTGTTGATGAAGTCTTTATTGGTTCATGCATGACTAACATTGGTCACTTTAGAGCGGCGGGCGAAATGCTTAAGCAGTTCGAGGGTAATCTTTCTACACGTATGTGGGTTGTACCACCAACGCGCATGGATGAGACGCAGCTTATTGAAGAAGGCTATTACAGTATCTTTGGTAAAGTAGGTGCACGTACTGAGATTCCGGGTTGTTCATTGTGTATGGGTAACCAGGCGCGTGTTGCAGACGGTGCTACGGTATTGTCTACGTCTACGCGTAACTTCCCTAACCGTTTAGGTAATGGTGCGAATGTTTATTTGACGTCGGCTGAGCTGGCTTCAGTTGGCGCGATTTTGGGTCGTTTACCTACGCGTGAGGAGTATATGTCTTACGCTGAGAAGATTGATTCGATGTCGGATGAGATTTTCCGTTATTTGAGTTTTGATCAGATGAAGCGCTTTCAAGATGGCGCAGAAGAGGGTAAGCGTATTGCGGCTATTGAGATTCAGGAAATTGGATTGCTTTAGTTTTTTGGGCTGGTTGTTTGGCTTTGCAATATAGGTAAGATTAAAAAGGACCGCAAATGCGGTCCTTTTTTTTGATTTTATTTTAAGTTCTGTATTGGATTTGAGTTTTTTTAAATTTTCAATTAAGACCGTCGGGGAGGGCTGATATGCCAGAATTTTGTGCGTATGCTTGTAGTGGTAATGGGGTGTTCTGAAGGTTTACTTTTTTATTTAAGCTTTAAGTTCAAGGTCGTCGGGTGTGACCCCGACACGCCAGTCACTTTTTTCTTCAGCAAAAAAAGTAACCAAAAATGCCGTAAGCTTACGGCGAAGCTTAACCACGACGGGTGCATCTCGCAGTGTTTTCTGTCCAGCAGTTTCAGAGAGATTATCGCCAAGCGTTATAGGGGGTACTTTTTTTTTGCTGCACTTGTATCAAGCTTTATGTCCAACTTTCCCTTCGAGCGAAATAGTAGTTATACTCTGTCTTCCCCCTTTTGAGCGGCATACGGAGCTCAACAGTAAAAATCGGCCGTTAGGCATGATTTTTACTTGTTCTAAAATAAAAAGAAGCCTACTGAACTTGTTCGTTGTAGCCGCATTGTGTTTTGAAAAAATCTGCGGAATCAGAATGATATTGGCTGGATGCGAACTCAGATATTGACGATCAACTAAGTCGAGTAAAAATCGTTTTCGTAGGCGATGCTAAGACGTACTGAATAAAACCACCCCAAAGCGAATAGGTTATCTCGGGGTCAATCTTCGTCAGATTGTGTGCTTTCTTTTGGTCACTTTTCTTTACACAAGTAAAGAAAAGTGACTGGCGTGTCGGGCCACCCCCGACGGTCTTGATTGAAAAATATAACGAAAAAACCAAATCCAAATTTTAAGATAACTTTTTAGACGCGAATCAAAAGGCTTCTGGCATGTCGGGCCACGCCGACGACCTTGAACTAAAAACTTTAAAAAATAGAAATAAAAATCCAGAATATAAAAACACTATCAAATAAAGCTTAAAGATCTAGACGCGGGCATGTTTGGCCACTCCCGACGGTCTTAAACTGAAAACTCTAAAAAAACGCCTAATGCATAAGCCATCGCCGTCCAACTCCATCCAATAACAAAAAAACTGAGTCAAACACACTTAATAATGGTCTACAATATCAACATAGCAAAACAAAAACCAAACCCCAAAATTTGAACAAAACACCACCACCGGAAACCCCTATGCCATTGACGTACTTAAACACCCCACGCTGTTTTTTTACTCAACACATCGCCAAGCTTCAATCCCTTAAGCTCGGATTAGCCAATGTAGCGCTATTATCATTAGGATTAACCGTTCTAGCACCCATAACTAGCGCCCAATACGCCGATGCCATCGATATACCCTATGAACGCTACGAACTAGACAACGGCTTAACACTGCTCGTCCATGAAGACCGCAAAGCCCCCATTGTCACCGTTAACATCTGGTACCACGTTGGCTCTAAAGATGAGCGTCCAGGCATTACTGGCTTTGCCCACCTCTTTGAACACCTCATGTTTAACGGCTCAGAAAACTATAACGATGAATGGTTTTTACCCCTGCAAAAAGCCGGTGGTACCGATCTTAACGGAACCACTTGGTTTGACCGCACAAACTACTTTCAAAACGTTCCTACGCCAGCATTAGATATGGTGCTGTGGATGGAGTCGGACCGTATGGGCCACTTTATTAATGCCGTGACTCAAGAGCGCCTGGATGAGCAGCGCGATGTGGTGAAAAATGAAAAACGCCAAGGCGATAATCGCCCCTACGGAAAAGCACAATATTTGCAGCTCGCAGCTATGTTTCCTCAAGGCCACCCATACTCGTGGAGCACTATTGGCTCACTGGCCGATCTTGATGCGGCCTCTCTTGATGATGTAAAACAATGGTTTGCTGAGTATTACGGCGCAGCTAACGCGACTCTCGTTGTGGCTGGCGATATTAGTGGTGCCGATGCTTTAGAAAAAGTGAAGCATTATTTTGGGGATATCGAAGCGGGGCCGTCACAGTCCAAACGTGAACGCTGGGTTGCTAAGCATACCGAGACGCGTCGTGATGTGATGTACGATAAAGTGCCGCAGTCGCGTTTAACGCGTGCGTGGAATACGCCGCCTTTTGGTGATGAAGAGAGTTTAGCGCTAGATCTTGTTGCCGCGATTATGGCGCAAGGTAAAAGCTCGCGTTTGTTTAAACGGTTAGTTTATCAAGAGAAGTTGGCTAGCTCGGTAACGGCTGCCCAGCAGGGGTTTGAGATTGCAGGTATGTTTGAGCTTGAGGTTTATTTAAAACCGGACGTTGAAATGGCGGTTGTCGAAGCGATTATTGATGAAGAGCTCGAGCTGTTTTTGAAAAAAGGTCCAAGCAAAGCTGAGTTGCAGCGTGTTAAAGCGACACTGTTTGCTGGTCAAATACGGGCGCTAGAAAAAATTGGTGGCTTTGGCGGTAAAGCACAAACGCTAGCGCGTTATCAGACTTATCTCGGAGATCCATCACAATTTAAAACTGATTTGCAGCGCTTAGAAACATTCAGTCGTAAAGATCTTAAAGCTGCTGCAGTTAAATGGTTGTCTAGTGGTGACTATAATTTAGAAGTGCATCCAGAAAAACCGTATACAGTAGCTATTACGGGTGCCGATCGCTCGGTATTACCCAGCTCTGGTGATGTGCCTAGCTTATCTTTAGAAACGCCTACGGAGTTTTTCTTATCTAATGGTTTACGAGTGCTGCTGTCTTCACGCGGTGCGGTGCCAGTAACCGAAATGGCTATGCAGTTTAATAGCGGTTATGCGGCCGATAAAAAAGATAAGTTAGGTTTGGCTTCTATGACGGCAGCGATGCTTGATGAAGGAACGGATTCACTGAATGCGCTTGAAATTGCAGAGCAGGCGGAATTGCTGGGTGCAAATATAGCGGCGCAAGCCTCTTTAGATTCATCGACAGTATCGCTTTCGGCGCTTAACGTTAATCTGGATGCTTCTTTAGCATTGTTTGTTGATATTTTATTGGCACCTGCGTTTCCTGATGCGCAATTGGCGAGGGTAAAAAGTAATTGGCAAGATCGCATCGCGCAAGAGGAAAGCACGCCATCATCTATCGCGTTACGACGCTTGCCTCCTATTCTTTATGGTACTGACCATCCTTACGGTATTCCATTTACAGGCTCGGGTTATCAAACGACAGTGGCCTCAATTGAACGCAGTGATTTACTGGCTTTTCATGAAGAGCACTTTAGTGTCGATAATGCGACGTTAATGATTGTTGGCGCAACCAGTGAGGCTGAAATTAAACCGCTCTTAGAAGCGCACTTAGGAGGCTGGAAGAACTTCTCTCCTAAAGCTGACGTGTCGAGAGCGTCAGATTTGTCGCCTACAGGGCTAGCTATAGCGGCGCCAGCAGTGCCAGAGACAAGCGAAGCTGTTATATATTTAATTGATAAGCCTGGCTCTCCGCAGTCTTTGATTTTAGGTGGCCAGTTATTACCTGCTACCGTTTGGCCAGATACTTATAAGTTGGATATGGCGAGTGAAATTTTGGGTGGCTCGTTTACTTCACGTATTAATATGAATCTTCGTGAAGATAAAGGTTGGGCCTATGGTGCTCGTACTATTACGATTGATGCCACAGGTGTAAGACCGTTACTGTATTACGCACCCGTACAAAGTGATAAAACAGCAGAATCGCTTCGTGAGTTATTACGTGAAGCCAATGAGTATGGTAGCTCGAATCCACCTAACGAAGATGAACTGTCGCGTTTTAAATCATCGTCTATTCGAAGCTTGCCAGGTAAGTTTGAAACCAATGCAGCTGTATTAGCAGCGCTGGCTGAGATAGTCGCGTTTAATCGTCCCTTAGATTATCTGTCAGTTAGCCAGCAACAAGTATCATCATTAACGATTGCTGACTTGTTACCTATTATTGATGAGCAAATTCATCCTGAGCAAACTATTTGGTTGGTAGTGGGAGATCTAGAAACCATTGAGGATGCAGTGAGAGCGGCTAATATAGCGCCTGTTATTGTGCTCAGTGAGTAGTATTTGAGGGCTATGAGCACGCTTAAACGAGCGTGCATAAGCTTTAAAGGTTTCGGTTAAGGTGTATTAAAGATGCCTAGATATACGATGAATAATAAGCGGTGTTTCTTAAGGGCTTAGCTAGCCAGACTCCTTGAGAAACGGCGCTCCCTCATCCTTTCTAAGAAAGCTTGTAGCGTCATCGGCAGTGAGGGGCTTGCTGTAAAAGAATCCTTGTATGACATCACAGTTCATTTTTTTAAGAATGAGGAGTTGCTGCTCTGTCTCGACACATTCTGCCACTATCTCCATATTCAAACTTTTACCTAAAGTAATAATAGACTGCACGATACCTTCGTTGGCTTGGCTTAAGCCTAGGCCTTTGACAAAGCTACCATCTATTTTAAGCGTGCCAATAGGTAAATCTTGTAAATAACTCATGCAAGAATAGCCGGTTCCAAAATCATCTATCGCAATGTTTATGCCTAAGTCTTTTAAGGTTTGTAATATCGGTCCGGCGATAGATCTTGAATCTAAAAAAGTATTTTCGGTGAGTTCTACTTCTAAATATTCAGGGGCTAAGCCGGTGTCCTTTAAAATTGAACGGATATTATGCAAGCATTGCGGTTGTATTATAAAAGAGGGAGGTAAGTTTATGGACATCTTTACCGGTGTCAGCCCAGCTTGTTGCCAGCGTACATTTTGCTTGCAAGCTTCTTCAAGTACCCATAGACAAAGCTGATGCATAAGTCCTACATCTTCTATTATGGAGAGGAACTGATCTGGAGAGACAAGTTCACCGTTAAGCTTCCATCGTATTAATGCTTCAAACCCGACTATTTTTTCGCTATTACTTTGAATTTGCGGTTGATACATTAAAAAGAAATCATTTCCTTCAAATGCTTTATGTACATGCATTTCCATAGTCAAACGCTGTACGGATTTATTAAGCATGCTCGGATTAAAATAGCAGGATTTTCCGATACCTTGTTCTTTTGCATGATACATACTTATGTCGGCGTGTTTCAGTAAGCTCTGGCAGTCTTTACCATCTAGTGGAAAACGCGCAATGCCAACGCTGGTTGTTACATGTAAACGGTGACCCGATACTATGGTTGGCTTAGAGAGCTCCATAATAATTTTTTCTACAGTAATATCGATGTCTTTTTTTGATTTCACATCTTCAAGCAGCATCACAAATTCATCTCCGCCCCAGCGGCTAATAGAATCAGATACGCGCAGTACTTTAACGAGCTTCGATGCGACCTGTAAAAGCAATTCATCGCCTATACGATGGCCTAGGCTGTCATTAATAACTTTAAATCTGTCTAAGTCGAGAAACAACAAAGCAATTTGAGATCCATTTCTTTCAGCAATATTAATGGCATGTGATAGACGCTCCATAAGCAGGTGACGGTTGGGTAACTGAGTAAGTTCATCATAGTGGGCGCGGTTATAGAGTTGAATTTCATGCGTTTCTATTGTGTCTAGCATGGTGTTAACGCCTAAGATCAGGTCGCCAATTTCATCATTCCGCTCGCTGTTAAGGCGTTTGTGGTAGCGTTCATTCTTTGCTACATAACCCACTAAGCTAATTAATTCGCTAATGGGTGAGGTGAGTCTTTTTTGTAGCGTCCAGTTAAGTAAGTAAGCCAGGATAAGACTGCCTAAAAGCGCTAAACCTATAATTAGCAGGTAGCGCTCTTTTTGAGTATTTAAAGCATCCGTATTAGCTGAGATAACAACAAACCCAAGGTTCTCTTGGCCTATGGTTATTTGTTTGGATAAATAAATATTTTCACCTTTAATCACAAGCTGCTTATTGAGCTCATTGACAGGCATATCAATATACTGGCCTGGACGCGTGTACTCAGCAAACAGCTGCATATCGGCATCGTAAATTTGCGCATATCGAGTAGAGGAGTAACTTTCGAGAGAAGATAATAATACGGAGGCCGATTGCTTATCATTAAAAAGCAAAGCTGACCTACTGGTAGCCACTAACAAAGCAATTTCGCTGTCCATAGCCTCTAGCAGATTGGCTTTGTAGTCGGCAATAAAGTTGGAGTAGAGTAGCCCTGACATAATAAACAATGGAAGAATGTTGATCGCAACCACTGCAATAAGATGCTTATAAAAGAAACCGATTTTATTTCCTGACGTTAAAATACTCATTTGATTCTCGCCAGCTTTAACAGCTCAGAACTGACAGTGACTTGCACTAGGTCTATTTGTTTTAAATTAATTTCGAAACGAAGATTTTTATTTTGCTCGTAAAAAACAATGGCAGTATTGGGAAAAGAAATCTTATCAGAATCAGTGACAATAACGGTGTTTTCAATATGTTCTAAGTTTATAAATTCTAATTTTTCGCCACCTGATTTTTTCACATAGAGTAATTCGCAAGCTGTTGCCGTAGCTAATGGTAGCGCTTTAACCGTATTCTTTAGCATGCCTTGATTTCGAGCTTCTGCCATATTGTTTAAGAATAAAATAAATTCGGATGAGCCATCTACGCAGATTCGTATGGTCGAGGGTGTTTTTTCTGCCTCTGTATTTGGCCATTCAATAAACTGAGTAAAGTTTAAAAGATAGGCGGCTTTTAGCTTATCTTTTTTACTTAAGATGGCTTCCGCTTGAATGGCACTGCATAATAAAAGTCCCGCTAAACCGATAAGATAAAGCTTGAATGCTTTTTTATAGGGTAGGTAAAAAGAGTGCAAAAGCAATATAGGACCCATTATAACAATTTCGAAATATAGAAAGAGCTGCGCCACTTTTCCTTGGGTTGCGGTCCGTTAAGGTTCTGATAAATAGGCTTGCTCAGTTCCATATTGAGTTGATAGCCTTCAGTGATTTTCCAGAGTAACCCCAGGCTTGCACTGATTTTTTTACCGCCATAAAGGTCTGGATTAGTGATGCTGGCAGGGTAGAGAGTTGCCGGGTCACCAGCTAACAACGAGTCATCTTGCCCATGTATCGAGTCGCTATATTGACCTGCTAACCCCACATAGCTTTTCAGTCTTGATGATAAATCGACTTTATACCGACCACTCAGACTATAGTTATTGCCGAGGCGGTAGTCTCTGTCATTGGTGCCTGTGCGGATAGTGGCAGAAGCCTTAAGGCTTAGATTAGGTGCCGAGCTATTTTGATAGCTCAATTCAACAGGGAAATCATAGGTGCCTGAGCCCAGCTGCATAGTGTAGGGCACTTGTTGATTACCCGGGCCTCTGGGTGTGTCACCTTGCTCATCAATAGACCCACTGGGTAAGCTTAGCCCAAGCGAAAGTAACCATGATTCAGAGTTTAAAGCGTAGCTAGCTGACATCACTATATCGCCAATACCATCAGTATTAATAGTGAAGGTGCTATAGCCAGGCACTAAGCTTAAATGGTCAGTAGATTGTTTGATATACGGAACAGATAAATGCCCTTGCCATTGCTCATTAAATTGGTAGCCGACTGAATAAATGTGGGCCGTCTGAGTAATAGTGGTAGGCACTACAGGAAACGTTTTACCGGAGCCGTTAGAAGGTGGCCCTTTGACATCGTTAAAGCTAAGTGATTTGCTACCGTCAAGGTATCCTTCAAATTTTGCCGTTTTGTATTGATAGTTGAGTGTCCAAGGTGAAATTTGGATCTGTTGTTTTTCCGTATCATAAATACTCTGATTAAAGAGCTCCTGTAAGCTCATTTGAGCAAACTCAGAAGGCGTGCTTTGAGCCAGACAATACGAGGTAGCAAAAAAGCATAATAGCGATGAGTTGGTTGCCATTACGACAGGTTTAATTTTCATTTGTAGGCCTTTTCTTTCACTTCTTCAAGCTATAAGAAGAGTGTCTGTTGAGTTTTATATTTTTATAGCTCAATCCATAACCTACAGTGTTTAGTTCGCAATGCAATATTTATTATTTAAATCTATCGGGTTTGCTCGATTTGGTCACAATTTAAAAATATTTTGAGATTTATATGCCTAACACTTTAGGTTATTGGTCTTTAGATTATAAGCAGCATGATTTCATATACCCATTGACGCTAATGTGATTGGCGTTTTTTTAACGGATAACTTTATAATAGTAGATATATCATCGCAGACAACATTATCTGTTAGATTCTTTCCGTGTTGACATTTTATAGTGATTATTTGTGCCCCTTACCGACGAAAGGTTAGCGTTATTGTTTTGTAAATACTGAGCGCTCTAACTATAAAAACTTTAATAAAAGCAGCTCAATTTTAGGAGTCGTTTACGCATCATAAAGCGCTATATTTACCAATATATTATCACTTTAAAAAGCAGTGATTATTATTGATTGGCTTTGATACATTTGATGGTTTATTCGTAATGTGACAATGGTTGATGATTTGTCAGAGCGGGCTTACACTCTGTCGCATGTTTAGCCCAGCAAGGCCTTGTTACTCTGTTTCTATCCGATGAGCGCGCGCTCTCTCTTGGTTGATTTAGCCCCAAAGTGGTGCGACAAGCCAGAATTCAGTCTTGATGGTATAAATTAACAAGGCGCTATCGATTAGCTCATTGATATACATGCATCTGACGAATAGTAATATTAAAAATATCAGATAGAAATAATCTGCCTGTTGACAAAAACATATCCAAAAAATGAATCGAAGTTAATTGGCTTCATAAATAAAATCCAGCATTCAGCGTATTTATGTAATCCATATAAAATTAGTAGTTAGTTTAGGAGAAAAAATGCCCGCTTATAAAGCACCCAGAAACGATATTGATTTTGTGATGAACGAGTTGTTTGATTTTGATGCACATTATCAAGGCTTATCGAATAGTGAAGAGGTTACTCGTGACCTTCGTGATGCGATTCTGAGCGAGGCAGTTAAATTCAGTGAGCAAGTGTTGGCACCGCTGCATCAAAGTGGTGATGAAGAAGGTTGTCATTGGAGCCCAGAGGGCGTGACAACGCCAGCAGGCTTTAAAGATGCCTACCAGCAATTTATTGAAGGTGGTTGGGCCGGCCTTACGATGCCTGAAGCCTTTGATGGTCAAAATCTACCTCATTCGTTAGGCATTGCTATAGGCGAATTAATGGGCGAGGCCAATCATGCATGGGCGATGATTACGGCTTTAAGTTCTGGTGCAAGGCATACACTTATTGCGCATGGAACAAAAGAGCTCCAAGATGCTTATTTACCCAAGTTAGTATCTGGCGAGTGGACAGGTACAATGTGTCTAACTGAGCCGCAATGCGGCAGTGATTTAAGCTTTTTGAAAACGCGTGCAGAAAACAATGATGATGGTTCTTATTCTATTACGGGTACCAAGATTTTCATCTCGGGCGGTGATCACGATTACACTGACAATATTGTTCATATCGTATTAGCGCGTATTCCTGGTGCTCCAGCGGGTAACAAAGGTATTTCATTATTTGTTGTGCCTAAGCGCTTACCTCAGGCTGATGGCTCGCTAGAAGCTAACGCGGTGAGTTGTGGGTCATTAGAAAATAAAATGGGTATTCATGCGAATCCTACTTGTGTTATGAACTTTGATGGCGCTAAAGGGTTTTTAATTGGCGAGGAAAATCGCGGTTTACATTGTATGTTTACCTTTATGAATTCAGCGCGGCTCGATACTTCATTACAGGGGCTTACACACTCTGAGTTAGCGCTTCAAGGTGCCATGACTTATGCGCTTGAGCGTGAGTCTGGTCGATCTTTAGGTGGCGCGAAAGCACCTGAGCGTCCAGCTGATCCATTAATTGTTCATCCCGATGTGCGTCGCATGTTGTTAACCATAAAATCTTTCTCTGAAGGGTCGCGCGCGTTTATTTATTACTTAGCGCAGTTGTCCGATCGTGATAAAGAAGGTGATCCACTGGCTAAAAAGCTAATGGGCTTGTTAACACCTATTAGTAAAGGGTTTATAACCGAATGCGGAATTGAGTCGGCCAATCATGGTGTTCAAGTTTATGGTGGTCATGGTTATATTCGTGAATGGGGTATGGAGCAAAATATTCGCGATGCGCGTATTGCGACATTGTATGAAGGGACTACAGGTATACAGTCCATGGATTTGTTGGGTCGTAAAGTATTGCTTGATGGCGGCCAAACCTTAACGGCCTTTATTGAAATTATTCAGCAAAGCCTACCAGATATTGATGCAGAGTTTAGTTCTTTGCTAGAAGCCCAGATTGCTGAATGGCAATCACTCACTCAAGCGATTATGGTTAGCGCTGGCGGTGATATCGATGAGTTAGGCGCGAGTGCCTTTGATTACTTGATGTATTCGGGCTATGTCATTATGTCGTGGATGTGGGCGCGAATGGCTTCGGTAGCATTAATTAATGGCAAAGATAACGGCAGTGCTTTTTATCGACTTAAAATTGAAACAGCGCGCTTTTACTTTCAAAAAATATTACCGCGAACGCAAATGCATAAGCTGCAAATTGAAAATGGCTGTTCATCGGTAATGCAATCGACGATGGATGATTTTCGCGAGTCGATTTAGAGCTGCTGTATGCCAAGAGCTGCTTAATATCTCGATATATCCAGTAATAAAAAACAGTAAGAGAATAAATATGGCCGCACCTATTTTAGATCAACGTGATTTAGATTTTTTACTTTACGAGGTTTTTGATGTTGAGTCTTTAACCACGCGTGAGCGTTATACCGAGCATAACCGTGAGACTTTTGATGCGGCAATAAGCATTGCCAAACAAGTGGCTGAAAAGTATTTTTTACCTATTCGTTCTAAGGCCGATACGCACCAGCCAATGTTTGAAAACGGTGTTGTGACCATGATACCGGAAATTAAAATTGGACTTGATGCCGTTGTAGCTTCGGGTTTGGCTTCTGCGCGTGCCGATTACGACTTAGGCGGCATGCAATTACCTGAAGTGGTCGCCAGCTGCACTGACGCTTGGCTTACCGCGGCAGCGAGTACATCATTAGGCTATGTGTCATTAACCACCGCGAATGCTAATTTAATTGATGCTTACGGTAGCCAAGCACAAAAAGATAAATGGGTGCTGCCCATGCGCGAAGGCCGCTTTGCCGGAACCATGGCAATGAGTGAGCCGAATGCAGGCTCAGGTTTGGCCGATCTTACCTCCAGTGCCCAGCTAAACGAAGATGGTTCTTACTCTATTATAGGTAATAAGATTTGGATTTCTGGCGGCGACCATGAATTAAATGACAACATTGTTCATCTCGTTTTGGCACGAGTAAAAGGTGCGCCAATAGGGATAAAAGGAATTTCATTATTTATTGTCCCTAAGCATTTAGTGAATGATGATGGTTCATTGGGCGAGCGCAATGATGTTGCCTTAGCAGGTTTGTTTCATAAAATGGGTGGTCGTGGTCAAACATCGACAGCCTTGAATTTTGGTGAGAAGGGCGGCGCTACCGGCTACTTAGTTGGTGAAGAAAATAAAGGCCTCATGTATATGTTTCATATGATGAATGAAGCACGCATTATGGTTGGTTTTTCGGGCGCAATTAATGCGCTGGCCGGTTACCAATATTCTTTAGATTATGCAAAAGAGCGTCCGCAAGGACGCTTACCTTCATGTAAAGATCCTCTAACGCCGCAAGTTAATATTATTGAACATGCCGATGTAAAGCGCATGTTGTTAGCGCAAAAAGCGTATGCTGAGGGTGGCTTTGCCTTATGTATGTTCGGCGCGCAATTAGTCGATGATATTAAAACGTCCAATTCTAAAGAGCGACAGGCGTATGCGGGATTACTGCTAGACACGTTAATACCGGTTATTAAGACGTGGCCATCAGAGTATGGCTGCAAGGCTAACTCAATGGCGATTCAGGTGATGGGTGGCGCGGGCTATGTGAACGAGCATCCTGTAGAAATGTTTTATCGTGATAATCGATTAAACCCCATTCATGAAGGCACTACGGGTATACAGTCAATTGATTTACTGGGTCGAAAAACTCAAATAAAAGGCGGTGCAGGATTTAAAGCGGTTTTGTCAGAAATACGTTCTAGTATTGCAGATACTCAAGGCAGTGAGCGCTTAAAGGGTTTTGCCGCGCAGCTAGAGCAAGCCTGTGTGCAGCTAACGTTAACCACTGAGTTATTGTCGGCAGCTATGGCAGAAAAAAATATTGATCTAGCGTTATCGAACTCGGTTAAGTATCTCGATATGTTTGGCAATATTGTGATTGCTTGGACATGGTTGAAATTAGGCGTTGTGGCCGAGGCAGGTTTGGCGAAAGCTGCGCATAATCAAGATCGTGATTTTTATAAAGGTAAGTTGCAAGCCCTGCAATATTTTTACCGATTTGAATTGCCAGAGATTTATGCTTGGGCCGCATTGTTAAGTGATTTAGATGACACCTGCTATGCCATGCAAAAAGAGTGGTTTTAGAAGTTAGATTATTCTTTAACTTATAGGTTAATAGGTTAATAGATTGGTAGATTAATAGATTAGTAGGAAATTTTGATTTTTTAGGAGCGTCATAATGACAACAACAATAAAAGTGACAGAGATTGCCGATTATATTGGTTTTGAAACAGAACCCACGGATTGGCTTGTCGTAACCCAAGAGCAAATTAATCAATTTGCTGATTGCACTTTGGATCAACAGTTTATTCATACTGATCCCGTTAAAGCCAAAGAAACCATGTTTGGCTCGACCATTGCGCATGGTTTTTTAAGTGTGTCATTACTGTCTCATTTTGCCGAGCAATACAGTGTTGTGATTGATGGCTGCTATATGGGTATTAACTATGGTTTTGATAAGCTCCGCTTTTTGACGCCAGTTAAAGTGGATAGTCGTATTCGTGCGCAAGCAAAATACCTTGAAATTGAAGAGAAAAAGCCTGGGCAGTATCAATTTAAAGTGGCAGTCACTATAGAGATTGAAGGCGTAGATAGACCGGCTTTAGTGTGTGAATGGTTAAGTCTACAAATGGTTCAGTAAGTTTTTAAAAAAACCAAAAAATTAATTTAGCATTATAAGCCATAAGGAGTAACTGAGTGACCATTCAATTTACTGATCAAGTTGCGATTGTAACCGGAGCCGGCGGCGGCTTAGGACGTTCACATGCATTAGCGCTGGCAGCGCGTGGTGCTAAAGTGGTTGTTAATGATCTTGGTGGCGGTGTCGATGGCAGTGGTGGCTCATCGGCAGCATCCGAAGAAGTGGTAGCCTTAATTAAAGCGAACGGTGGTGAGGCGATGGCACATGGCGCTAACGTTGCTAACTATGATGAAGTTGATGATATGGTTCAGCAAGCGTTAAGCCAATGGGGCCGTGTTGATGTGTTAGTGAATAACGCAGGTATTTTGCGGGATAAATCATTCGCTAAAATGACCTTAAATGACTTTAAGCTAGTGCTTGATGTGCATTTAATGGGTTCGGTACATTGCTGCAAAGCGGTATGGGAAACTATGCGTACCCAAGGTTATGGCCGTATTATGATGACAACCTCATCAAGTGGCTTATACGGTAACTTTGGACAAGCCAACTATGGCGCTGCAAAAATGGCAGTAGTCGGTTTAATGAATACTTTGGCAATAGAGGGTGCTAAATACGATATTAAAGTGAACTCGCTAGCGCCTAGTGCGGCAACCCGCATGACAGAATCATTGTTTCCCCCTGAAACGATAGCGACGTTAACAGCAGAAGCGGTGACAGCAGGTGCTTTAGCTTTGCTTCATAAAGAATCCCCCAGCAACTATATTCTCTGTGCTGGCGCAGGTGGTTATTCCTCAACCCGTATTTTTGAAACCGAAGGTGTTTACTTAGGGGCAGACCAGCAAAGTCCAGAAGCCGTAATGGCACAGATGGACGCAATTAATAACCTTGATGGTCAACAAGCTTATGATTCAGGCTTTATGCAGCCTGAGAAGTTTTTAGGTAAAGCGATGGCCTATTTAAAAGCCAATGCCTAGTTTTTTAGCGCAGATGTTCTTTGATTAATAAGAGAGTAAAAGTGATGAGTAAAGATGCGGTTATTGTTTCTGTTGCACGCACACCAATAGGCAAGGCTTATAGAGGTGCATTTAATAATTTAGAAGCACCATCAATGATGGCTCATGCCATTAAACATGCGGTTACTCGTGCGGGTATTGATTCGGCAGAAATAGACGATTGCATTATTGGTGCCGCATTACAGCAAGGTACGCAGTCGAGTAATTTAGGGCGTATAGCCGCGATTGCTGCGGGCTTACCGTCATCTGTTTCAGGTATGACGATTGATCGTCAGTGTTCATCGGGACTAATGTCAATTGCCACTGCCGCCAAGCAAATTGTGATGGATGGTTCGCCGATTGTCGTTGCCGGTGGTTGTGAGTCTATTAGTTTGGTACAAAACGAGCATATGAATATCACTCGCATTATTGATCCGTTAGCGATTGCGAATTCACCCGATATTTATATGGGCATGTTAGATACCGCTGAGTTAGTCGCTAATCGCTATAACATTAGCCGTGAAGCACAAGATGAATATGCCGCGCAATCACAGCAACGTACGGCCGCGGGTCAAGCAGCAGGTAAGTTTGATGATGAGATTGTGGCATTAACAGCCACTAAGCTAGTGGCCGATAGAGAAACGGGTGCCATTAGCGATGAACAGGTGACGCTAAGCAAAGATGAAGGTAATCGTCCATCGACTAACGTGGAAGGTTTAGCCGGTTTAAAAGCTGTGCGTGAAAACGGCTTTATTACGGGTGGTAATGCCTCGCAATTATCTGATGGTGCAGCCGCAGTTGTGATGATGGATAGCACACTGGCATCGCAGCGTAACCTAGAACCATTGGGAGTGTATCGGGGTATGGCAGTGGCGGGTTGTGAACCGAATGAAATGGGTATTGGCCCGGTTTTCGCCATACCTAAACTGTTAGCGCGCAACGGCTTAAGCATGGACGACATTGGTTTGTGGGAATTAAATGAAGCGTTTGCCGTGCAGGTTATATATTGTCGCGACAAGCTCGGCATACCCAATGAAAATTTGAATGTGAACGGTGGTGCTATTTCTATTGGTCACCCCTATGGTATGAGCGGCAGTCGTATGGTGATGCATGCGCTTATAGAAGGTAAGCGACGCGGTGTTAAATACGTGGTCGTAACTATGTGTATTGGTGGTGGTATGGGCGCAGCCGGCTTATTTGAAGTGTTATAAAAAGTGATGGAGCAGTTAGCGTTACGGTAAGATAAAATGATTAATATAGGGCTCTTAGCTGAGAATATTTTATGAGTGAAGTAAACGAAATGAATCCAACCATTGCCGTTCGTGATGGGCAGCAGTTGGACGTTGATGTTGTCGATAGTCTTGTGAAAGAACATGTGGGTGGAGTAACAGGTAAACCTAAACTCACACAGTTTAAAGGCGGTAATTCTAACCTTACTTATTTATTAAAGTACCCCGAGCGAGGCGTTGTGCTGCGCCGTCCGCCGTTTGGAACTAAGGCGAAAAGCGCGCATAGTATGTCGCGTGAATACACTATTATGAACAAAATTAAGCCGGCTTTTGCTGCGGTGCCAGAAACCTTTTTCTATACCGATGATGAGTCGATTCTAGGCTCTGAATTTTATTTAATGGATAAAGTTGAAGGGTATTCAATAGAAACTGAAATCCCAGCGGCTTGGAAGTTTGGTCCCGATGAAAATCATCAGTTAGCCATGTCGATGTTTGACAAACTTATTGAATTGCATCAAGTGGATTATAAAGCGGTTGGTCTCGAAGATTTTGGCCGCCCCGATGGCTATGTTAGACGCCAAATTGAAGGCTGGACCATGCGCTTTGAAAAGTCATTAACCGATGATGTGGAATCATTTGCTGATGTCCGTGAATGGCTACTAGATAAAATTCCCAGTAAGCAAAATAGCTCAGCCATACTGCATGGCGATTTTCGTATCGATAATATGATTGTTGATGCAGAAAACCCTTTGCATGTTAAAGCCGTATTGGATTGGGAAATAAGTGCGCTGGGTGACCCATTAATGGACCTAGCAAATACATTAGCGTATTGGGTACAATCTGACGATACTGCTGCCATGAGAGCCTTTGCAGTACAGCCAAGTGATGCTGATGGTATGCCGACACGTAGTGAGTTACTCAGTTATTACGGTGACAAAACGGGCATTGATATTAGTCGATTCGATTTTTATGCCGTTTATGGTTATTTCCGTAATGCTGTAATCTTACAGCAAATTTACTACCGTTTTTACCATGGCCAAACTACCGATCAACGTTTTGCCAGATTTGCTTTAGGTGTAAAGACCTTATGTGAACATTGCCGAGCATTAATTGCGGCTTCCAAATTATAGTGATGCGTTAAATATACAACGCATTAAAAGTTGTTCTGAATATTAATAAGACCCAATAAGAGCCAATAGGTTAAAGATTATGGATTTAGAAATAAGTGATCGTTTAAAACCGATATTAGCAAACGCCGTAGCGTTTATTGAAAATGAAATTATGCCGCTTGATCAAGAATTTTTAGATGAAGTGAATGTGGGTGATCGCTGGGAGCATACCGACAGACAAAAAGAGATTCTTTCAACATTAAAAGAAAAAGCGCGTGCCAAAAATCTATGGAATTTCTTTTTAACCGATTTTGATGGCGGCGGGGGCTTAACGACCGTTGAATATGCCTATATTGCTGAGGCGACCGGTAAGTCACATTTGGCACCTGAGATATTTAACTGCAATGCGCCCGACACCGGCAATATGGAAGTGTTAGCGCGCTATGGCTCAGAAGCGCAAAAGCAACAATGGTTAGAGCCTTTGTTAGCGGGTGAGATTCGCTCGGCATTTGCAATGACAGAGCCTGATGTGGCTTCAAGTGATGCGACTAATGTTGCTATGTCTGCGGTTTTAGATGGTGATGAATGGGTGCTTAACGGCGAAAAAACCTATTGTTCGGGTGCGGGGGATCCGCGCTGTAAAATACTTATTTGTATGGTCAAGTCAGAGTTAGATGCTCCCAAGCATCAGCAGCAATCACAAATTTTAGTGCCATTAGACTCAGAAGGCTTAGAGAAAGTAAGACCGATGGGCGTGTTCTCTATGGATGATGCACCACATGGTCATTATCATTTACGCTTTACCAATGTGCGAGTACCTGCCGATAATATTATTTTAGGGCGAGGACGTGGCTTTGAAATTGCCCAAGGTCGCTTAGGGCCAGGTCGTATTCATCATTGCATGCGAGCTATTGGCGTTGCAGAGCAAGCCTTAGAGATGCTATGCCAGCGAGCGACTAGCCGTAACGCCTTTGGTAAACCGTTAGCGGAGCTGGGAGGCAACTTCGATATTATTGCTGACGCTCGAATGCAAATTGATATGGCGCGTTTATTAACGCTTAAAACTGCCGCGTTAATTGATGGTGATGATGCTAGAGAAGCGCGCACTTGGATATCTAAAATCAAAGTGATTGTACCCAATATGGTGCTGAAAGTGATTGATGAAGCGATTCAGATGCACGGTGCAGCCGGGGTTTCACAAGATTTTAAACTGGCTCATATGTATATGTCGGCAAGAACATTACGTTTAGCCGATGGTCCTGATGCGGTTCACCGTCGTCAAGTTGCTCGAGCAGAGCTTCGCAAATACAGCTAGTGCAAACCCTTGCCCTATAAAAACATGGCTAGGGTTTTAGCTTTTCTTTACAGGACTTTTAATAACAGAGCTTGCAATAACAGAGCTTGTAATAACAGGATTTAGTGATCATGACCGATAGTTTTAATGCTTTTGTAATAAATAAAAATGATGACGAAACATCAAAGCTTAAAACTGTGGGTGCTATCACCGCTTTGACGCTGGGAGATTTACCCAATGAAAAAGTCTTAGTTGCCGTTGAGTATTCTTCATTAAATTATAAAGATGGTTTAGTGGTCACGGGTAAAGGTCGTGTTTGCCGCAGCTTGCCAATGGTGGGTGGTATCGATTTAGCAGGCACGGTTGTGGAGTCTGCAGATACTCGCTACCAAGCTGGTGATAAAGTGTTAGTGAACGGTTATGGTTTATCCGAGAGTCACTGGGGTGGCTACAGCCAAATGCAGCGTGTTAACCCTGATTTTTTAGTGAAGTTAGATAAACGTTTTTCTAGCGAGCAAGCGATGGCCATTGGTACTGCGGGTTATACCGCTATGCTTTGTGTCATGGCCATTCAAGACCATGGCGTTAAGCCAGAAGATGGCCCTGTACTAGTGACGGGCGCTGCCGGTGGCGTGGGTTCAATGGCGGTAATGTTATTGGCTAAGCTGGGTTATTCAGTGACGGCATCGACAGGGCGCGTAGAGAGTACGCAAAACTTCTTAAAGACGTTAGGTGCTAGCGATATTATCGATCGTGCAGTTTTTGAGGCGGAGTCTAAGCCTTTAGCGGCTGAGCAATGGGCTGCGGTAGTGGATTCGGTGGGTGCGCAGCCGTTGGCGTCTGTGTTGGCGCAGGTTAAGTATGAAGGCATTGTTGCGGCCTGTGGTTTAGCGGCGGGTATGAGTTTACCGACGACGGTGGCGCCTTTTATTTTACGGGGTGTGACGTTGCGGGGTATTGATTCTGTGATGGCTAGTCAGCCACGACGAGCGCGTGCTTGGGCGGCTATGGCTGAGTTGGTTGATGCAGAGGTGTTGGCTTCTTTGTATGAGGTTAGGCC
>Ga0115007_10000848_pt1 | contig 20109 bp, 16 predicted proteins | sample ArcOceMetagenome_2_FD_87166 | JGI IMG/M metagenome (GOLD analysis project Ga0115007, IMG submission 87166) | Marine eukaryotic phytoplankton communities from Arctic Ocean - Arctic Ocean ARC135M Metagenome | ecosystem: Environmental > Aquatic > Marine > Oceanic | place: Arctic Ocean | collected...
GGTCGTGTTGTGGTTGTCCGAAGGTTGTACTGAGTGTATGCTCGTTCACCATCAATTTTATGGAAGTGCTCTTCGAAGGTTGGTTTGTGTATTTGTATTCCATTTCGTTCGAGGTAGTTGAACACCAAGGATACTTTAGTATTAAAGAATTCATCATATTTAGTTTTTTCTCTGTTAATATTCGCTTTTAGATCTTCAAAAATGTGTTCGCACAATTCATAATGTTTAACAATCGGGATAATCGTGTTTACGCAAATTTCATCCTTATGTTGGTTGTAAAATATTTCGTGTGCTTTGGTAGTTGGTCGTATATACGTATGAGGTGGTGCGGTTATGTCATAAAGAGTTTTGTTTGGAAAATAATGTAATATTTCCTTCTTATCGCGACAATACAATTTTTCAAATTTGTTTATTAACCTTTCAATGCTTGTCTTATACGTGGTTAACTCATTAGTAACTTCACTATGATGTATACCCACCATAAAGCCTTTAGATGCTTCAAGTGGTCTAATATACATTAAACTTACGTGATTTAGTACGGGGTGTATCGTATCATTATAAGGGATTACTTCGATGAAAGCCTCCTTATAACTACTATTAATTAGAACATCTAACTGTTCCTTATTTTCTATCAACCAGTACATATACCTTTATTTATGGGTAAATATACGATTAATTTATGCGGTAGCCTAGTTTTTTAGTAGTTTTTTCTTCTTGATGTTCCTACTTCACTATTAACCCTTACTTTTATATTTCCTTTTATTTCATCTCCTTTAAAGGGGATTAAAATATTGTGGAATGTAGGTTTGTGAAATTTACCTTCCATTATTTTCCCAAGATTAGGATTAACATGATAAAAACCAGCATAATTTTCGTTATTAGTTTCTATTTTTAATTCCCCACCCTTAGTATTAAAGAAATTTTGAGAGGTAGGTTTAAAGTGTTTAAGATATCTAGAATTAAACCACATTGAAAACCCAAACCATTTTATTTGATTTTCATTTAATAAAACTATATTTCTATTAGTAACATATACATCAATAGGATTACCTGTTAAATTCCAAGGTAAAGATACTGAGGAATATAGTTCGTGTTGGGTGTTGTTGTTTCTATTTTGATAATTGATAAAGGTGGGTTTATCCGTTTCCAGGTAAACGTTTTGATTTATTTTTTTTAAAAAGTATCTTGTAAACTCTCCTATAGTATAATCTTCTTGTGTTGGAAAAACAACTTTGGAGGTAGGGGATGGTGCCAAACGTGGGGGTTTGGTAGAAGCATTTTGATATGAAGGGGGTGTTAATGATAAAGAAGTATTTGTTCTATTAAATGTTCCTTCAACTCCTACTTCTACATCTTTAGAGGAATCATTTTGAATATTTCTTATTAAAGGGAGGTTATTTCCATCTTGTGGAGAAGCTCCTGTAAAAAATTTACCATCAGAAGTTGAGTAGTAATTTCCCTTATAAGGTAAACCTGTAGATTGAACTAGAAATTCATCTTGTGAAGTATATAAATCTGTGGTTATTTGTGATAGTGGATAATACATTTTAACTGTTGAATTGGTTTGCTAAATCACCTTTTGCTTGTAGGCTTGCACTAGATTTTGCTATATTTATATTGCTTCTAGAGGTTGAACGTGATGTTGCTCTACCTACTGCTGTCCCTATATTTTTCCCGTCATCATACTCAATTGTTACCTTTACTTCCTTACCATTGACCTCTTCGGTTACTTTTGCAAATTGAGGGTAGTAAGTAAAGGTAGATGTTGATGAAGATGTTGTGGTAGTTGATTCTCCGTCTAATCCCATTAACATTTCTAATAGTTCTTTTTGTGGGAAAATATCAACTTTATCTGGTCTGTATGAGTTATGAGTATATAAACCTGGTACTTGTCCTGATGCGTTTTTAGAAATGTCATATTCTCCATTTGTTTTTGTATTTGGGAACATTTCTTTATAGTTTTCAGGAGTTAACTTTAAGGGGATTGAAGGATAACTATTTTTCCATCCTCTTAGTATTGTTTCAAGTGATTTTATTTGACCATCGGTATATTTTTGGAATCTTACATAACCTCTATAACCACCTGGTACTTTATCAACAAAACTTTCTATAGTACCATTACTGGAAATTCGGTAAGGTTCAGCAACTTGATTATCAGGTACTTCTTGACCCGACCAAGATTGCCATACACGTTTACCTTGGTTATTTTTTTTCAGCGTTAAATACCCATAACTTGATATTTCAACGGCTAATGAATGTTTTTGAAGAAAGGCGTTATTAGGTAAATCCGTACCTAAATGATTTGACCAATATTTGTCTTCATATAATTGTTCTGTTTGTCCTGTTCTAGGAATAATGTAATGGGTAGCTAGTGGATATGATTCTTTTTGCCAACCTGCAATATACCCAGCAGCAGTATTATTTCCCGCGGTATGATGTAGTACTATTTGAGTTTTAGTTGTTTCTTCAGTATCATATATTAAACCTGTTCGTGAATTTGAGTTTAATAAATCTATTGATGTTGTTAAAGATTTAGCTAATGCTGGGTTTAGAAAAAGTTTAGAATCTTTTGCAATAGAATCATTAACAACATCAAAAAAGTTAAATTTTTCTAAAGAGTGTGCTGCTGTTTTAGGTGTTGAAAGTGTTTTTAATTCCGTTGACCAATCATTATCGGATATTGTATGGTTTACGTTTTTAATTAAAAATTCTACAGATCTTGGATATTGTCTAGGTAAAAGTTTTTGTCTTATATTTAATCTATTATAAAGTTTTATACCACTTATTCCATCACTCTCTAAACTAAAATCTAAGGGTATAAATCCTATTTTAGTAGAAGGAGCACCATATCTACTATATATTTCATTATCAATCTTATCTACATATGCTTTAAAGGCTTTTTTACCAGCATTAATAAAATCTGGGTTTAAATCATAATATAAGTGTCTGTCTTCTGGGATTGTGTTTGCTTTTCCCCCAAAACCTTGGATTAAATATCTAACATAGTCTGCACTAAAGGAATTGTACCTATCAGTACCTTTTTTATCAATTAGTCTTTCTTTTTCAATTTCTGCAGCTTTAGAAATTTTTCTTTTTTCAGCTATTTGTACATAATCACTCCAAAAGTTATAATTATTAACAGAAAAAGTAACTAAATCATTACCATCTGGGTTTCTTGTACCCTTAAATGTGATATCTTTAGCTGTACTAGATTGAAATGCACTTTCCTTAGGTTTACGTACTATTGGTACTGACGCACCACCAAAACCAGATAAAAGAGATGGAATAATTTGTAATCCTGTAGTTCCATCTATTCCAACATAAGTGTCTATAGATGCTTCTGCAAATGATGCAGATAATATTAATACATCATCGTTAGTAAGGATTTCATCGGAAGATATTTCTTTTGGGTCAACTAAATTTAATTGGTATTGATCCTTTAAACCTGAATTCCAACTTGAAAAAGCGGTAGCATCATAGTTTTTAGTTGAAGTACCATTAGATGTTGCCCCTATAGATATCATAGATGATAATTGGGGGGTTATTTTTGTTTCAAAATTAAATTTTCTAAGAATATTTGAAGTTGAATTTTCTATGTTATACCCAAATAGCTCAAAATCAACATCATCATCCTCTTTAAATTTATCTGAGTATTGTGAGGTCTCAATACCCCTAATTTTATTTTGGTCTTGGATTACTATTTTATAGTCATCTTCTATTATAGGTTCTAAATTACTAATGTCTCCTAAAGCAGAATTAATACCATCACATAAATTTTGTAAAAACTTATATAAAAATACTTCTCCTTTTTTAGTAGATTTTGATAAGCAGGTAGAAATAAAATCATAATTTACATATATGTTCATAGTTTTACCATAAACACAATCAGTATTAGACTCATCAACAGTAAACCATTTTTTTAAATCTTTTTGGGAAGGGTATCCTACATTAATATATGTAGCTTTATCTTTGCCTGGTTCTTCTGTGGAAGAAATATTATTTGAAAATGTAGGTTTTACAAAACAAATTCTAGGATCTAATGATATTTGATTAGGATAAGAGGACATAATGTTTGACTCAACATCATTATCTAAGTCTATTACAGCGTTACCATTAGTACTATGAATACATAACTGTTGTATTTTTAAAAGTAATTCCCCTAAAGTTAAAAAATAACTATATTTATCCCTATCAAGAAAGTTTTGTGTTGTAGGTCTTGTATCTTTTTTTCCATTACTATCAGTATTATATGTTGTCCTAGTTTGGAGAGTTGTTTCTTCTCCAGTAAACAAATTAAAATAGTTAGATTCTATTCCACCCTTCCATTTTGTTACTCCTGTATTCCCAGGATTTATTATATCTAAAAATAGGCTATAAGCTAGAGTTGAGTTACCTGCATTTGTAACTATTGTAGATTCCTCGGAGAGTTTTTGGTTTTCTTTTTTTCTATCTCTAAGATTATTATCATTATATCGTTCAAGATCAAGTTTGATTTGTTCTTTACTAACTTCAAATTTAGGAAGGTTTACTTTTAATGATTCTATAACATCTCCTACTGTAATTAGATTTAAGGTAATATTATAAGTTCCATCGGTATCAAAATCCCACGAAAAATTAGAAACCCTACCAATAAAACCATCATAGTTACCATTATATAGCTTTCTATAATATTCTACTTTTTTAATTAAATCTTGAAAATTGGTTCCTTCATTATCTTGAAACCAAACATCTTCCATTAGGGTATTACCCATTTTTTCAATCGCTACAGATTGACTATTTATATATTTATCCCAACCCCACTCTAATAACATAGTGTAACCTAACCTTATATATAATAATTCTATTAATTCAAATTGGAATTTATTATGTGCTTTTATATTAACTGTAGCCTTTCTAATAGAACCTCTATTTAAAGCTGTAACTTTAGCATCTATTAATCCCGGGGGAGGAACTAAACCTTGATTATTTCCACCTAAACCATAAGCATTATTAGTATTCCAAAAGGAAGCTTTGTTTGTTACACCTGATCTAGAAATGTATGAACCATTTGTAGTTTTCTTTTCATCTGTATCATATGTAGAAGATACTACTTTAGATAAAGAATTAAATAATACAGCTTCAGTTGCTAAACCCTTACCCATAAATCTTCCTTTAAAGTCTAGATCAATATCTTTTAATCTATCAACACCAGTTGTTCTACTATCTTCAACCTCTTTTAGGGTTAAGTTTTTGTATTCTTCTTGTTTTCGAAGTTCGTCTAACATCTCTTTAGCAGTTAATATCCTTACAGAAGAACCTAATTTTAACCACGCATTTCTATTATTTTGGATTTGCAGAAAATCTACAGACCTAGTGCTATCACCAAAACCACTACCCGCTATTTGTTGGCGGATCTTAATTTGATCTGTTGTATATTTTTCTATTCCTTCACCTACTAACCTTGCCATAACTTTTTAATTTCTTTGATTTAACCTATCATAATTGGCTTGTATTAACCCTATATTAGTGGGAACTCGAAATTGAATCCCTAGTGGGAGATAATATGAGTCTTGATTTAAAAAATTATTTGCTGATGAAATTATCCACCATAAACTAAAATCACTATAATATTGTTGTGCTAATATATCAAACCTATCTCCTGCTTCTGAATATAAATAAATATCACTAAAATTCAATGGGATTTGAGGATATTTTACTCCACGATAATGCCTAGGAGTTGGGGATCCAAGTTGGTTTTGGTTTTTTATTATTTCTATTTTAGTATATCTAGACATTATTTTGGTATATAGTTTATATTTTTGTCCTCACCTCCATAATTATTGACTAATGATGTCCCATCTGTAGAGGTTTGTGATAAGGCAATATACTGTTCTTGTCCGTATTTTCCAACGAATTTTCCACCATTAGTACCAACCTTAGCACCCTTTGCAAAGTCATTACTTTGTACTTTTGGTACAAAGTTATGTATTGGTATAAAATTAAATCCTGATACATTACATATCATAGGCATTTCTTTTACAGATGCATCTCTTGTAGCTGTATCAGTATCTGATATTGCTATATCCCAAGGTGATTCATCCGGTATAGATAAATTAAGTCCTGTCATAATACCTACTTGTTCATATAGATACCCACCTACTGTTAAGGTGATTAAATTACCACTCATATACCCCGTACTAGAATAGTCAGGAGCGGTAACTGATGCTAGGTAGTTTAATTTCTGCCACATTGGGATAAGTTCTTGTTTAGATTGAGCAGCTACCGTCCAACCCATAGATATTTTTCTATCAAATCCCCCATATTTATAAAATTTTTCACCCCTACCCATATAATTGGTACCTTTCCAATCTGCTGTAAAGTTATCTTCAAAGCTATTTATAAAAGCTCTAAAATGAATATAGGTTTTTAAGGAAGGATCTGTGTTAGATATTACTCCTATTCTAAATTTAACTAAATCGTTTTTAATTTTGTTGTCTGTTACTACACCTGATTGGTAAATAGGGAAAGCGTTGATTTGGTCTAATGCATTTTTATAATCAGAATTACCTTCTACAGAATCAATTGAAGAACCAATATCTCTTCTACCTATTGTATAACTACTTCTATTTGCTCTTTTACCTGGGTTTCCTAAGCTAACCCTTTGTTCTATTCTTCCAGCTTGAGTGTATTCTATAGATTTTGGAATATAATCTGTTCCTTCAAATGGTTTTGAAAAGTTTTCAACCTTTCCTCCCTTACTAACTGGGTCTTTGCCTTCTATTTGTTCTTGTGATAGTTGCAATTGAGGAACAAAGTCTTCAGTTCCACTTTTTAATTTACCAGTGTCTGTTTTTAAATATGTTCCTGGTTGGTAAACACTATCATCTCTAATTCCAAAAACTTTATCAAATAGACGTCCAGATTCTGTTTCAAACCCAAATATAGAGGAACGGTATGTGTTAAATATACTTGTTTTAAATACATTATCTAATTTAATATGATAATTTGGAACAAATTGTTTAGATACGAATCTATTGTCTTGTAGCTTTAATGTAGGGTTATTAATACCAGTTCTTTGGTCACCTACCATTACAATGTTGGTTTTACCAACACCTAAAGTAGCACCTGGCCCCCCAGAATAAGAATATAAATCATTGACTCCCTGAGTATCTGTATTGATTTTATCAAGTAAACCATATAATCTACTTTTAGGACCATCAGTTGAATTAGTGTGAATAGTATTTAAATATGTAGGTAAACCTAAAAGAGAATTTCCATCCGGAGATCCAACTGTAGTTTTAAAATTAAATCCTAAACCTTGTTTATCTAAATGAAGTCCTATAGCATTACCTGCTGCTTGACCTATTGTAGATAAAGGTGTATATATACCCTGATTTAATGGAGGTACTAAACTACGTAAAAGATTACCAATAGCTGTACCTTCACCACCTGGGATTACTACCGCATCCTCTTTTGCAACTACGTATCCTACTTGAGAACTAACATTAGTTAAGGATAAAATATTTTGTTTTGCTGTAAATAACGTTCCTATTAAGTTAACAGGTCTTCGTCCGTTATTAGAAGCATCAATCCCTAACGGATCGTCAGCGTTTGTTGTGTTTATTTCTCTTCCTTTTCCAGGATAAAATAAATTTGATATTCTTTTAACATCATTACTTACAATCTTAGGCAGTAAAGTTCCACCTCGTAAAAGAAAATCAGGTCCTCCTGTTTTACCAACATCTGATAAATCATCTGGGATTGAAGTTCTTACGAATGGTTGGCCACTATTACCTCCTCCAACTGTATCCTTACCATATCTTAAAGATTTAAGATTGGTTGTTAAGTTAACTAATGCCATATCCTACTTTTAAGTTGGAAGATTATCTAAATATCTTGTAGGTGCTGCTGGCGACTCTAATGTTGAGGGTTGTGGTAAAACTCCGTTTAATGGAGTTACATTTGCTGCTTCTGGGTTTCCTATAGTAGAATATTGTCTATGTAAAGTAGACGTTGCAAATTCTGGTGTGTTAGGCGTTGACCCATTCAGACTTGTAGCTGAAGCTTGACCCGATATTAATTTGTTTAATAAACTCATAATTGTTTGTTTTATTATAAATATTAAATTATTGTACTTCGTACATACCTATTGCTGATAATTGAGGTTGTTTTACTTGAAAATTAAGTATCTCCTCTAATAAAGAGTTTGTTTTATCTGCTTGTTCATTATTTTGTGGTAATGTAGTGGTTGGAGTTGGAGCTTGTTGTACAATAGTTGTTGTATTTCCTCCACCTTTTGCTGCCATTTCTAAAGCTTTAGAAGCTCCTGGTGCCGCTACCAAATCATCATTTGGGGAAAGTTCAAATAAACCACCTTCTTTAGTAGATATTCGTGTTTTACCATCTGCGGCTGAATCAACATCTCCTGCTTTATTATAATATTGATATCCTAATGTTGCTGCTGATATTGCCGCCGCTATACCTAAAGCAGGTCCAATAACAGGAATACCTCCTAAAGCATTAAAGGCTTTCATAGCCATTTCAGAAATTAACCCTAGTAATGATGTTTTTTGGGCCTTAGCTTTCCTTTGTTCCATAATTAGTGATAAAGCATCCCACCCTGCTTTTATCTTTTGAATTGCTAATATTGAAGCAAAACCTATTGCTATAGAACCAACTATAGTTTGCATTATACTTAATTGTTCATTAGCTCCTGTAAATATACCTACTATGCCTGATATTGAATCTACAACATATCCTATAGTACTACCTATCATACTAAAAGTACCAGATAATATTGCTACTGCGGGGATAAGAAGGTCTACTATTGGGGAAATTATCTGCATTACAGGGCCTGCTATAGATATAAATACTTCTCTTAATTTTTCAACAGATTTATTTATTCTTTCTTGAACAGATGCTTGGTTTTTTAAAGACTCAAAAGATTCTTCACCAAGTTTCTTTTTAATTTGTTCATTAGATAAGCCTTCAGCTTGTAATTTATTTATTCTTTGTTCTCTTAAATTTGCTTCTTCTTCAGATACATTTCCTATTTGTTCTTGGACAAATAATGTTTTTGCTAATTCTTCTCTATTCATACCAACAGCTTTAGCTAACGCCTCCTGTTGGATTCTATTCATTTCACCAAATTCCGCTGATGAACCTGCTTGTTTAGCTATTTCTGTAGCTACTGTTGCTAAATCGTTATTTAAAGCTGCTTGTCTTGCTTTTTCTAAATTTAAATCTTTATTTAATAATAATTCAGCTTGTAATTCATTTTCAATAGAAGATTCAAAATCAAGTAAACTATCTGCTATACCTTCTACTTTACCCATTTCTAAACCTAAAGCCTTTACCGTAGCTACAGTTTGTCCTATTAAACCTGCATCTTTACCAAATGATAAAGTTGTAGCTGCTGATATGTTTGAAATGTCTTTTAATAAAGTTTTTTCGTTTAAAACTGATTTATTTTTAGTGGCAGATGCTCTTGCGGCACCTAAAAATTCTTTTGTAATATCTTCAGCATTACCTTTAGTAGCATTAGTTAAGGCAACAATACCTTTTTGGTCTTCCATTGTAAGACCTGCTGCTTCTCTTAATTTGGTATAAGTTTTTAAATTTTTAGAATTAAGCATTACATTAGTACCTAATTCAGCATTTACAGCCATAAGAGATTCTTGTAATCCTTTTGTAGTTATGAATATATCCCCTGAAAGATTAGAAACTAACTGAAGTTCATTACGCATTGAACTTGCTTCATTATATGACATATTCATACCCTTAGCTAATTCACCTGTTGCCTTATCAGATGCCTGGATGGCACCTATAATTTCATCAAATAAGAATTTAGCTATTGCTAAGGGGTCTGTAAGGTTCCTCACCATGGATTTACCCAATGAACCTATACCTGCTTTTAAAATTTTTACTTTACCCCCAAACGTTGCTGTTTCTGTTCCCCCTTTAGTAACTTCATCTGCCACCTTTTCCATAGCAGTTTTAGCATCATCAATTCCTAATTGATCAACTAAACCTCCTAAACCTAATTTATCTAAACCTTTTTTAAGACCACCAATTAAGGCACCCCCAAGACCCATAGCATCATTAATTTTAGTTTCTTCAGCAAGTCTTTTTCTAGCAGTAGTTAATAAATCATTATATAAAACATTTTCATTTGCTAAAGTTCCTTCAATTTCAACTAAAGCTGCTAATTCTCTATCAGTTATTGAATTAGCATCATATTTTTGTTTAAGATTTGTATAAAGGGTTTTTTGGTTTTCTTTCTCAGCCTTAATTTTATCTTTAATAGATATTAATTCTTTTTTACTAAGTTTATTAATACCTACTTGATCATTTTGTAGTTTTTGGGCTAAACCCGAAAGTGCATTAAAAGATTTTTTTGCATCCGCTAGTGGTTTACTAGTATTTTGCATTTCTTGGACTACATTTTTAAAACCAGATGCAAGACCAGAAATATCACTAGTGGCATCTTGAAGTTCTGTTCTTAAGGACTTGACAACTCTTTCAGCCTCATTAAGTTCCTTAACATCAAATATCTTAATTTGCTTACCACCCAATTGTTTGTTGATTTCTTGGATTTGGTCATTAAGTTTTTTTATTTGGTCTTGAGCTGCCATTGATATAGTTGGTTTTGTTATAAATATTACTAATTATAACTTGTTTTACCTTTATATGCCTTACTTGCTTCGGCAAATGCTGGGGTATTAACTTTACCGTCAGGGTTAACTAGGTTTTTAGCACCTTTACCTCCATTAGAAGCCTTTTCGTTCGCTTTTTTCTCTTCCTCATAATGGGATAACATTTCACTGTATGTAAATTTACGTAACCATATAGGCATATTGTAGACAGAAGGATAATCATATCCTCCTTTACCATGAAATAATATTTGATGTATTTGGGAAAATAAGTTTTTCCTAAATAAAGGGGCTACTTTAATAGTCAGGCCAAAAAAACGTTAGGCCAATAGGGACCTCTGCCTCCTCTCCATTATCCAAAATATAGGATAAATTTACATCTGGTTGGGTAGTTTTGATATGGTCTCTGAAAGCACGAGAATCTCTAGCTAAAAAATAATTATCAACGAAGTCTCTAATATCTTTTTTTTCCTCTTTTCCGTCTACTGATAATATTATATGTTTTAATCTAGTAGATAATTCAGGAGAGGCATCTTTTTGAAGTCTTTTTAAACCTGCTATTTCTCTATTTATTGCTTTTTCATCATGACCCGTAATAAGTTTATAGGTAATTACGTTGTCGGTTGAAGGTAAAGTATATGAAAATTCATTTTTACCTGCTTCAAATTTAGATTCATCAAATTCTTTATTTTCTAAAGTAGAGCAATCTATAGTATGAGATTCACCTTTTATTTTTACTTCATAATCTTTACCATATCCTAAAATACGAGAAGCTATTAATAAGGCATTTTTATCTCCTACTATTAAATCGTCGGCATTAATGTTTTTATCGATAATTAAAGAATCTAATAATTTATCTAATACTGTACCCTTTTGGATGTAAGATTGGTTAGACAAAATATCTTCTTCTCGAGCAGTCATGTATTTCATTTCTACTTTACCGCTTGATAGGGGATTGTCTTTAGAATAGATTAAACCTTTAGAAGGTAATTCTACTTCTTCGGTTGGGAATTTAAATTCACTCATAGTCTTTATTTGGTTAAAACGTTTTTATCAGTTATACATATGTAATATAAAAAAAAGCTTGGCGGAAGCCAAGCAATTTTATATAATTTATGTATTTTTCTTTTTAGAAATTTAAGATACAGTAATCTGGTTGTACTGTTAATTGTAGTTCTACAGCAGCACTTTCATTATCCCAGTTGTAATCTCCGAAATTTGCTTCGGTAATCATAGCTCCTTTGATAATCCATTCTGAAACGATATCTCCTACAGGTCCTAATACGTTCATAGTTAAATCTTTTTTATAGAAATCACTATATCCGTCTCTACCCGTTACTGACTCATGGTGTAATCTAACCCATTCCATACATGCTTGTGCACCACTTGGAGTAATTGGATCAAATAACGTCATTTGAATTGTGTTCCAAAGTGTTTTACCTTTAACGTATCTTGCAACGTTGATATGGTTTAACTGGACTGTACCTTGTGTTAATGAAACTGCGCCCATACCTTTAATTTGGTATGAAGGAATTCCATCTACATACAATATAAACCTGTTTTGTTGTTTCGGTTCAAATGCTGTGTAAAATATCTCGTTTGGGTCTAATACTGCCATTTTTTATATATTTTTATTATAAATATTTATAATTATTGTTTTTATTCAGGAAATGTTGCTCCAGTTGGTAAAACATTGAAATCTAGAATAATAAATTCAGCTGTTTTAGTTGGTTGTAAATAAATCTGACCTACTAGCTCATTTCTATCTATAACATCTGGTGTGTTATTTGTAGCATCCATTACTACTTTAAAGGCGTATAATCCTTGTCTTTGTTGTACTGATTCTAAGTATGGGTTTACATTTGCTAAGAAGTTGTTTCTTGTTGCATTTGTATTTTGTTCAAATACTAAGTTATCTGATACTTGTGTGATATATCCTTTAAGTGCAATTAATAATCTACGTACATTTACTCTATCTAAAGCACTTGCTCTTTTCTGTAAAGTTTTCTGTCCAAATACTACAACTCCACTTCCTGGGAAGGTTGCAATTGGGTTTACATTTGCTTCGTATAAAGTATCTCTATTACCTGATGTTAATTTTCTTTCTGCTCTTACTACACTTCCTAAAGCTCCTCTAAGCAAACCTGCTGGTGCAAACCATGGGTCTGATGAAGCATCTGTAAATGCATAAACTGCAGGAATATATGTTGAAGCTGGTGCCCAAACTGTTTGTCCGGTTCCGGCATCTACCGTTTGTAACCATGGCCAATAAGTAGCAGCATATGAGCTATCATAAGCACTTGCTTGTGTTGTAACTGTGTTGATTGACGCATTATACGCTACAACATCAATCACTGCCATACAATCTGTTCTACCTTGTGCTAATGTTACTAAACCAGTTGTTTGTGCAGCGTGATCCTGAGAATTTAATCCTGGAGCAGTTACTACATTAAACTGATAATCATCAGCATTACTTAGTAAGTTAATTGATTGTGTATAATCGTTTGGAGCTATACCTTGTATATTTGTTGGTGAGATTAGCTCATTAAATTTAGCTTGTTGGTCATCTCCAAAATTTACACCTACAGCACCCGCAAATGATCCAGATTGTATTCCTGGTAGGCTACTAGTAAATTCACTCTTAGCTGTTCCATTATTATCAAAATAGGAAGGTGTTGGTGAGTTTACTGATGAAACATAAATGTAAGAACTTCTTTGTGGGTAATTACCATTTGTTTTAACAAAAAAGTCTGTACCATCTTGTTCTACTGTTTGATATGTATCACCTATTACTTTTGAAATATAATTTACTGCAGTAGGGTCTAATGATACATTGTTATATGTTTCTAATATAGCTTTTTGTGTTGAAGTATCGTTTCCTCTTCTTACTAGTAATGCAAATTGTCCTGAAGATGTGTTTACAGAAGCTATTTCCCATCTAAGGTTAATTGCTGATCCGCTATCTAAAGTTCCATTTGCTGAATTTACTACTTGATCATTATTCATTACTTCACCTTCAGATATTGTTTTAATCTCGAATGATGGAGTATATGCTAAATCGTCTGCTTTTAAAGTATATTCTAAATTTACACCTACTCCGGCATCGGTAATTGCTACCGCACCTAAAGATTGTGATGTAAAATTAATTATATCTCCTACAATATATCCTGATCCTGGTGTTGTAATTTGTATAGCAGATACTACAGATGACTGTGCAGATACTACTTGAGCTGCTATTGTTACAGTAGCTTGTGCTCCTGTACCTGTACCACCATTAACTGTAAGGCCGGTTACTTCACCACCTGTACTACCTGTAATGTTTACAGTAGCAGCATTTGATATCGAAGTTTTTAATTCATTAGCCCCACCTACTAAAGAACCTGTTGTTAAAGTACTACCTATTGAGCCTGATGCTTCAGAAAAAGAACCGGTAACAACGCGTGTTACTAATAATGATTGTCCTCCTTGAGCAAAATAATTTCTTGCTGAGATAGAATTTAAATAAGTGTATTGTTGTGATCCACTTTCTACTGATCCCCCAAATATGGCTTCATATTGAGAGAAGGTAGAAACACCTGTTGGAATACCAACGGGTCCCATTATTGCTGGTCCTATGATAGCTGCACCAAAGGTAACAGGTCTAGCTCCAATAAATGATGAATCGTTTTCTCTTGTTAATACACCTGGAGATATTAATGTTGTCTCTGCCATTGTCTATATTTTTATTTATTTTTATTTTATTATAAATATTGAAAAGTATTTCAAAAATTTATTTGTTTGGGGTAAATTCCCCGTCTTCTAAATTTATATTACCTTCACCATACTTATCTTGTAATTCCTTACCAGTTTTTATTTGGCTTTCTTGAAGGACTTTAAACTCGTCTAATGCTTTTTCTTTTTGAGTTTCTAACACATCAAATTGTAATTCTATACCTCCTAATGCAGCAATAATCTCATTTGTTTTGTTTTGGTATTCTTTTAATATTTGCAACTCTTTTTCTGATAACTTTTTATTTTTCATATATAAATTGGTTTGTTGATAAATATGTAGAGGATATTTAAAAGTCGATATCTTCGATATTATTTGTTGTTTCTGTTGTGATAGTAATTTTTGCTTTTGAATTATATATTTTAGTTGCGTTTAGTTCCTTTTGAATAGTATCCGGTAATATATAACCTCTTAATCTTATATTAAAAGTACCTGTAACTAACCTATCTTTTCCTTGAGTTAGTTCTGTAGCGGTATTAAAAGTATCTATAAATGCTCTAAATTGAAATCTTTCAGGATTACCCCAATAAGCATCTGATGCATATTCACACGATTCTATTATCTTATTTAATTGTTCCATATAATACGTTTGTATTATAACACTATATTCCATCGTTACGTAATCTGGTTGGGCTACTATGTGGAATTTTTCAACTGGTTTTCTATTGTTTAAAGCGGAAAAATTACCATAAAAGTTTTTAGGACTAAATTGTTTTGACCATTGACCATATAAATTAGGCATATTGGCATCTAGTTTATTTGCTACTGTTCTATCCTTAGTTAATGAATCTCTTTTTATTACCATAATAGGAAGCATAATCGCTCCACTTTTATCTCTATAATACCCATCACGTTGAAAAGATTTCCATCTTTCAGGTGCACCATATATTACTGGTACTTCTCTTCGTTCACCATTTTGATAAACAAAAGGCTTGATTACATTTTGAAAGTAATAAAATACAGCCTCGTCAATATCTTTAATACCAACTGAATATTGTTTAGTGGTATCATCCCTAAAACTCATCTGGTTTGATCTATTAAAATCAATACCTGTTTCAGTATAGTTTGGATTGGGAGGTGTTATAGAATCATTAGGATTCCCTACTTCTCCTCTACCTTCTATCCCTTTAAAAGGAGTTTGTTTTTCATTACTTAAAGTCAATTGACTTTTTGGTATAGGTTTTCTAGGTTTTGCCATTACATTCTTTCTATATGAGGTGAAATTGCTACTTTATCACTTGGTATGTAATATGTTGATACTAGTATTGATATCACGTTACCAAATTGATCTAAATTAGGGTTTAATGGGTTTGGTGTCCCATCTGAATCATTATTAGGATATTGTGGGTTTTTACCTCCCCAATATTGGTTTGCAATTGTACTTTGTACCCCATAATAGCTTTCTTGATATAATATAATATCTCCTACTTGTGGTACAACATCTGCATCTACTAAATCATCTCTAAAAAAGTAAAAATTGATACCCTGTTCAAATAATACTCCTTCTCCTGCTTCTGGGTATTGTTCATCTCCTCTGTCTATTAAAACATTAAACAGAAAAGGACCATTATAATACTTTTCTTCTGCTGCTTCACCGTAAATATTTACTTTAGTTTCTTCTAATTTAAACTGATAGATGGCACATTGTTGGGTAATAATATTACCCATCAATTCCCTATTAAACTTTCGCATAAGAGAAACATCTCTTTGTCTCGTGTACATTGCCATATTACGCGATATAAATTGTATATGGAACCTTCTGTAGTTCCTGCATTTTAGATTCTCCTTCTTTTGCTCTTCTTTCTAATGAAGCCATTCTTGATGTTTCATCTAAATAAGTTCTTAATCTTTCTATTAATGCTGTTTTTTCTGCTGTTGCTGCCGCTATTAAATCTGATTGGTTTAAGACAACATCTGCATTTGGGATTGGGATACTACCATATTTACCTCTTACGTATCCTAACATTTCTTTTGATAATGCTAAGGTATATTCAAATATCCACTGACGTCCTACACTATTAATTGAATTATAATCAGGATTACCATAAGGAGCATTTGAAACATTTGTAACATTACCAGGGGTTTGCATTACCGCACTATTAATTCTTTCATCTCTTAAAATATATTCAAACCATATTCTAGTGTTATTATTTTCACTAAAAGAAAAATTAGGAATAGGAAATACTCTTAAGTTGTCATTTCTTATTTCAAATGAATATTGATTTCTTCTAATAGTTTCACTCATTTCGATTTGCTGTATAACAGCTATATCGTAATTTAAGGGAGCCATTAAATATCCTCCTTCAGCACCAAATCCACCTAGACCCATTACTCCTGCTGCCATTACACCCCCAAAACCAAACCCATTGTTTGATCCTAAAAATCTAGCACCCGCCGGATAAGGATTTTCATAAAATACTCTTTTTACTTCTAAACCGTGCATATACTCAGATCCTGTGAGTCCACTTGCAGTCATAAATGTTGAGAAATTATAATCTTGTACACTAGATGTCAATACAAATGAACCTGAGTAATAAGTTACATTTCCTCCACTACCTGCTTCTTCTCCATATTGTTCCGATAGTCTAACTATTGGTTCAAAACTCGGTGTTATAAGCGCGGTGTTTAAAAGTGACGCCGTTGGTAAACCATCAATAGATAATTGATTATCTCGTATTTTATATGCGTAAATTTCATTACCATATGTAGTTACAGCCTCCTCAAAAGCGGTATAAAAGGAACCAGATTGGAGTTCTATATCTACTAAAGGATAACCTAATCTCCTAGCACTAAAGTTAGCTACCTTATCAGCATCAGAGACAAAATCAGGTTGTCCATCATAAAAACCAAAGGGAGTGTCTCCTGAACCTGACACAAATGTTGATGTTCCTGTCCAAATTGGTATATTCATATTTTATTTTTTAACTTATTGGTATATGTTGTATGATTATAAATATGATAAAAATACGTTAATCTCTAAAGGTTTGATAAACCTTGAGTATTGGTGATACTATTTCATGTCTATGGTTTTGTAATAAGGTAGAAATACTAAATCCCCCTACGCTTTCTTCTATTCTAGATAGGAAGGAAAAGCCGGTTTCCCTTTTGTCTTTTAAATCAATTTGAGCCATATCACCACATATTACCATTTTAGAGCCTTTTCCTAACCTTCCAATTACTGTCTCCATTTGGTTATGTGTAACATTTTGTGCCTCATCTACTATAACAAAAGCTTTTAGAAATGTTCTACCCCTCATAAATGCAAAGGGTACTATTTCTATATTCCCATTATCTAATTCTTTTGCTATTTTATCTTTATTATATAACATATGTAAATTATGGTATATAGGTGCTAACCAGGGGTCCATTTTTTCTCGAATATCACCAGGTAAGAAACCAATGTCTTCTTTTGATACAGTTGGCCTTGTAATTATAATTCTTTCTACTTGTTTGGTAAATAACATATCTAATGCTACTTGTGTTGCTACTAAGGTTTTACCTGACCCTGCCATTCCTCTAAGCACCGTTATTGGTGATTGAATGATTTTTGCTTTAGCTATCTTTTGTTCATCGTTAAGCTGTACATTAAATTTGATGGGTTTTTTGGGTCTTCTTTTTTGAACGAATACATCGTCAGTGTGGTGGTTTGCAGCCATATAATAACTTTTTGTTTATTATACATATGAAAAAAAGATAAAAAAACCCGGCCTAAGCCGGGTTAAATTAAATATGTATTTGATTTTAATTCTCTAAATTATAGAGAGTTTAAACCACTTACTTGGATAGTTCCATAAAATTCTGGTCTAACCATTTTCTTCGCGTAACGAGTCAATAAACCTTTACGTGGTGTGAAAGTTTCTGGATCGTAAATTAACGGAGTCATGATTAATGGAATGTATGGAGCGAATACAGCACCTGTTTCTAAGAACTGTTGACCTCTAAATCCTAAAAGGATTGTGTTTTCAGTCATATAAGGATTTTTGTAAACCTTGTAACGTCCATTCAATTGACCAACTTTTTGTACACCAAAGGCATAAGTTGATTTTGAAGCATCACCATCAGTATCAGCAGCAAATCCTGGAATTGATTCCATGATCGTTCCTACAGCTGGAGAACATACTAGGAAGTTTGCACCACCTCTTAATGTTTTCTGGTGAATAATGTTACTTAACTTTTGGATTTTAGTTCCTAATGTTTGGAACCATTGTCCTTGAGAATTGTAAAATCCTAAGTCTGAGATAGTACCATCAGCACCATTGTCAATGATAGATCTGTTGTTTACAGCAGACCATACTTCATTTCCTGCAGCTGCATTTTCGATCAACATACTTAAGATCTCTAAGTCAATTTCTAATGAAATGTACTCACTTAAGATTGAAGTCAATTCAGCTTCAGCATCTAATGCGTGGTATGCATTTAAATCTTGTGCGAATTCTGGCGTCCATACTGCTTTCAATTTTCTAGTTTTAGCAACGATCGCAGATGATTTCATCTGTACATTGATTTCTGGAATTTTGATTGCTGGAGCGTTCAAACTGTTTGGGTTTGGATTTGCATCTTCAAAATCTCCTCTATTGTTATCAGTTGGTTGGATTTGGTAAATTACTGATACCGATCCAGTTTCAGCTGATGCATTAGGGAATGCTGATTTAGTTACAACGAAATTAACGTTTGCACCACCATCATACTTTGTAAAAGCTGATAATTGTGATCCTGCTGAACCCGAAATAGCATCGTAATCATCTGATCCTGATATTAATTGGAATGCAGCTACACCTTCTTTGTCTACAAATTTTAAAGAAGAAGTTGGTACTGCAACTTTCCAGAATGTATTTGCTGTTGCAGAAGCTGAATAGTTAGAATCGAAATTTAAATCGCTCCAAGCAGCATCTGTAAAGAAAGTTCCACCAGCAGTTGCTACTGAAGAAGCTGTGTTGTTAATTGAATATCCAAAACGACCTGCTCCATATAATCCACCTGTTGTTCCGTTACCGAAAGGTGCTTCTGGTGCTGCCGTATTACCATATAATGAATCTCCTTTTGAGAAAGGTGATTTATCATTTCCGTATTGGAAATCTAAGAAAAATACTAGACCTGAAGGTAAGTTCATTGGTTGAACTGAAACGAATTCTTTCGCTGCAATTTGTCCAAATACTTTTCTTACCAATGGTAAAGCAACTCCTGCCCATTGTCCACCTACGTTTACCGCAGTTTGTGAATCAAATGTACCACCTGTTCCTGTTCCACCACTAGTTTGTGATGATTCAACAACTAATTGCTTAGCTTGGTTTTCCAAGATAAGACCCATATTGTTTTTGTTTTGTCCTTCTAGACCTTCTAAAAGTCCTGTTTTTCCCCATTTTCCAGATAATCTGGCCGCATCAGACTGCATAGACTGATATGGGTTTGCGCTTTCTAATAATGAATTTAAGCTCATGTTTTTTGTTTTTAAAATTTAATACTTGTTTTTAGATTAATCCCGCTAGCTTACGCATACGGTCATATACCTCATTTGATTCAAGAATTGGTTGTTTTTTAGCTTTTGGTTCTAAACCACTAGCTTTTGAAGCAGCACCTCTTTTTACTGATTCATTAACTCTAGAATTTGTAATTGTGTTTACAATTCCTTCATTTAATGTTTCATAAATAGCTTTTGCTTGTTTAACATCCGTTGCTTTATCAAATGCTTTTAATACTTTAACTTTTTTA
>Ga0115007_10000851_pt1 | contig 20093 bp, 21 predicted proteins | sample ArcOceMetagenome_2_FD_87166 | JGI IMG/M metagenome (GOLD analysis project Ga0115007, IMG submission 87166) | Marine eukaryotic phytoplankton communities from Arctic Ocean - Arctic Ocean ARC135M Metagenome | ecosystem: Environmental > Aquatic > Marine > Oceanic | place: Arctic Ocean | collected...
GTCTCTAGATTTAAAATGGGAAAGCATTAGAAAAGGTCAACTAAAATATCCTAGACCAGAAGGTTTTTCTATTCTTCCTGAACGTACTACGTCGCTTTATTCAAAGGGAGATTGTTTGCGTATGGGACTTAGTGAAATGAATTTTGATTCGTTAACAGGTGCTAATACAAAAGGATCTTCTATTGCAAAGATCTTACCAAAAAAATAAGTAAACAAAAAATGGAGATAATGGGACTCGAACCCATAACCGCATGCTTGCAAAGCATGTATTCTACCAATTGAAATATATCCCCGGTACAAAAATTTTAAATAAAGAATTAAAAAATAAAGAAATTATTATGAAAACAGAATACATTGTATCTAAATTAGATGAATTAGTAAACTGGGCTCGAAAAGGTTCGTTATGGCCTATGACATTTGGATTAGCTTGTTGTGCTGTTGAAATGATGCAAGCAGCTGCAGCTCGTTATGACTTTGACCGTTTTGGTATTATTTTCCGACCTAGTCCTCGACAATCTGATGTTATGATCGTTGCTGGAACGTTAACAAATAAAATGGCACCGGCTTTACGAAAAGTATATGATCAGATGTCTGAGCCTCGATGGGTTATTTCTATGGGGTCTTGTGCGAATGGTGGTGGTTACTACCATTACTCTTATGCTGTAGTTCGTGGTTGTGATCGAGTTGTACCAGTAGATATTTATGTTCCAGGTTGTCCTCCAACAGCTGAAGCATTATTATATGGTATTTTACAATTACAAAAAAAAGTAAAACGAAGCAAACAATTAGGTCATTGGTTAAAAAAATAAAAATAAGGTCTTATGTTATACAATTATGTAAAATCCATTAATTCAATGGTACCCAAATTTATTGAAAAATCTGTTATTTCTAAAGAAGAGGTAACAATTTATACTTCACCAGAATATCTTGTACCTTTACTAACATTTTTAACGACACATACAAATTCTCAGTATGAAATGCTTTTAGATATTACTGCTGTTGATTATCCAGAACGTGAAAAACGTTTTGAAGTTGTTTATATTTTATTAAGTGTTAAGTATAATAGTCGGTTAATTGTTAAATTATCTATTGATGAAGTAACACCTGTACCTACTGTTGAAAATATTTATCCTAGTGCAAGTTGGTATGAGCGAGAAACTTGGGACATGTTTGGTATTTTCTTCCAAGAAAATAAAGACTTACGTCGAATTTTAACGGATTATGGTTTTGAAGGATACCCTTTACGTAAAGATTTCCCTTTAAGTGGTTATGTCGAAGTACGCTATGATGATGCACAACGACGTGTTGTTGTAGAACCTTTAGAAATGACACAAGAATTCCGATTATTTGATTTCAGTAGCCCTTGGGAGCGATTGAAATAAAGTATCTACTATAGAAGAGCTATTTAATTTTAGTTCTTCAAAACTCGCTTGGTGAAATTGGTAGACACGACAGACTTAAAATCTGTTGCCTTTTGGCTTATCGGTTCAAGTCCGATAGCGAGTAAAAAATTTAAAACAAATAAAATAACTAACTAATGTCAAAAAAATTTAAGCTTTTCTCAAAATTGAGAACTAATGTTATTGAGCACCCGAAAATTACACACGACCGTTTGAAAAAACGTAAATGGGTCCGAATCAAAAATACCGTTCCTCAACGTCTAAGTGAATACGGGACGTTATTGAATGCTAAACAAATTTTACGTGCTTTTTATGGTAACTGTTCTGAAAAAGAATTTACTAAAGCATATAAAAAAGCTAAAGTAGCCAAAGGTAACACTGGTGTTAATTTTATTAAATTATTAGAACAGCGTTTAGACACGGTATTATTCCGTATGCGTTTTGCTAATACTTTTGAAGAGGTACGTCAATTTATTACTCATAAGCATATTTTAGTAAATGGTAAAGTAATTAATTCACCGACATACCCTATTTCTTCTGGAGATTGTATTTCTGTTCGTGAAACATCTTTTAATTTTATTTACGGTCGTGTTTTAGATTCTTTTGAACAATATTTAAATATAAAAGATCAAGAAAATAAAACTTCTGTTTCAAAATTAAACGAAGTTACAAAGAAAAATCAATTATTGCTTTCGCCGGATTACATTGATGTCAACTATAATACTTTAGAAGGTATTTTTATAAAATCACCGAGTTTAGAGAATATAATTTATCCTTGTAGTATAGATTTACCAAATATTATCCAGTATTATGAGTATAAGCGTAAAGTATAATATACTCTAGCTTTGCCATAACTTAAAGAATACAAGTTTACTAAATAAAACTATAAATTTTTGTTCTTTAGTATAAAAAATTATTTTAAATAAAAAAAAATTTATTATGCAAAATGAATTATTAAATGTCAACACACAAGTTGATAAAATTACAAATGAAGTAAAAGAAATAAAAAATTTTACGTTAAATTTTGGTCCTCAGCATCCATCTGCTCATGGGGTACTACGTTTAGTTTTAGAACTCGATGGAGAGATTATTGAAAAAGCTGATCCTCATATTGGTTTATTACACCGAGGAACAGAAAAACTAATTGAGTATAAAAATTATACTCAAGCTTTACCATACTTCGACCGTTTAGATTACGTATCTATGATGGCTCAGGAACATGGATATTCTTTAGCTGTTGAAAAATTATTACGTTGTAATATGCCTCGGCGAGCACAGTATATCCGAGTATTGTTTGGTGAGATTACACGTATTTTAAATCATTTATTAGCTATTTCGACACATGCTTTAGATGTTGGTGCCATGACTCCATTATTATGGGCTTTTGAAGAACGTGAAAAATTAATGGAATTCTATGAACGAGTTTCAGGAGCCCGATTACATTCAGCCTATATTCGTCCAGGAGGAGTTTCACAAGATTTACCTTTAGGCCTTTGTGAAGATATTTACCAATTTGCTTCTCATTTTACACAACGTGTTGATGAAATCGAAGAAATGTTAACAGGTAACCGTATTTGGAAACAACGTCTAGTTGACGTTGGAGTAGTAAATTATGATGATGCTATGGCTTACGGTTTCTCTGGTCCAATGTTACGTGGTTCAGGTATCTCTTGGGATTTACGTAAGAATCAACCTTATGAAGTTTATGAAGAGTTAGATTTTGATATTCCTATTGGTACTAATGGTGACTGTTACGATCGATATTGTATACGAATTAATGAAATGCGAGAAAGTATTCGTATCATTATTCAGTGTCTAAATAACTTACCAGAAGGTCCGGTTAAAGTTGATGATGCTAAAATTGTACCACCATCTCGTATTGATATGAAAGAATCTATGGAATCTTTAATCCATCATTTTAAATTCTATACAGAAAACTTTAATGTTCCTACAGGTGAAACTTATACTGCTGTAGAAGCACCTAAAGGAGAATTTGGTGTTTTCCTTGTGTCTAACGGTACAAGTAACCCTTACCGTTGTAAAATTCGACCACCAGGATTTTCTCATCTTGCAGGTTTAGATTTTATGGCTAAAGGTCATATGCTAGCAGATGTTGTAACGATTATTGGTACTCAGGATATTGTTTTCGGAGAAGTTGATCGATAATTTTTTTTAAGTATTTTAAATAAGCTAAAACAATTTAGCTTATTTAATTTTCTTAAAATTTATTAAATAAGTAATATCATTTACAAAGTCCGTCTCAAGAATTTTTAAAAATTCTTTAGTGTTTTTTGCAGTTCCTTCAATTTGCATAATTTTAGTAAAACTTTCTAGTTCAAATTGATCACGTGCTTTTTTATGAACATGTGGTGATTTCAAAATAGTAAATTTTTTCTTTTTATTTGGAAGGGTTATTATTTTTTGATTTAAAGTATTTGTTTCAGCATTTTTTTTAAGTTCAAGTATTATCTTGTTTAACTTATAGACATTAAAACTTTTAAGCTTGATTGTACTTCTAATATTCATACTATAAATATTTTTCATTTTTTTTAAACGGATATGATGAAACTGGTAGACATGCTAGGTTTAGATTCTAGTGAGTAAAATCTTGTGGGTTCGAGTCCCGCTATCCGTAAATTTTATTTTTTACTTTTTGTTAAAACAATGTTTTTTCGACTAAAGTTGATATTTAAGATTTTAAAATCAAAACAAGAATCTAACATTACTGTGTTTAATCGATTAGGTTGGTAAGAAGAAGTATTTTGATTAGTTGATATTTCATTGTTTGGAATAAATCCGACTAAACCGCCTATACCTACACTAAAACCTCCGTTTACGGTATTTAGTATATACCCCTTTAAACTTTGATTTTTCTTTTTTAAATATTCTAACTCATAGAATAAAATAGCATATTTTGCATATTCTAAAGTTTTTTCGAAGTTAATAAATAATCCAGTTTCAATTGATTTCACTTGATATACCATTAATTTATAAGATTTACCTATTTTTACTTCTTTTAAAAAAGTAGTAATGTCGTAGATCTCGTTAGAATGTCGTGCGTGTATCATTTTTTCTATTTCAAAAAAAGTACTTATAAAATTTTTCTTTTTTGCCTTTAATAAACTTTTAAAGCCAATATCAAAATAAATATTATTTTTAGTTATTTTGACAATTTTCCCATTCAATAGACTTTGGGATTCGTAAGATTTTTGGTTAATTTCTGGGATAATTCCCTGCTTAAACCCAAAATCAATTTTTTTTTCTTTTAGAAAAGTGTTTAAATTATTCATAAAATTTTTATAATTTTTTTATTTAAATATAGTCATCGATAAACTTCATATTATGAAACTTAGTAAAAAACAATTTCAATTAAAACTTTTAAGTAAAATATTAGCTGAAAACCAATTTTTTGGTTTTTTATCCGTTAATGCTTTTACTGTAAAAGATAAAATTGAATTAAAACATCAATTGAATAAATTTGGATTTAATTTTAAGGTGTTAAAGAATGGGTTGTTAGTAACAGCCCTTAAAACAGAATTTCCCGAGTATACAAATATGATACCTTTATCACAAGGGTTTTCTATTATTATTTATTCGACAGATAATTCTGAAGCTTTTGATTTTTCAAAATTAAAAAGTTTAGCTTTATTTTTAAAAAACCAATCCAATTTATTATTTCTTGGAGGGCTTTACGATAATAAAATAATTAACAAAGCTTTTTTAACAAAAGCTCTTTCTGTAAAAAGTTCTGTTGAAGTTTATTCAGATTTAATTAATACAATTAATCTATCGCAACTGTCTCTCATAAATTCAATACAAAAAGTTCCAGGTAACCTGGTACATTGTATACAAAGCGTTAATTCTTCAAATAATTTGTAATTTTAAAGTGTGCTCGTAACTTAATTGGATAGAGTAACGGACTTCGAATCCGTAGGTTACAGGTTCAAGTCCTGTCGAGCATATTTAAAATTATAATATAAAGAAACGTTAAATAAATTAAAGATTTTAAAACAAAAATATGTATTTACTTCTTGTTTTTCTCCCTTTAATTGGTTCTATAAGTGCTGGTCTTTTTGGTCGGTATTTAGGTTCTAAGGGAGCTCAAATAGTAACGACATCATGTCTTTCTATTACTACACTATTATCTTGGTATGCTTTTATGGAAGTTGGTATTAATGGAAATACTGTGTATATTGATTTATTCACATGGGTCGATTCTGAAATGTTACATGCTTCTTGGGGATTCCTTTTTGATTCATTAACAGTGATTATGTTAATTACTGTAACAACTGTATCTTCTATGGTACATTTATATTCTATTGGTTATATGGGAGCAGATCCTCATGTTCAACGGTTTATGAGTTATTTAAGCCTGTTTACTTTTTTCATGTTAATGTTAGTTACAGCTGATAATTTTCTTCAAATGTTTTTAGGTTGGGAAGGTGTTGGTTTATGTTCGTACCTTTTAATTAGTTTTTGGTATACACGAATTCAAGCGAATAAAGCGGCTATTAAAGCTATGGTTGTTAATCGTGTAGGTGATTTTGGGTTATCTTTAGGGATGTTAGCAATCTTTTTTGTTTTCAATTCTATCGAATACTCTTCTGTTTTTGCGGCAGCACCTATGGTTGCTGGAACAACATTCTCTTTTCTTGGTTTTGAAGTTGAAAAGTTAACAATTATTTGTTTATTACTTTTTGTTGGTGCTGTTGGTAAGTCTGCTCAGGTAGGTTTACACACATGGCTACCAGACGCGATGGAAGGACCAACACCAGTATCTGCTTTAATTCATGCAGCTACAATGGTAACTGCGGGTATCTTTTTAGTTGCCCGTTGCTCACCTTTATTTGAATATGCTCCTACAGCTTTAATTGTTGTTACTGTTATGGGTGCTATGACAGCATTCTTTGCTGCGAGTACAGGTTTAGTTCAAAATGATTTGAAACGAGTTATTGCGTATTCTACTTGTAGTCAGTTAGGTTATATGGCATTTGCTTGTGGTCTATCGAATTATCAAGTTGGTATTTTTCATTTAATGAATCATGGGTTTTTCAAAGCTTTATTATTCATGAGTGCAGGTGCTGTGATTCACGCTATTTCTGATGAACAGGATATGCGTAGAATGGGTGGTCTTGTACAGTTAATTCCATTTACATATTGTATGATGTTGATTGGTTCATTAGCTTTAATGGGATTCCCATTTTTAACAGGTTTTTATTCTAAAGATGTTATTATTGAAGTAGCTTATGCAAAATATACTGTCAGTGGTCATTTTGCACACTGGTTTGGTTGTATGTCTGCTTTTTTTACAGCATTCTATTCTTTCCGTTTAGTGTATTTAACATTTCTAGCTCGACCTAATGGACAAAAAACAGTTATTGGTGGTGCTCATGAAGTTCCTTTAACAATGGGTATTCCTCTAATTTTATTATCTTTTGGTAGTATTTTTTGGGGGTTCTTATCGAAAGATATGATCATTGGTTTAGGTACTGATTTTTGGCAGCATTCTATATTTGTTCTTCCTCGAAACAGTTTATTTATTGAGTCAGAGTTTATCCCTTCATATGTTAAATTAGTACCAACAGTTTTAAGTTTTGCTGGTGCAATTTTAGCTATTATTTTAAACCACTATTATTCTTCATTCTTATATAATGCAACATTATCTCCTGTAGGATTAAAATTATGGGCATTTTTAAATAAGAAATGGTATTTTGATAAGATTTATAATGAAGTTTTAAACAAGCCACTATTTTCTTTTGGTTATTTTGTATCTTTCCGAGGTATAGATAAAGGTATTGTAGAAATGCTTGGGCCTTATGGTGCAGTAACTACATTCTCATCATTAATGAAAAAAGTAAGTAAAATGCAAACTGGTTATATTTACCATTATGCTTTTATTATGTTAGTTGGTATTATTTTATTGTTAACAACGACTAGTTTATGGTCTGGTTTACAGTCTTATTTATTTATTGATAGTCGTTTACTTTTCATTTATGCTGGTATTCTATTATTTTATACTACTTCTGTTGCACGAGTTTAAATACTTGTGTAATTAGACTAAATTATAATTTTTATATTATTATAACTTACTAAGAAAAATTTTTTAATATTTTTATGTCTATTTATTCTCCATTGGAACAATTTGCTTTAGTTACATTAGTTCCTTTAAACCTTGGAAGTTTTAATATTTCTATTACAAATGCAACATTATTTTTAGTACTATCTTTTTTAGTATCTTATACAATGTTACGTTTTGCAACTTTCAATGCAACAGTTGCGCCAAATAACTGGCAGTATGTTGCAGAATCAATGTATTCTTTTGTTAATGACAAATTAGTTGGTGATTTAATCGATCATGAGCGAAGTCGAGAGTATTTTCCTTTCGTTTTCGTTTTATTTACTTTTATTTTAACAAGTAATGAGTTAGGTATGATCCCTTATACTTTCACTGTAACAAGTCACTTATTTATGACTTTTACTTTAGGTATGATCGTATTTGTAGCTGTTAATGTTGTTGCTTTTTCAACACACGGTTTACATTTTTTTAGTTTCTTTTTACCTCCAGGTTGTCCTATGTGGATTGTTCCAGGATTAATTGGTATTGAGTTAATTTCTTATATTTTCCGAGTTATTAGTATTTCAGTTCGACTTTTTGCTAACGTTATGGCTGGTCATGCGTTATTCAAAATTTTAGCAGGATTTGCTTGGACAATGTTATCTTTAGGTATTGTAGGGTATATCGGATCATTTGCAATTCTGTCGTTCATTTTAGCTTTCACAGCTTTAGAGGTAGCTATTGCTTTTATTCAGGCTTATATTTTTGCATTATTAACATGTTTATACATGAAAGATGCTATTCATTTACATTAATTTAAAGTTAGACTATTTCCATATAGTCTAAACTTTAAGATAAACCTTGTGGTTTGTCTTAGGGTAATTAGCTCAGTTGGTAGAGCATCTTGCTTACACCGAGAAAGTCAGCGGTTCGAATCCGTTATTACTCATGATAGTAAATGCTCTTATTTATTATCTATAACTTTTTTAAAAAGTTAAATCTTTATATTATCAGGGCGGCGTGATTCGAACACGCGACCTCCTGTTCCCAAAACAGGCGCGCTACCAGGCTGCGCCACGCCCTGTAATATAAAACTAAAGAATTTTTAATTCTTTGTCTATTTCTTAAAAGGTTTAAAACAATATATTAATTATAAAAACAAAAGTTTTTTTTATGTTACAATCTGCTAAAATGATTGGTGCAGGAGCTGCATCTATTTCTTTAATTGGTGCCGGAGTTGGTATTGGTACAGTTTTCGCTGCATTAATTCTTGCTTACGCACGAAACCCTTCTTTACAGGGACAGTTATTCACATACGCTATGATGGGGTTCGCTTTATCTGAGGCTACAGCTTTATTTGGTTTAATGATGGCTTTCATTATTTTATTCACATAATTTAATTATGTTTCTAAGCAATATTCTTTATTGCTTAGAAACAAACTAAATAATATATTTATTTCATATATAAAACATAAAGGAATCGCTATACATATTTGACTAAAAATATCTGGTGGTGAAAAAATAGCCCCACAAACAAAACATAATACAATGTTTAATGGTCGGTAATATTGTAATTTTTTGAATGAAATTAATTTTGTCTTTACCAATATCATAAAAAATAATGGAAGTTGAAAGCATATAACAAAACTGAAAAGTATATTTGTTATTAGGTTTATATATTCTATAATTTTACCTTGAAAAGATACTTTTAAAATATTTTTGTCTAAGTTTAAGTCATAACTTAAGAAAAAATCCCAAACAATAGGTACAAAAAATAAATAAGCAAATGAAAAGCTTATAACTATTAATAATAAGGATATTATTATAAATTGTAAAATTGCTTTTTGTTCATGAAGATACACCCCAGGCAAGAAAAAGTAATATAGGTGGTATATTATTATAGGTATACATGAATAACAAGAGAAAAATAAAGTTAATTTCATTGAAGCGAAGAATGCTTCAGACATATCCGTATATATTAATTCTTGTATTTCGTAGTTCTCGTTTACAAAAAGTGGTTTTATAACGACGTATGTTAATTCTCCTAAAAAAGAATAAAAAGTAATAGAACTTATTATTAAAGATAAAAATATATAGAAAAAACGATATTTTAATTCTTCTATATGATTGAATATTATATAATTTTTTTTCATATTGTTTTTATAATTTTTTCTGGATGAATGACTGAGCGGCTTAAAGTGCCAGTCTTGAAAACTGGAGTATTGTAAAATACCGTGGGTTCAAATCCCACTTCATCCTTTTATAAATATCAAAAAATAAAATTATTTATGATTCAATTAAATTCTTTTTTATCTGTTATTGACAATTCCGGAGCAAAAAAAGTAAAATGTTTAAAGATTTTAGGGGGTTCTTTTAATGGCTCTCTGGGAGATCGTATTGTTGTAGCTATTCAAAAGGTAATCCCGAATAGAAAAGTTAAGCAAGGTGATGTTATCCAATCTTTAATCGTTCGTTTACGTAAAGAAACGAAACGTAAAGACGGAACAACTTTAAAATTTTTTGATAATTCTGCGGTTTTATTAAATCAAAAAGGCGTGCCACAAGGTACACGTATTTTTGGTCCAGTTCCCCGTGAATTACGAAAAAAGAAATATATGAAAGTTGTTTCTATAGCACAAGGAGTTATTTAAATTATGGCATTGTTAAAAAATACAAAAAAAGTAACTAAAAATAATTTACTTTTAGAACATTTATTTTTGTTTAAAAATCATTTAGGTAGCCGATCCTCATTTAGAAATCGAAACATTGATGAATATATTTTTGGAGAAGATACCTTATCTAATACTATTTTTAATGTTGAAAAAACATTAGTCCTTTTTCGTCGAGCTTTAAATTTTCTTTTATTAATAAAAAAAGAGAATAAACAAATATTATTTGTTGGTACTGGTCCGAAAACACGAAAACTTACAAAATTTGTAGGAATGTCTACGAACCAGCCTTATGTGCAAACACGTTGGGTAAAAGGTCTTTTAACAAATTGGGAAAGTATTAGTTCTTCTGTTAAATTTTATAATCTCTTCTTAAAAAGATTAGATTTATCAAAGAAAGCAGAACAAAAATTAAAGCAAACATTCGAAGGAATTCATTCATTGAAAGAATTACCTGCTGCGGTTTTTGTTATTGATTTAGATCATGATTTTGAAGTTGTTGCGGAAGCAAAGAAATTAAATATTCCTGTAATTTCTATTGTTGACAATAACTGTAAAATTATGGATAAAATAGATTATCCTATTTTATCGAACACAGGTTCAGTGTTACCTCTTTTTTTAATTATTTCTTTAGTTGTAGAAACTTTAAAGAAATAATTAAATCTTTGGCGGATATAACTCAGTTGGTTAGAGTGTCAGATTGTGGCTTTGAAAGTCACGGGTTCAAATCCCGTTATTCGCCCTTATAAAACGAGTTATTTATTGAAATTTAATTTTAAGTCCACTAAAAAGAAGGTTATCTACGTTTAGATTTTCTTCTTTAGAGCATAAAGTTATTTCAATACCTGAAAGGTTTGTTAGAAGATCATATTGATTTTCTAATTCTGGAAAAATATTACAGTCGTTTAAACCTATAGTTATATGGTTTTTATTTCTTCGGTTTTTATAACGTAAAGTTTTACCTTCAGTTATTTGTGGTAAAATTATATGTATTAATTTTTCCAAAAAATTATTCATATTTTTGTTACGTAAAGTTGCTTTACAACCAATAATTTTACCTTCTCGAAGCTTAAAGTTTGCAATAGACTTTTTAGCTTTTGTTATCGAGGGTTGTTGTTGTGTTAATAGTTTTGTAACTAGTAATGGAGGAAGAATTTTATTAGCATTTATATTAGCTTCTTTAACTCCAATATTTACTACAATTTTATTTATTGTAGCTCCCTGAAAAACATTCTTTTTACTCTTTTTTAAAAGAGAGTCCGTTTTCAGGTCAGTTTCGCAGTAATTTTTAATTGTTTTCATAACAAATTTCTTAGTATTTAAAAAAAAGTGAATTTAAAAAAATGAATCTAGGTTCAATTGAATATGTTCCAATATTAATATTTTTAGTAATTAGTACAGTCCTTTCATGTATCATTTTTGGTCTTTCTTATGTTGTAGCAAGCCACAAACCTGATTATGAAAAGCTTTCTGCTTATGAGTGTGGTTTTGACCCATTCGATGATGCCCGCGGAAAGTTCGACGTACGTTTTTACCTTGTTTCAATCTTATTTATTATTTTTGATTTAGAGGTTTCGTTTTTATTTCCTTGGGCACTAACACTTAATAAAGTAACAATGTTTGGTTTTTGGTCAATGGTTTTATTCTTGATCATCTTAACAGTAGGTTTTATTTATGAGTGGAAAAAAGGTGCATTAGAATGGGAATAAATTTCTTTTCTAATTTTTACATAAAGATTTAAGTTTTTAAGTAGAATGTTTGATTCTTCAATATTATTATCATTGGTAGGTTTACCCTTATTTGGTATTATTATATTATTTTTTATACCTGATACAAATCCAGATTTACAAAAAAATGTAGGTTTGAGTACGTCATTATTAACCTTCTTGTTATCAATTTTACTTTGGTTAAAATTTGATATGTCGACACCTAAGTATCAGTTTGTCGAAAAATTCTTTTCAGTACCTTACTCAAATATGCATGTGTATGTTGGTGTAGATGGTATTTCGTTGTTTTTTATTTTATTAACAACATTTTTAATCCCTATTTGTTTATTAGCAAGTTGGGATAGTATTAAAATTTATATTCGTGAATATAGTATAGCTTTTCTATTTTTAGAAGCGGTGTTAGTTTGTGTTTTTACTTGTTTAGACGTTTTGTTTTTTTATATTTTCTTTGAAGCTGTTTTAATTCCAATGTTTTTAATCGTTGGTATTTGGGGTTCTCGAGAACGTAAGATTCGGGCAGCTTACCAATTTTTCGTTTATACACTTGTTGGTTCTGTTTTAATGTTATTAGCAATCTTATACATATACGCTCAAACGGGTACAACAGATATACAAGTTTTAACTACAATTAGTTTTGATTACCAGACTCAGATTATTCTATGGTTAGCTTTTTTTGCTTCTTTAGCGGTTAAAGTACCTATGGTTCCAGCACATATTTGGTTACCGGAGGCTCATAGTGAAGCTCCAACAGCTGGTTCTGTTATTTTAGCTGGAGTTCTTTTAAAAATGGGAGGTTATGGTTTTTTACGATTCTCTATTCCTATGTTCCCAGATGCAAGTATTTATTTTACGCCATTAGTTTATACATTAAGTATTATTGCTATCGTTTATACTTCGTTAACGACATTACGTCAGGTAGACTTAAAGCGAATTATTGCTTATTCTTCCGTAGCTCATATGGGTTTTGTAACTATTGGTATGTTTACTTTAAATATCCAGGGTATTGAAGGTAGTATGCTTCTAATGTTAAGCCACGGTGTTGTTTCTAGTGCACTTTTCCTTTGTGTTGGTGTTATTTATGATCGACATAAAACGCGTATTATTAAATATTACAGTGGTTTAACTGTTAAAATGCCATTATTTTCAATGGTTTTCTTATTTTTTATTTTAGCTAATATGGGGTTCCCAGGAACAAGTAGTTTTGTTAGTGAATTTTTAGTTCTAACTGGTTCTTTCAAAAGTAATGTTTTTGTTACTACGATGGCAACTACTGGTGTTATTTGGGGTGCTGCTTATTCTATTTGGTTATATAACCGAGTAGCTTTTGGTAATATCCGAACATCACATATTTCTGCATTTCAAGATCTTGAGCGTCGAGAATTTATGGTATTCTTACCATGTATTTTTTTAACATTCCTTATGGGTATTTACCCAGAGATTTTTTTAAATGCAATGCATGTTTCTATTATACATTTAATAGAGCAAGTACAGTAAAAATAAATAGGTAATTTTAATAAATGGATTTTTTAACTTTTTTTGGTAATGATTTTAAAGCAGTTATGCCTGAATTATATTTATTCACAGCATGTCTACTTTTATTATCGTATGGAGTTATTTTTAGTACGTCAAAATTGCTTAATTACCCCGTTATACAACTTAATGTTGGGTGGTTAACTATTTTTTCTTTATTTATAACTCTGAGTTTACTTGTTAGTAGTCCAATAACTACTATGTCTGTATTTAATAATTTATTAATTATTGACGCCTTCAGTACTTTCAGCAAAATTTTAATTGTTGGTAGTACATTAATTTGTTGTCTAATGTCAATGAGTTATTTAGAGCATAAGCAAGTAAATTCTTTTGAGTTTTTTATTTTAATTTTGTTAGCTTGTTTAGGTATGGTTTGTTTAGTTTCATCTAATGACTTACTTGCTCTTTACATGTCAATAGAATTAATGAGTTTATCTTTCTATATTTTAGCTGCATATAAACGAAGCTCTGAGTTTTCAGGTGAAGCTGGATTAAAATATTTTATTTTAGGGGCTTTCTCTTCAGGTTTATTGTTATTTGGTACTTCTATGATTTATGGTTTTACTGGATTAACAAACTTTGAAGAATTAGCCAAAGTTTTAACTGGTATACAGGGTGTATCGGACGCTGTTTCATATAATGGTATTTTAATAGGTATCACTTTTGTTGCTGTAGCTCTTTTATTTAAAGTTGGTGCAGCCCCATTCCATATGTGGGCTCCTGATGTATATGAAGGAGCGCCTACTCCAGTTACAGCTTTCTTTTCAATTGTACCTAAAGTTGCTATTTTTGCTCTTTTGTTACGTTTGTTTTTTTTCACTTTTCATGATTTCATAGGTTTTTGGCAACCAATATTTTTATATACTGGTGTTTTATCTATGCTTGTGGGATCTATTGGTGCATTGTATCAAAAGAAAATAAAACGTCTTATGGCGTATAGTGGTATTGCTAACGTTGGTTATATGTTAATTGGGTTAGGTGCAGGTACTGTCGAAAGTATGACTGGTTTAATTATTTACTTAATTATTTATATCGTTATGATGATAGCTTTCTTTAGTTTTGTGTTAGGTACACAGACTGAAAAAGATTCTAAGTTAAATACTTATGTATCTGATTTAGTAAACTTAGGTAAAGTAAATCCAGCATTAGCATTCTCAGTTACTTTTATATTATTCTCAATGGTAGGTTTACCTCCTTTTGCGGGGTTCTTTGGTAAAATGTATCTTTTTTTAGCTGTGATGCAGTCAGAATTATATGTCGTAGCTATTATTGGTGTGTTATCAAGTGTTGTGGCAGCTTTTTATTACATACGTATAATAAAGGTAATGTTTTTTGGTACTTCTAACCACTATACAACATATAAAACTATGGATAAAATGAATGCTCTTGTTTTAAGTAGTTCTTTATTTTTCCTAATTTTTTTCTTTGCTTATCCTGAGCCATTTTTAATGTGCGCTCATAAAGCAGCTTTAGGCTTATGCCTATAAATAATTTTAAGAAATTATTTTATTTAACGTAATTTTTTCAGTTGAGTATGGGACCACCCTAACCCTTTTCGAATTAGACACGTGAAATATACTCAAAGCCTATCTACTGTTTATATGGGAACTAGGTTTGTTTTATTACGTTAAATTTTTTCTTAAAATTAAAAAAGTAATAACTTAAAAAAAAAATATTTTTATAATGAAAAATGATTTAAAAGATTTTTGTATTATCCACGTAAATTCAACACAGAATAATACTATTCTTACAGCTAGTAATTTAGATAATCAAGTTATTAGTACAAAAACTATGGGGTTATTAACAAAAAAACGAGGTAAACGTTCTGTTCCTAATGGAGCTTTATTAACAGGTGAGTCTTTAGGAAATTTTTTAATGGATAAAGGGTATTCTTCTGTCCAAATTAGAATAAAAGGTTTTGGCTCTGGACGTGAAAATGCTGTGCAAGGTTTAGTATCATCGGGTCTTAAGGTTGTAGAAATATTAGATATTACACAAATTCCACATAATGGTTGCCGTCCACAAAAACGACGACGAATTTAATTAATATACAGGGAAGAAGGGACTCGAACCCTTAACCGACGGTTTTGGAGACCGTTACTCTACCAATTGAGCTACTTCCCTACGATTGTTCTTTATAATGTCATTGTTTTATTCTTCCGGAGGAGTGGCTGAGCGGTTAAAGGCGATAGACTGTAAATCTATTGTTAATTCTACGTAGGTTCAAATCCTGCCTCCTCCATAAAACTATAGATACTTCCTCAAAAAACTTTTTTATTAAAAAGAAATATCTTTGAGTAAGTGTCGAGTAGGGCCTATAACTCAGTTGGTTAGAGTATACGCTTGATAAGCGTAAAGTCAATGGTTCAAGTCCATTTGGGCCTAAAGTCAACATTTATTATAAGTTGATTATATTTTAAAAATTCTTCTTAAAAAGAAAAATAAACTTATTTTGTGAATTTAACTTGAATCTAAAAGGGTAATTTGCTATCTATTTTATTAATTTTTAAGGATATTATTTTTCTTTTTTCCTAAAAAATTATTAATATATATATTATGGCTGTACCTAAAAAAAAGATTTCAGTATCGCGTAAAAAAACGCGGTTAAACTCTATAAATTTCAAAATGCAAAATTACACTCAATGTAATAAATGTTTAAATTTTATTCCGCTACATCGAAAATGTTCTTGTAAAAATGAACTTTCATTTAACGAATATAATAAATAAATAAAACTTAGATTTTTTTATGGCAAAGCTATTAAAACGACCTCATTTTGAGGTAATTAACGCACATGCTGTTGAATATCCTACACCAATTAATTTTAATAATTTATGGAATTTTGGTGCTATGGCAGGAATCTGTTTAGGTATTCAAATTTTAACTGGTGTATTTCTTGCTATGCATTATACACCTCATGTTGATTACGCTTTTTTAAGTGTAGAGCATATTATGCGTGATGTAAATTATGGTTGGTTGCTTCGATATATGCACGCAAACGGAGCTTCTTTCTTTTTACTTTCTGCTTATGTACACATTGGACGTGGTTTATACTACGGTTCATACAAAACTCCACGAGGTTTCGTTTGGGGTATTGGGGTTGTTATCTATCTGTTAATGATGGCTACAGCTTTTATTGGTTATGTTTTACCTTGGGGACAAATGAGTTTCTGGGGAGCTACAGTAATTACTAATTTAGTATCTGCTGTACCTTTAGTTGGTCCAGCTATTGTTGAATGGTTATGGGGAGGTTTTTCTGTAGATAACGCGACATTAAACCGATTCTTTAGTTTACATTATTTACTACCTTTTGTTATTGCTGCTGGTGTAATTTTACACATTGCAGAATTACACCGAGAAGGTTCTAACAACCCATTAGGTATTCATGGTAAAGATGTAGATAAGGTTACTTTTTATCCATACTATTACGTAAAAGATTTTTATTTCTTTTGGGTATTTATTTTTATTTTCTCTTACTTTGTTTTCTTAGCTCCTAATGCTTTAGGGCACCCAGATAACTATATTGAGGCAAACCCAATGGTTACTCCGGCACATATTGTACCCGAGTGGTATTTTTTACCATTTTATGCTATTTTACGATCTATTCCTGATAAATTAGGAGGGGTTATTGCAATGGTTGGTGGTATTCTTATTAATTTACTTCTTCCTATCTTAAATACTTCGAATATTCGAAGTTCTTTTTTCCGTCCTTTACACAAAGTTATTTTTTGGATTTTTATTGCAAATTTTTTAGCTCTTGGTGAAATCGGAGAATTACCTGTTGAAGACCCATTTATTCAAATTGGTCAAGCTTGTACTCTTTTATACTTCTCGTATTATTTAATTATTTTACCTGGTTTAGGTCTTTTAGAGCGAGTTTTAATTACACATTACTTATCTATGAATAAATAATTATTTATTCATAGCTTTGTGTATTTTTTGTAGTTTAGTTCACATTGTGTATTAAATTGTATGTTATTAAACAAATAAGGAAAATTTTATGTCAAACTTATTATTAAGTTTTCTCCTACCCGTAAGTTCTTGTGATGCTCCAGAAGCATGGCAGTTATACTTCCAAGAGGCTGCAACGCCTGCAATGGAAGGTATTATTAACTTACACAACGATATTATGGCAATTATTACTTTTGTTGCTGTATTTACATGTTGGATGTTAGCCCGAACAATGTATTTATTCGATGCTAGCCGAAATAAAGTTCCATCTAAAGTTGTTCACGGAACAACTATTGAATTAGTTTGGACAATTGTACCAAGTCTTATCTTAATTACAATCGCTATTCCATCTTTTGCATTATTATATTCAATGGATGAAGTTATTGATCCTGCAATTACATTAAAAGTAATTGGTCACCAGTGGTATTGGTCTTATGAGTATTCTGACTATAACACTTCTGAAGAGGATACTATTGCTTTCGATAGTTATATGATTGCTACTGACGATTTAGAATTAGGTCAGTTACGTTTATTAGAAGTTGATAATCGAGTAATTTTACCGATTAACACACATATCCGTGTTTTAATTACATCTACAGATGTAATTCATGCTTGGGCTATCCCGTCTTTAGGTGTTAAATGTGACGCTTATCCTGGACGATTAAACCAAGTTAATACTTTCATTAAGCGTGAAGGTATTTTTCACGGACAATGTAGTGAACTTTGTGGTGTTAACCACGGGTTTATGCCTATTGTTGTTGAAGCTGTTTCTTTAAAGGATTACGTATCTTGGGTATCAGCTCAGTTAGAAGGTTAAACATTAACCTTCTTATTTTTTTTAAGATAAAATATTGTATAGATTATGAATTTCGTTTCTAGTACAACGACATTTTTCCATCGATGGTTATTTTCAACAAACCATAAAGACATCGGAACATTATATTTAATTTTCGGTGCTTTTTCAGGTATTCTTGGAACAACTTTTTCAGTGGTTATGCGTATGATTCTTTCTCAGCCGGGGAATCAAATTATTGCCTCAAATTGGCAATTATATAACGTTTTAGTTACGGCTCACGCTTTACTTATGATTTTTTTCATGGTAATGCCTACTATGATTGGTGGGTTTGGTAACTGGTTTATTCCAATTATGATTGGAGCTCCAGATATGGCTTATCCTCGAATGAATAATATTTCATTCTGGTTATTACCGCCAGCTTTAATTTTATTATTATCTTCTTCTTTTGTAGAAGTTGGTGTTGGTACAGGTTGGACAGTTTACCCTCCATTATCTTCGATTATTGCACATTCTGGTCCTGCTGTGGATTTAGGTATTTTTAGTTTACATTTAGCCGGTGCATCTTCTATTATGGGAGCCAACAACTTTATTACTACAATTATTAATATGCGAGGTCCTGGTATGACTTGGCATCGATTACCTTTATTTGTATGGTCTGTTTTTATTACAGCTATATTATTATTATTATCGTTACCAGTTTTAGCTGGAGCTATTACTATGTTATTAACTGACCGAAATTTTAATACTACTTTCTTTGATCCTGCTGGTGGTGGTGATCCAATTTTATTTCAGCATTTATTCTGGTTTTTTGGTCATCCTGAAGTATATATTTTAATTTTACCAGGTTTTGGTATTGTTTCTCATATTGTATCAACTTTTTCTAAAAAACCAACTTTTGGTTATTTAGGTATGGTTTATGCTATGTCTTCTATTGGTATTTTAGGTTTTATTGTATGGGCTCACCATATGTACACAGTTGGGTTAGACTTTGATACACGAGCTTATTTCACAGCAGCTACAATGATTATTGCGGTACCAACAGGTATTAAAGTATTTTCTTGGATCGCTACAATGTGGGGAGGTTCTATTGAGTTTAAAACTCCTATGTTATGGGCTTTAGGTTTCATTTTCTTATTCACTATTGGTGGTTTAACAGGTATTGTATTATCTAACTCAGGTTTAGATATTGCTTTCCATGATACATATTATGTTGTTGCTCATTTCCATTATGTATTATCTATGGGAGCAGTTTTCGCTATTTTTGGTGCTTTCTATTTCTGGATTGGTAAAATCTCTGGTTTTCAATACCCTGAGTCTTTAGGTCAGTTACACTTCTGGTTAACTTTCTTAGGTGTTAATGTTACTTTCTTCCCAATGCACTTTTTAGGTTTTGCTGGAATGCCTCGACGTATCCCAGATTATCCTGATGCTTATGCACAGTGGAATTATGTTGCCTCTTTTGGTTCTTACATTACTTCTTTCGCAATTTTATTATTCTTCGTAATTATTTATATGACTTTCACATCAAATAAAGTATGTTCTTCAGATCCTTGGGGAACAACAGATCTTGATGGTTCGACAGCAAGTCTAGAGTGGATGTTAGATTCTCCTCCAGCATTCCATTGCTTCGATGAAGTTCCTCGAGTTTACGATGTTGTTACACCAGCTGTAACTAAGTAATTTTGTATTTTAATTAAAGTTATCTTTTTAACTTTAATTAAAAATAATAAATTACTATCTTTAATAGGGTAGTATTTATTATACAAACAAAACACCTTAGGAGAATAAGCGCGCGGGTTACTTAAATATAGCCATATAAGGTTTTATAAATTTGAGGAGTCGATTTCCCGAATATAGTACTAAACTTAAAATGGCACAAGAAATTCTCATGAAGGCCAAAAATAGACATAAAATATTCTTGTTTTTTTTGTAAATTTTAATCAACATAAATTTAATAGTACGTAAAA
>Ga0115007_10000855_pt1 | contig 20033 bp, 7 predicted proteins | sample ArcOceMetagenome_2_FD_87166 | JGI IMG/M metagenome (GOLD analysis project Ga0115007, IMG submission 87166) | Marine eukaryotic phytoplankton communities from Arctic Ocean - Arctic Ocean ARC135M Metagenome | ecosystem: Environmental > Aquatic > Marine > Oceanic | place: Arctic Ocean | collected...
CCAACTTCGATAAAAATTAAAGAAGATGATGATTGGTAGGAACTGGATACAAGAACTGAATCAAACATTTGATCAATGAAACGGTTCAAATCATAGACTTCGGACGACGGTGTAGAAGGGGAGGATAAAATCCAGGTAAAGAAAGGATCACCGGAAAGCATAAACATAGGCGGAATTTCTTCTTTACAAATTTCTTCGACATCAGTAGCACATGAATTTTCGACATGATGATAGGCAATATGGGTATGCGGCTTCAAGTCTTTATGATTATGGTCCTCACCACGAGACCCTATTTTAAACAAAAAATGCAACGTGAGTGTACCAGTAATAAAAGTATCCATTATTTGTAAGTATGTACGGTATTGGGCAGAATTTACATGTTACAAAACTCACCTTCATCAGCAATCGCTTCAGAAGCGGTTGCCAGGAGGAGAGACACTACTTGTAGACAGAATCTCATTTTCAACACTAATTGATTTTGTTTCTTTTGGATAGATGATAGTAGTTTCACAATGCAATCACTTTCTTGGATGCATATATCTATCTTTGTTGTTGAATTGAGCTGACAAGCAACCGACTTAATTGACACGATAAATATTGTTAGTTACTTTGTACGGCGGTATGTTGTACGTTTTATATGTCTTAGCGAAAAAGAACAAATGAAAATCGAGAAGAATTTACTCATACACCATACACCACTGTATTAAAATTATTACCGTAGTACAAGATACGAGTCACTACTAGTGAATGGGAAAGACAGAACCTACTAGTACAGCCTCAAATTTATTTAGAACAAACTTGATTCATTTTAACAGAAGTAGAGGAGAGAAGAAACCCATCTGGCATTACATCAAATGCAGCAAAAGACACAAACTTTGATCACGACAACTGCTACCCCTTTGATATATCAAAGGGAAATTCTGAAAGTCCAAGTAAAACAACAAATAGGATGGAGGAATTGCCGCTGTTGTAATCAAACGAAATGGCATGGGCTACTAAAGAGACCTAAAGAGACAAAGACTACAAAATTAAAGTTTGCAAGGGTAGATTTGCTACTGCATGTTTCAGAACCATGTGGTTAGTAATTATGATTGTAGGCTAGCTAGAGCTGCACTTTGATGATGTGAAGAAAGATAGTATGTAAAGAAGGAGTAATTCAATACTGTTTGAAGGGATACTTGTTCAATTGAATCAGTTTTCATCAACATGGCCCATTTGTGCGCAGGGCAAAATTCTAATAGGGGCAAGTAGTGATAAAACAACATAAGAGGCAGTATTAAGTACCAACAGCATAATATGCTTCATTTAATGAGACAGAAATTGCCTTGTCAAAGGAAGCAAACAAGAAGACCGGTTTCAAAGAACAACGGAGCTGTAGTATTGTTTTATCACCAAGCAAGCAGTGCATACAAGTTTACCATGGGGTTGCTAATAAATGATTGGGCTGTTGATAGTTAATATTTAATATTCAATAGTTAATAGTTAATAGTTAATAGTTAATAGTTAATAGTTAATAGTTAATAGTTAATAGTATTGTATTACCACCACCATTATACGCAAACAACAACAACAATCTTCTGGTCAAATTTAATTTGAAACAATTCAATTATAATTTGTTATATCATTGCAAGGGCAGAAATATTTAAGTTTATCAATGAGCAAATTAAGCTTTGATCCATCTTCTGAATATCCTATAAGCCCCTTTAACATTATATAAGGATTCTAATGTATTGTGCAGAAGGAAGGGAAGAACAGAAAGGAGATGAATAAGTTATACTCTGGGTAAATGATAACATCAATGATGTCTATCCAGTGACTTAAGAAAAAATTGTTACCAATCTTTTGTACTTAGCTATTCTACTACTACCGATGATGATAGCAAAGATATGACACGCGAATTAATTTCAAAAATGACAAAAGATCTATCTAAGGTTTTATTGCTTAGAGGAGAAGATAGTACTATAAACAAACTCTAATGAATTTTAATTAGAGAAGTCGCCAAATATTGATACATTTGAAAGTGTTGTCATTACTATCAATGCAACGACAAACGAGGACACACAAGCAAAAGAAGAGAACGCAAAACTATGATTGGGTACAGGTGCAGCACTCTCAAACTTTATGTTCAAATTGTCGTCACTGGCCTCAAGAGCATGCACTGAAGCTTGCTTGATATAATCGTTGTCAATTTGTTGGGTTGACAATGTGTTGTCTTGTGAATATGAATTTGAATCTAGCGATGAGGGTGCAACTTTATCCAAGCCCCTATGGCCTGGTATCGCTGTGAACAACAATATGTTACCAGTATCTGCATTAATCGGGGTGAAGCTTCGCTGTCTTTTGCTGTGCGGCTGTCTTTTGCTGTGTGATGCGATGGTATCAATACCATCATAGCTTGGAGTCATTGTGTTCGATGATTGATATGTATGATTTTGTACTGATGTTCGCTGTTCCCTCCATGGTCGGTCATTTTTTGATGTAGAGGGTATGTAGGTGTTTGCTAACGTCAATTTCGAATTCTGATCGTCGATATATTTGATAAGATTTCCACTCTTCCAAAAGTCAACAGAAATGATGTTGACTTTGTTCCTATGGGTTCGTTCACAGGCATCCAATATTGGTTGTAAAAAAGTGCCTTGGTTAATTTCTTCGGCTGCCTCCCGACTTGGTCGCATATTGTAACCCCAAAAACTCTTGGTCACAAAATCATTGACCATTAAAAAGTCTCTTCTATTGGACGAGTCTCGTTTTATCACGCATCCATTCGAAGCAGTATCCCTCAAGTCAGAGACGCTTGGATAAGACCAATGAGTAGACATGCCATATTCATAGAAGTAATGGATACCAGTACTTGATTCCTCACCCCCATCGGGACCCCCCATGTAAAAGAATAAAATTTGCTCTTCATTTTGGATAAGTTCTGACAAAGTCGGCCATTCCTCGGCATCATCTTCGTATCGATCTCTTTGATACAACCGCTTGGAAAAATCTAGATTTGCAGTTCCGAGTGGAACATTCTTCACAATTTGGTCGACATCCTTTAATGATATAGGACCTCCAGCACTCTCGTTAATTTGCAACCAGATCATAATGACGTTGTTAGGGTGTAAAGTTATCCATTGATTGATCTGTTTCAAAGTTTCGATAGGGTCCCGTTCCCCAATTCCACACCCGACCTCTTTCCCTCCGTGACAAAATACTAGAATACCGTTACAATTGCACAAATCAAGTGATAAGCCTCTATATCCTGTAAAGAATGGAAATTTTAAATCGTTTAGTAAGTTGACAAATAATGTCAAAAAATTAACGCTGAAATAGTATGGATTCGACAGCAACCGCAACCGCAACCGCAACGCAACGCAACGCAACGCAACACGTCGTGCTTTACCTGCATCTAATGATTCGACGATCGGGTCGTTCATATGATTAGCAAAGAAATAAAATCCTGCCTGTTTCATATCATTTGTTTCGTTTCGTTCGATATTCAATAGTGGTAACAATCAACGTAAGATTTGTATCGAAAGACGAATATATGAATTATATGTACGCACGCGGACTTACCGAAGGAGACGACATTGCATTATGAACCATACCAAAAAGAATTTTATCTACCGGAAGAAAGCACAGATTCTCGACGTTATTGCAAGTAGTAGTAGTAGTAGTAGTAGTAGTCACATCATACCGGCGGTAGTAATCCTCATCAACAACATCTGTTCTTGCAGCAGGCGATCCAAATGAACATGGGATATCTCCAAAAACGAAGAAAACGAAAGCGCCAAATATAAACAAAAGAGACTCGCCCATTATGACTGTATGATGTAGTGCGTTGCTACAGAATAATAATGATTTCAATTTTGTATGAGCAAATATTATTATTATGAGATTTGCTCTGATGTTCGACGCTCGATGCTACCACATCGTAGCTAGGACCTACTATTGTTATGTCAGAGCTCGGAAGCAATAATGAGATACGAGATATCGCCATCGAGTCGTTGTTCGTACCGCGAACCGGCAGAAATAATCCTTTCACATATAAAAAATAAAAACAAAAATATATTTTACAACTATCAACTATAAACGTTTCCCGCAGCGCCCCTATTTTTTTGAAGTGGAAACTGTGAAACATACAATAAAATAAAATAAGTATAATTGTTACAATAATAAAGTCAAGTAAACACCAGGAGAAGAGAGAGGAACACAAGAACAGAGACAGTCAGGATCAATGAGTAGTCCTAATAGTGGTAGTGCTAGTCCTGCTAGTGCTAGTGGAGCTACTAGTAATATTTTTGGTGGTGGTAAAAATATAAATAATGACGGCGGCAGCGGTAACAATACTACGTCTTCCGAAGATGATGATGATTATGATGGTCACGGCATGACGAGAACTAACACTACTACTGCGGTGGGCAGCCATCAACATCAGTATCTACTCGGGGGTAAAACAATATTGGGTGGGAAATCTATAAAGGTTATGAGGAATGAAGATGAAGATGAAACAGACATCGACGATGACGATGATAATAATAATAATAATAATAATAGTGATGGGGACAACGATGAGGAGGGAATTTCAACAGCAGAAGATTCTTCACAACAGCAAGAAGAAGAAGAAGAAGAAGAAGAAGAAGAGATGGAAGTAGAAGTGGACGAAGACGAAGACGACGACGAAGATCAATCAATGGAGGAAAATTATGATGTCAATAACGAAAATAATATTGACGAGAACGTCGAAGAAGAAAAAAACGAACCACAAGGAAAAGAACAACAAAATCTAATATCGATACAGTTCCATGAACAGGGAAAGCAGAAAAATCCACCACATGCACAGGAAGAAGAAGAGGAAGGAGGGGGAGACAAACAAACACAATTAGAGGCATGGAAGGAAGTACATACATCATTGACACAGGCTGTATTAGTTGCACGGGAGGCAATTGCATCGAAAACATTACAGCGTAGATTTTGGTTAGAAACAATTTGTGCTAATCTTACCCGTCCCGTTGACAGCAACAACGTTGTCGTACCACCTGTTACAACAGTAATAGCAGCAGTAGCAGATGAAAGTAGTAGAAGTATTACGAATGATGATGATGATGATGATGATACTGTGTCACAATCACAAACACGATTAATGTCACATTCAATTTGGTTCAAACCGGATCAACGTAAGAAAAAACGTGGAAAGCAAAAAAAGAGAACTGCTGATTCTGCTAAGAAGGAAGAAGATAACGATAATGTTGATGATAGAACCAACACTACCACAATAACAAAGACTATAAAGAAAAGGAAAAAGACTACAACAAATTCTTCATCGTCAACGAAAAAGAACCCTTTACTTATGTTGCCAACGGCATTGAAGAAGAAAAAGAAGAAAGCAGCAACAGGGACGGCGACAACAATAAAGAAAAGAAAGAAAGCGATTCTACCGATGAAGGCAAAACCGGCATCATCTATTATCAAGAATAAAATGAAGACAAATGAAAATAAGAAGAAAATTATCGGTACTACTGGTAAGGTAATGAGCACAACCGTTCGTAAACGACGTGCGATTGCACAATTGCCTACATCCAGTAATAATAATAATAATAATAAAACGAAACCGAAACCGAAAATACGACTTAGTATTAGTCAATCAAAGATTGCTGCATCAACAGCAACCGCAACGTCAGCGGCAACAGCATCCACAGAAACAGTTCCTCAATTATCGGTGTTTGAAGACGACGATGATGACGATAGTGACGAAGATGAGGATGTAAGTGAAAATGTTGCAATGGAAATCGATGAGATGGATAATCGTGACGATACTGATGAGGACGTCATCGATAATGATAATAATAATAATAATAACAAATTTTCTTCTATTGGTAAGGTCGCTATGCAAGAAATGAAGAAAAGGTCTTCGTCATCTTATACGTTTGCTCTCAATGCATCATCATCATCAGAAGCTTCATCAGTAGCCTCTGACAATAATGATAGTGGCAATGAAAAAGAGGAAAAAGAATATGATAGCGACGACGATGACGAAACAGATGAAGACGAAGATAATAACGATAGTGATGACGCAAGTGATGACGATGGCAACGAAGAAGAAAACGCGGACGAAGATGATGATGATAACGATGAGGATGATGACGATGGTACACCTGATCCTACATCTAATGATTGGGGTGCTTCTCAACATCGTCATCCGTATTTATCAACGAAACGACGACGATCATCTGTAGCTAGATTGGATAGTTCTGGTATATATTCAACATTTAATGTTGAGGGAGCAACCGCAACAGCTACAACAACGGACCCATCATCATCTGCAATGACGGCGATTGGAGAAGCAGCAGCAGCAGGAACAACGACCGGTGGTGCTTCGACTGCAGGTGGTGGTGGTGGATATGGATTCGGTGGAAGTGAATCATCATCCGAAGATGAGATTCCGTTTTGAAAAACGTCGTAATCGGGTGCATTTTATTGATGATTTTTGATATTGGGAATAGTTGTTCAATTTATTTGTACACACACAAAAGGACTTTCTGTATTTACTATTGATTCATTCCAAAGATTGAACATACTGAATGTACCGCCGGAAAACGTGGAATCACTAACAACGATGATACGGGAAGAAAAGACCATGCCCACAAGAGAGAACGACAACGAGAAAATTGTAACTATAAGAAATACGATTATTATCTACTAGTAGTTTCGTTTCTACCCGCTTTCTTGGTTTTTGAATAATAATAATAATAATAATAATACAGTAACAGTAACAGTAACAGTAACAATAATAATGTTAATAATAAAAAAGATAAAAATAGTAATAATAATAATAATATTAAATTATGCCCCTTTTCTTGAAATCGAATAAACTGCAGCGGGATATTAAATGTAAGAGTAAATACATACGAAACCGATATATGTACATAATCATCCATTCCTAAACAAACACACATACACATATATATATACACACACACACACACACACACACAACCAGAAAAACGATCGCAATTAATTATCCATTTGTCACACTCTTGATGACATAATCTTTCTCGTCGTTATAGTCGACACTGGTAACAATACACGATAACATAAATTAAAAAACACCGTACTTGATATGCTCCCATGGAACGCACTCATCTAACAACTCTAAGTAATAATATATGCATAGTCCTTCAATGAATAGTAGAGAAGAGGTACACATGTAGCTACCGTAACATAATGTTGCTTTTATTTAACTTGTTGTTTTTATAGTAGAAGATATAGTGTTTAACTTCGTCTACCGCGAAGCTATCACTCAAATACATTTCAGTGCAAGTGGCAAAGAGGTACTTACAAAATTCAGGATCTTCTACTAATTGCGGGTGGTCGTGACCGAGCTTAGCTAGATCCATAGTTAAATACTTAGTGTCATCTGATCTACCACGAGCAATGAATTTCAGAGTGGCATTATAGTAATCGCTTCCCAAAGCGAACTTCTTGGCCGTGCTGCCATGATGGCATTCCATTGCCATCGCCTTTGCCTTTGCGAACCATGCCGCCGCCACCGTCGTCGTCGTACTTGTGCTGATAGTCGTCATATTGAATAATAATATAAGAGAGCAGCTATGCTGTTAAACGGCCCTGCTATATAAAAGAAGGACGAGATCATAATATATCCTCGTGTAAGTGTAAGTTGACGATGATCAGCAATAAAATAGTAACATTTTGGTACGGTAATAGCGGCAACGAATAAAGCTTAATGTTTTTCCCTATCTCTATCTCTCTCATCGCACACACGTAGACACGTCATATACATACATGATACATGATACACTTGCAAAGACACATACATACACTTACACTCGCACTCGCACTCACACTCGCACTCACAACTACAGACTCACTCACTCAATCACTACCTGCAGTACTATTAATTTAGAGGGCTTTTGCTGGTCCTTTTCTTTTCAGATTCGAAATGAAAATGGCAACGAGGTATGGGTTTGCCCTTTCCTATTGCAGCGTCGTAAAATAACAAAATTTTCCTGTCGCGGCCGCCTTTTCGATCCACGGTCACCGCACCGACACTTTATGACTTATAAAAAAATGCTCTTAGCTACTAGTACTTCAGAAGTAGTCGTCCTCCACAAACTATGTATTAATAGTAGATAAAGACCAAAATTGATCAAGCATGTGTATTTTTCTTCATTCCATTATCCAAAAAAGAATATGTTATCAGATGGCAAACACTTACTTGGTTCTCTTTCTTTGATTCATTCACCAATCACAAGAAGAAAAATACAGACTTGACTGACTCAACTTTCGAACTTGCATTATGAGAGCTGAATCCAAAGAAAGTTAATTGTATATAACTTATTATTTAAAAGCTGCCACTTTGCTCCTCAATGCCTTAGAAAGACAGAGAGTCAGCAGTCGGCCCGCCAAGAAAGTTAATAGTAGTAGTGTTAGCCACCCACCTTACTTTCTTTATTGTATTCAGCAAACTCACTACTAAAACAAAATGTCATAACACACAGTAGTTCATTTTAGTAGTAACAATATTATTTGTTTCACCTCATTCTGAGTAGTTTGATGCTAGGTGGTATAACAAATCTTCTCCTAACATCTATGTGGTGGATTCGAGGAATAGTGTAAGTGACAAACTGGTATTCCCTCTATTCAAAAGTATTGATTGGGACCAATGCAATCCTGTTTAGGCCGTTTCTTGTTTTTCACTGATTTGTGAAGTGAATATGCTAATAGTAATATATGCACTACAATACTACTATAGTACAATGTGTATGTAACAATTTAGTTTTATGTATTTATCATCATTTTGTTTTTAAGAAAAGAAGACTGACTTAACGTTACCTTTTAAAAAACTTTTTATCTTTTTTTTACATTGGATAGCCATTTTCGATTGTTCTTTGCTTTTTGAGGTTACACCAAATTGTAACACTGTAACACTGTGCGTATCAATGGAGGAATGTCCGATGAGATCATCAGCTTCGTTCCAACCAAAAGAAACACAATATTCGCTTCTCACACCCCGACAAAAAGCAAAAAAAATTGAAGATAAGACCTCCTTTCAACTCCGACGACAATACAGGCATACGACATGGTAAAATTTCTCTCCTCCGTCATATCTTTTGTGATATTTATCGCGGTTGTTGTTGCATCCTCGTCTGCAGACAGCAATCACGACGATGATGCTACTGCTATCGTCGACCAAAAAACAGCTCTAGAATTGAATTATGCTGTGCACGCATATGAATGTGATAGCAATTCGGTAATGTTGGAAGGATCAGATCGTGCTAAGAAAGTGGTAGCGACTATAATTCGAATCTGTTTTGTACCGAACGAAGAGGCAATCGAAGCTGGAGCTAGTATTGATAAAGTGAACTCTTTTGTTTGGTCAACAACCACCCGTGCCGGCGACGAGCATGTACTCGAGGCTGTGATAAATGGAAAAGGAGATAACATGATGAGCGCAATTACATGCAAAGATGGAGGGAAAATATGTTCATTAGAATCAATGTTAGGATCCAATTTCTATCAAGATACAGGATCTGTTATAGGGATTGGAGAAGTAACGTTAACTAAAGGAGCTGGTACTGTCCCAGTAAATAGAGATATCTTTCAACTTAATTTCGAAGTTAAATTTACCAATGACGATGGTACAGAGATGAGTGAGGAAGAAAAGGCTGCTCTTTTTGAAAAAGTTAATGAGCATAATGCTGCCATTGAATCAGGCGAGGATAAGACGGGGAACGATCCTACAAAAACCAACGAAGAAGTAAAGGAGGAACTTTAGAAGAATGAGAGTGAGATACACGACTTGTAGAAACTCTAATTATGATGATTTTTTCATTACAAAATATTGTGATATGAAAAGTGTATCCATTGACATACATACAATTAATAATAATATGTATTAGTATTAGGGCCTATTATAACAAACTACGTTGTACTGTAGTGGGTGATCGTTTACTTTAGGATTTTTAGACTTGTAGCCAATCTCTCCTCCTGCAGAGTGGAAGGTACTTGCATCTGTATATTCAAAAGCAGATGACTTTTCCTTTTTTCTTGATATATTGTTTCTCAATGTACTTGAAGTATCAATTCATTTATGTTGCTCGGGGGATTCTTATCATAGTGTTCACGTATATAACTTATTATTTAAAAGCTGCCGCTTTGCTCCTCAATGCCTTAGAAAGACAGAGAGTCAGCAGTCGACCCGCCAATTATTCTATATTAACTGTTTTCTACTCCGGTACGTCTCCAAATCTGTCTTCAATGGTCTGATCCTCCACTTCCTTTGCTGATTTATCCCTACTAGTCGACCTGTTGTTCCTCAGTTTCACGTACATCTGTGTTATTTGTGGTGTCTTTGTATATCTTACTGTCTTCGTAACTGTAACTCTGCTCGAGGATCTTTTCTTCTGCATTCTATTGTATACGTTAGTTAGTGGGTTGTCGGACATTTTCTTTGGCTTTGTATGTTTCTTCTTCGTTATCTTCCTTGATACCGTTGTCTTTGCTGGCTTGCTTGCTGTAAAGTGTTGCCATATTGGTTTGCTATTTTCCTTTGCTAGTTCTTTTACCCTTTTCATGCTGTGATCAATTACTGGTTTCCATCTTAATATCCATTTCTTCAGCTGCTGATTTGTATCTTCCAATCTTGATTCGAGTGACTCATCAAATATTTTTAATTCATCCTCTGGTAATACCATTTCTCGCAACGTATATAATTGATTGACTTTCTTTGACAGTGAGTCATACTCTGCTACTATTCTCCCTCCTAGTACAGGTGTGTTTCTGTCGATGCATCTGTCTGTCCACATTTCTTTTATGAATGGAACAATCGACTGATAGAACGAGTGAAATGCTTCTGTGTTATTATTCTTATTTTTCTTTCTTTTGTTTTTGTCCTTGTTTTCGTTTTCCTCCTCTTTTCTTTTCTTCTTTCTTAATTTCCTTGCATACAGTAGTGGATTCCTTAATCTTTGTCTTACCTTGTATGACCTCTGTTGTAGCTTCCATTGTTTAGAGAATTTGCCTCTTAACAGGTTGTCCCATCCTATTACTAATTGCTCGTCTATTAGTAGACTATATCTCTCCATTCCCCTCTGTCCTCTTATTCTGAGCATCGTTGTTGTCATGCATTCTCCCTTAAAATATGCCATTAGTCCTTCTTGCAGGATGTCGCATAGCACTGGATCGACAGTGTTTCTTAGTATGTTAGTTTGTTTGATTATATTCTTTCTTTGGCTCTTCCTTTTATCACATGTGAATATGTGGTCGTCGTCCTCGACTGTATGCCAGCATGATGCACATCTCTTGTCATGAAATTGGTCTCTTTTGTGTATTCTTTCTCCTGTAGGAAGCTTCTTTATACAAAATTTGTGTAGCCACTGTACTCCTTGTGATGATACGTGCTTCTTGTATACTGGTCTGAAGATGTCCCAATCAATGACGTCGAATATGTTATCACTCCACCCAAAACGTTCACAGTAGAACTGTCTTAGTGGAGGTAGTTGTATTATTTCTCTTACTGTTCTTTTGAAGTCTCTTGTTATTGTCCTTCCTTGTATATGAAATTGTATGACTGTTTCCGGGTCGAATGGAACCATAGGTTTTTCTTGCAATCTCTTTAGTCCGATTGTTGCTAATTCATCTGCTTCTGAATTCAAATATGCATTCAATGGCATATCTGTTGCTTCATATACTTTGTCATCTTGGTGGCTTTTTACCCAGTTTATTTTTGGATACGTTTTAAAGCTTTTTAAAACCTTATGGAGTGCTGAAAGCACATCCCATTCGGAGTCTAGCACTATTGCTAGTGGTGCTGTAGGATACTCGCCGTATGTTTTCAGTTTCTTTATCATGCTTGCACTGTCTGTGTATACCTGTATCTTGCTTCTTCCTGGTTCATTGCATTGTAGTTTCTCATCATAGTACTGTGTGATTAATATTACTAATCGTACCGCCGCAAGGAACGCACATATCTCAGATCTGAATGATAACGGATCATTACCGGATGGTTGTCCATAGCATGTTAATAGTATTGTTCCTTCTTCGTCTGCGAATACAAAGCCAAGGGATCCTTTGAATGGAATTGCTCCTCCGTCTGTAGCTATATTCGCTCTCTTCGTTGATTTGAATAATTCATATATTTTGAATGGTTCGATGTAGAATTCTATTTGTGTGTAGTACTGTGATATATGTTCTTCTTGTGCCATTACATATGCCATGAATGTATCATTGTTTGTTCTTACTTTATCATTCTCCATCATTGGTAGATGTCCGGATACTCTCCATCCTTCTTCCGTGTCCATCACATCTGTCGGTACTGCATCAGCTGGTAGATAATCGATGCTGTTTGTTGATGTATATTCATACTTATTGGTTCTGTTTCTGCTGTGACAATCATAGTAGAATTTTCCTTGTCTATGCCATTCTTTTCTATAGCTTCTGTATAACTTCTGCGTTGTTCGTGAGAAGTAAAATGGCCACAGTCTTTCCGATTCATTAGCCTTTATGTTCCAGTCACCTAGTTTTATTCTTAGTCTCATCCGCTGACCGACCTCTCTTGTCATTCGTCCTTCTCCTCTGTTCTTGTTCTTGTATTTTTCTACTTCCGTATAGTTTAATTCTTCCTCATCACCATCTTCGTATTTGATCTTGTAATATTTTCCTATATTCCTTATAATTTCGCCTATATACGGCACTCCACTCCAGTATTTGGTTATTCTTGTTCCTATTTTGTGTTTTTCTTTATTTCCTTTATTGTCTTTTGTGTTGTTGGTTGTTCCTCTTTCGTTTTCATTCTTGCATATTGTACTGAGAAACTTTCTCCATATTGCCCATGAGTTTCCACTTGGTCTTTCTTGTTTGATTTCTTCTAATTTAGATGCACATTGTCTAATGCTCCTTTCTCCTTTTGCTACTGACGGTATTATAAATACTCCATCAGCTGTGCACAGGTCTGATATTCTTTTTACTTGTAGATAGCTTTTGCAGTAGTATATTTGTCTTATTTCTGCATCTGTGTAGTAATTCAGGTATTCTGTATCCAATTCTGTTGTAGTTGCCGGTGAACATACTACATCCATTATGTATTCGTCTCCCTGCCTTTCATATGTTGATTTTGGTATGCATTCAATCTCTAAACTAGCTCTATGCTTTGCTAGGAATCTTCTTATGTGTACATAATAATGCCCTTCTAAATGCGGTGCCCTTGTATCTGGATATTGTAATAGTGGTTTTGATAGTCCTGATGCATTTTGAAATGTCCTGAGGAGTATTGTTGCTAGTTGCTTTCCATATCCTGGTGTTCTTAGTTGTCTTACCAAATTCTGCACCGCATCTAATCCTTGTTCTAGTCGAAGATCATTGCATCCTATCCCTCCATACGATCTTGGTCCGAACACTAGTACGTGTGCATGTGTTCTAGCCAAGCCTATCTTGTTCATCAATGTGGGTATGTATTTTTTCTGTAGATCATGTAATTGGTGCTGACTGAGGTGACACATGCTTAGCGGATATCCCACACTACTTTGGAATACTGCCGTGTAGTGGACCCAAGCACATTTAGGAGACATTGCAGAGCATGCTAACTTTCTGTTGTGAGACTTTGACTTGTCCAGTAATATTTCATGTTGTCTTTTCTGGTTTCTGCTTGTCCCCTGTTCTGTTCCCAGACTTCTGTACGTCTTGTATGGAGATATCGGTTTGATTATCACTGCTTTATTGTATAATCTATCTTGTATTGTTATTATCAATTTAGGATCTGCCGGTGCTATTACTGGTGCTCCATTGAGTCCGAATTGGAAATCTATTACTTGTGCAAAGCATTTTTCGAGATTGAGTGCTCCTCCTGTTGCTCGTAGTAAGTCATTCCACAGTTGTGCGTCGTGTTGTGTTCTTATGATGATGTCTTGTACTGTCTCGCCTTCTTCTCCATTGTTAGTGATATTATTATCATCTACAAATCCTAGCATTCCTATAATTGCACTGTATAGTAGCCACGGGTCTGCATATGTACTTCCATGTCCATATTTGTCGTGTATGTCAAACAGTATTGATACCAGTTTTCCCCATCCTTGTGCTGATGCTCCACTTCCTTGCCCAGATCCGTATGCCGGTGATTCGTCTGAGTGTTGGTATGTCTCTTCTGAAATTCCGATTCCTGTCTTTATAGCATATCTTGCTACTTTTAGTAATTCACCTAGTATTTTTGTTAATTTCTTTGGCATTCCATACGACCTTAGGCATAGGTTCAGCAAGTGGACTAGTATTCTATCAAAGCATGCTGTGGCATCATTGTTGAATTTCACCAGTGGTTTTCTTGTTATCATTGCCATTTCTGTCTGTGTTACATCTACAAATACTGGATCAATGGCTCTCCTATTTGGTCTGCATCCGTATACTCCTTTGTTGATTAAGTAATTATCTTCGCAGTGTTGGTCCAATTCTCTAAAGAATATTGAAAATTGTAAGTTCAAGTCACATTCATATAGATGTATTACTCTTAGTCGATGTATTCGTGGTATTCCAGAGTCTTTGCCTAGCATGCATGTAAGTATGTATTCCCATCTCTTGAATACATGTTCATTGTCGTAGGCCGTCTGTAGCATTTTTGCATGCATCTCTATTATATCTGTTCTGATTCCTTCCAGCCTGTCTCTATCGTCATCATCCTTTGCTTTCAATGGTCGAAATAGAGCATGAAAGTGACCCAAGTGCCTGCCGGATGGTGAAGTGCTTGTCCTTTCCTTCCATCTTCTATATTTGTTCATCATCTTTTCTGCTGTTATTGTAATTTCCAATTCTTCTGAATGTCTTTTCATTGATGTTAGTAAGTATCTTGACCACTCATCGTCTGTTATATCAGTCGGGTCATCTGTTCCGTCTAGCAATTGCTCTGCTCTGTCCGTATCTGCTCCAAATCCTATTTGTCTTATCACTGCCGGTGTTGCTAGTGGTGTATTTTCAGCTTGTCGGAAGTGTCGTATGTTTCTGCGGAGGATTAGACTTTCTATGGTGGGTCCGTCTGTGATTGCTAGATATTCCAGTTCAATGCCTTCTTTTGGTAATGGGACCAGTATAGATGATATTCCTCCTGGGCAATTCATTTTTGATGGTAATTCTGACATCATTTGCTTTGTATCTTTTGCTCTTTGAAATATCTGTGCTGCTCTTTTCGCATCCATCTCCGGATTCATTGCTACAAACGCTGCCTCTTGCTCCTCATCTATTGATGTTTTCTTTGTTCTTTGTTCTTTGATTAGTTTTCTGCAGTTCGTTTGCGCTAGTCTCAACGCTGTTGTTGCCTCTTTTATGTCTTCCGGTATTTTTATTTCATTCTTCAATAGAGACTGCTTCTGTGCTATTTGTTTTCTGCAGTCTATATTGTTCTTTAAACTTGACAGGTTTATTCTGAGTATGTTCGCTGTTGTCATTACTTCATTCACTTCTTTTGACCATGGTTGTCGATGATGTATTCTACATTGGTCTTCTGCTTCCAGCATACCCATTGTTATTATCCTGTCCAGTTTTTCAAGTTTTTCCTTGTTATACCAGTATTTTTGTTCCTTGACTTTTCGATATATATCTCTTTCTTCTAAGTAATCATCTAAGTACTCGACATACTTCGTTATATTGCTTGGATGTGTTCCTCTTATTGCTCTTGATGATGCTGAGAATATTGACGGTAGCTGTCTGTCCAGGAAGCCTGCTAGTGCAAAGTCCACGAAGTAGCCTCTATGGTCTGATGTTATTCTTGCATGGAATGGTTCATACCCACTCCTTAGTATATGATTAATCATTCTCGGTGTTACAAATACATAATCTAGCCTTTTTGTTCCTCTTGTATATGTAGATATTTCTGCTGCCCCATGTTGATGGCTATGTGCGTCAGCAAGATTTCCCGCGGACAGAACTTTTGCCATCCCATTTGGATCATCTCCTACCAATTCGTTGAAGTCTCCTGTTAGTATGATATCTTTGTCTTCCTTCCTTGCCTTCCGTACTATTTCCGTAAGGTCTGTTATAAATATTTTCTTAGGATCCGGTTCTCTTATGTCATTCAGTTTATATAATGCCGTCTGTTGATTAAATAGTGTATCTTCTCCGACTTTAGCATTCTTGTATTGAGATACATTGTATGCTGTCAGTATCATTATTTCTTTGTTGTCTCTTCCTATCAATGTGCATCCGCACCACCTGCCATATGGGTCTGTTATCGTGTCTCTTATTCTTCCTACCAGTGATCCTGTAATGCCTACCATGTTTCCTCCTGGTTTCGTGAAGGTTAATACTGGTGCTGTTGACGAGGAGTGTATTATTTTACAGTCTTCATTGTTGTCTTTCCACATCCTTTGCTTTGATAATCTTAATGCTCTTCTTGCCGTTGCGTTTGATTCATCTCCATGTGTTTCATTAAATGTAAATATGTCTGCTCCTGCCTGTTTAATCTCTTTGAATGCTGAGTCCATTCCTATTCCATCTCTGTCGAATATTCCACTAACGTTCTGACAGTACACTCTTACATATGGTATGTCATTATCGACTGCAATGTCATCACATATATGTCCAAACGGTAGATTTGCATTTGTAACCTTCATCTTCTTCTTTATCACCTCTTCATTGTCAGTTGTTTCTGCATCTTCTTCTCCTTCTTCCATTATTTGTACTGTTGTTGCCTTTGTTGTTATTTTGTTGCCTCTATTTGTCGGTTTTGTTGTATCTCCTTCGTCTTCACTTGATTCAAAGTATAGGTCATCGTCACTTACTTCTCCCCCTCCTGTCTGTTGTGTTTCTTGTATTTCTCTCGTTTCATTTGTTCTGTTTCTTGTTTCTATTTCGATTGCGGTTCTTGGTTGTGAGCCATGTCTATTGGTACTTTTATGTTCTGTTTCTGTATTTGTTAACGATTCTGTTATAAGGATTGTTTTAGTATTTTTCTTTAAAGGGCCTTTATTGCTGATTCACTCCTGGGAATGGAGCGTTACTTTTGAATTTATCATTGTTAGTTTTATTTGTGTTAAATTGATGGCTGAAGTCACCTTCTGTCATTGCTGTTGTGTTTGTTTCGCTTGTTATGTCTTGTTGTTGATTTTGTTCCGTTTGTTCATTATCTGCCATGGTTACATCATTTGTTTCATTCTGTTCAGCTTCGTTTTCTTGTGCATCAGTTGTTTCCTCCTCTAACATCTCCTCTATGTCGTCATGATCTTCCATATTATCCTTATCCTGTTGTACCGTCGATACTGCTGTTGTATCGTCGTCCGCCATCCCATCTATTTTTCTTTTGTTGGCACTGCTTGATTGTTGCGATTGACTGTATTGGCTGTTTGTAAGAGTACTGCTTGGTGTGGATGTATGATGTATTACACTGATTGGTACTTCTTGTCTTCTTTCTTCATTCCTTGTCATTATTAGCATCAGATTATTCATTGTTGTTGTTTGTTGCATCATCATTTGTTTCATTGTATCGTTGGTATTTGCACTCTCTCTTGCTAGTGTATTAACTGCGCTTCCTAATGTCTCCACCATTTTTGATACGTTTGTCATCATAGTTTTTGCTGAGTCATCCGGTGATAGGTTGGACATTACTGTTCTTTCTTCTACTTGGTTTGATGTCATTGTTTGTTGTCTTTGTACTACTGGAGATTCCGGCCAATGATGTGGTGTTGTATTGCTATTATGTTTTCCTTTTTTTATTATGCTTCTTGGCACTGGTGTTGTTGGTTTATGCACTGGACTGTGTTCGTTCATTGCTGATGTGCTCCCGTGGTACGAGTATGATGCACTCGAACTTTGATTAACTATTGTCTTAGATCTATTTCGGTATCTTTCTCTAATCTTTTGTGATAAACGTTCTGCATGTCCACTTATTGTTACGTTATCATTTACTAATGGAAAGTTTTGATATGCTGTTAGGCATGACATTGCTGCTGGTCGTCCTCCACTCTGTTGAAACTCTTGAAACATTTTTCCTATTGCTGTTCTTGCTGAATCTACCTTTTCTTCTGGTACCACTACTATGTATTTGCCTTTAGATTTTGTTTCATTTGTTTCTTCTATTGATACTGCTCCACAATTTTCAATGATGAATTTGTGAACTTCAACATGTTTTGACTTCTGTATTTTGATACAATCATACATATCCTCGAATACGCTTGGATGGCAATATAGTATTGTGATCGGTCTTAGTTTATCTAGAAAGTTTACTGTATCTGCGACTATTTGTCCGTATAATTCATAGCCTAGTAGACTGTTAAGACTTTTTGGTATGATCCGGTAGTGCTCTCCTAATAATGTTTCTGGTAACATAGATAGTAGTTCCATTGCTATCTTTGCCTGGGATTTCGCTGTTTTCAATACTATTCCTTCGCATACTATTTGTTGGTGGTTTGGTCCTGCTCTTATTGTTCCTCGTTGGCATTCTACTCTGATTGGACTAGACAGATGTTTTAGCTGTGCTGTTTGTTGGGGTGTTAATTGATCTCCTTCCATGACTTCTTTTAACCCATCTCTTATTTTCTTTTCTAGTATTGGTCGGTATACCATTCGACTGTGTCCTTTCTCGATAAATCCTACGTGTTCTAGAGTGTTATCATTGATGAATGGGCTGTTCATGTATAATTTGTTGTAGAATAAATAGTTACTTAGTTTCTTCTGTAGTTCTTTTTCGTCATGTGGCATTGTTACTTTCATGAATGTGCTTTGGTTTGTGTTCTCTCTATTTCTCATCTGATCAAAGAAGTCATCAAAGCTTGCTGGACTTTTGGGAAAATCATTGTTGATATTGTTGATATCTCTTGGTACTGGCGATGTGGCTGAGTTCGTTGGGTGAAATATTATTGATGGTGTTTTGTGGGCCATCTCTCTCATTAAATTCTTGATTATTATTTTTCCATCTTTTCCTGCTTTATGTTCTGGTCTCCATGATACTGTAAACGCATAGGTGTTCATATCTCCTGGTACTAGTATGTTTACTCTTTGTTTACTGCTTCCTCCATTGTTATTATTGTCCTTACTCTTTTCTCCATCATTGTTTTTATTTTTGTCCTGATCATCGTTCATTTGATTTCCTTTATTGCTCTCTGTTTCTGCTCCATTGCTTGTCCCGATTTGATTAACTTCTGATGATCCATTTATCGCCATTGTTGAAATTCCAATTGCCTTATTCTCTTCTTCGTTACTTGTAGGTGTCATTTCCATGAATCCTTCCTTCCATTTTGTTGTTTCCATCTTTTCGTTTTCCTTTGCTTTGTTGCTTCTTGTATTTGCGCTAAATCTGACCTTCTTTCCTTTTTGTCCGTATCCTTTTTCTCTGGTTACTGTTGCTTCTACTTGTTCGTTTGTACCTTTTCCTTCTTCTTCTTCTTCTTCTTCTCCTTCTCCTCCTGGTGGTACAATTGTTTGTTCTACATTTGTAACTGGTATGAACTCGTTTGCTTTCTTATTGCATTCTGTATCTGCTATAGTGCATCTGTTTTCCCTTACTGGTGAATCGATCTTTGCCTCTGGTGCCCCGGTCAGGAATTTGTTGATATCTACGTTGATAGATGCTATGATTGAGTCAATTGATGTGTTACTGCTCTTCGACTTGGGCTTTCTGCTATTTTTAGTGTCGATTTTTGTCCATCCTTGATCATTGGTATGTGTCTCTTTATGTATGTCAATGGTTGTACTGCATATAAAGCTTTCATGTCCTTTTTGGTCGTTTTTCCTCGGAATTTCTCCCGATTTTTCCGTTTTAACTGCATCTATAGTGGATCCTATGGATTCATTGTCATACTGGTCATCGCCTTTGCCATAGCTCCATCCTGTGTGGAGGAGATTGTCCTTGATTACCATCGTCAGGTAGGCAAAAGAGGAGATTCAGAGAGGAGGGCACGTAGGATTCTACGTAGATTCAGTACTGAGATTTTTAGTTAACCAACTTGGAGGTGCGCGTTTTCAATTAATTCCTACTGGAATTGTTAACCGACTCTAATTAGTATTACTAAGGCAAGGAGAGAAATCAGTCGACAATTGCAATCCAGGGTATGTGC
>Ga0115007_10000857_pt1 | contig 19988 bp, 3 predicted proteins | sample ArcOceMetagenome_2_FD_87166 | JGI IMG/M metagenome (GOLD analysis project Ga0115007, IMG submission 87166) | Marine eukaryotic phytoplankton communities from Arctic Ocean - Arctic Ocean ARC135M Metagenome | ecosystem: Environmental > Aquatic > Marine > Oceanic | place: Arctic Ocean | collected...
ACAAGTTGGACCGGTACTGATAACAATAATAAGACCAACAACAAGGACACCAAGAACAAAAAAATGGGCAGTACAAAAAATAAACGGTGGAGAGGTGTTGGTCGAAGAAAAGGCCGAAGCAAAAGAACGTGACACCTTTTCATATTAGTACTAGTACAGGACCCACAGTTTAGTACACCCCGTCACACACTTGCCACATGAATTTTCATGAACATGTGTGTACAAGATTGTAGAGAGATAGAAGGTACCTCAGTACTCTCATTAAAAAACTAAAGTACAATTATTTCTTGTTGAAGAGTTTAAATATTTTACATTCACTAAAGTATACATGATTTTTGTTATCACAAATTTTTCTCATCTCTCTTTTTTCTCCCACCAATCCCACACCGCCCCTCTAGATCTATCTTTTTTCACTAAAAGAAGTAAAATCGTTTCTTTGATTCTACTGGTTTGGCCGCAGCCGTAATCGCTTTGCACACTGAATTGCTACCCAATGGCAAGCCTTGACCAATGACCAATGGTGAAAGATCTTGACCACTCCCTGTTTTCCATCCAACACCAGGATCACCATCTTCCAATGGACTCCACATATCATTGGCTTTACCAAATTGTTGTGCAATCCATCCAATCATTCTTTCGGCGGAAAACAAACCAGAATATTCTTTGGTTGGTGATGTTCTGCCTTCACTAAACCATACCACACGTGGGTATTCATCAATGTTATACCTTTCCATCAGTTGAGGATATAGATCACCACGAATGGTACCAATGATAACATTTTTACATCTCATCAAACGTGCCATTTCATTCCATGCATGTTTCATAGCTTTACATTTATCGCATCCAGGTGTACAGATTTTAATCAACGCTGGTCGATCACCATTGATGATTTGATCCACGTTGGCCGGTGTGATTTGTACGCTGTCTACACTGCTGTCAGCACCTTTGTGTTCGTATCTAAATTTACTGTTGGCGGCGGAGGAAATAATGGTTTTTTCATTGGAATTCGTCGATTCAGTTGTAACAGAAACTTGGACACTGACACAATTATACCCATCACCAACAGATGGAGGTTCGGGTGGTGTCACACATTCCACTTTACTGTCGCTGATCCATGTAATAGAAGTACATGGTGTACCACCAATCGTAACACTCATGGCACCCTTGGCGGGCAACGTATCACCAAACCCAGCACCTTCGACAATCAATCTGGTACCACCACTGTTTAAAAAAAAAAAGACACAGAGAAGAGAAGAAGAAAAAAGTTAACAAACAATTCCGAAAACAAAGCATGCAAAAACGATGTGTTGATTGTCCATTTACCTTTTTGATCCATGGGTAGGACGAACTTTATCTACTGCTGCAGCCGGGTAAGAAAATAATATGGAGGTTTCTTGCGCGGCAATACTGTCGGCATCGTCATTTCTAGCTCCACCCACATCGACAATGACCAATTGAGCACCAGAGGTACCGCGTGGTGCGACGCAGGTAATTGCAGTATCGGAGAGCACTTGCACGTTTTCACATGCTAATTTGCCCAAAGAGACTGTTGTGGGTATGGACGCAAAGAAATGTTCGCCAGTGATAGTCAACAAACAACCACCCGTTAATTTACAGGTGTTTGGTTCAACAGTATCGACGACAGGCGGTGTTGCTGTAAAGGTAAGACCCGGTTTGGATGATTTCAACGTACCAATTTGTACATTGACAAATTTATTTCCACCTGGTCGGACTGTAATATTACAGGTCAATTTATTGTCACTTTTAATGTTCAAATGCAGACATTCTTGTTTGCCAACAAAGACCGAGACAACTTCGACCGGCGCGGATGTAAATCTGGACCCGACAATGGTCATCATAATTTCTTTTCCAGGATCCTCGGACAATGGATGAATGCCATCGACAACAGCCGGTGCATAACTCATATTTGACAATGGACTTTTTTGTCCAGCGACAACGACAATCAAAGAACGATATCCATATCCAGCAGTAGGCACACACGTGACGGTACCGGGTTCTTTGCCCCATCGTACATCGGCGCATAATTCACCACTGTTATCTTGTGCCACTTCTTCCACTTTTAATCCACTGGCAGCAGTTGTACTGTTGTTCGTGCCGTTTGTAGTTCTGGAACTGTTTGCAGTTGTTGGAGCAGGTAAATCTTTTTTGAAGGGAGAATCTTCCAAGACAACAGCAATGTGTTCACATTTTTCATTTTCTTTTCCTTGTGGGCCGATGTTGTCAACTCGAACCCATAATCTTCTTCCATCGTCCACTTTTGGTGCCAAATCTTTAGGCCCCGTTTCTAGCACAATCGGTGCGTCGTAAGCAAACGGTATGGCTTTTGATTCTGATCCTTCCATTGAGACCACACGAAACGGTGCATGTTCACCAACACCTTCTGGCAACGTGCACGTAACGGTGGTGGCGTCTGCAGAGAGAATCGGGCACGGGTGACCACGCACCCGAATTGCTTTCACCCCATCGAAGCTACCTTTCACGGTAACGACAACCCCGCCTGTTGTGGGACCATGCATTGGTGCAATTGAATCGACAATTGGTGGGTCGTAATCATAGGTAAGCGTTCCTTCAGTGGCCATGACATTCTTTTTGGACAACAACGCAACAGCACCGTTGACAGTGACGACAACTTGCATGTGACCTTTGCCTGGCATGACATGACCGCATCGGATCAATGTTGGTGACACCCATTCCGATTCAGTACAGGCTTGTTCGCCCTCTTGGTTTTTAAATACAATTTTCACCTCGCGTGGCTTTTCAGGTCCAAAAATACCTTCAATTAACATTTCTTGGCCAAAAGCATCACTGCCAGAAACGGCTTTGAAACGTAATGTCGCGGGCACTCGCGGTAGCAGAGGACCACCATCTTTGGCACCAAAGGCGGGTGTATTCATCAATACTTCGGGTTCGGCTTTGAAATCAAACGTGGAAGATGCATTGGGCGGGGATGGACGTTTACGATTGGGTAAATGAATTTGTACCGGTGCCTGTTTCCCCATACGTCCCATTTCATGAATAGTGCACGTCCATTCTTTGGAGGAAATACGTTTCGGTTGAGCACATGGGTAACCACCCACGGTCAATGCTTGCACGTTACTTTTGTCTTCGTCCAAACCTAAATGAATGCCAGTAAACGTGATTTTTGTTGTTTCGTCCTCTTCTTTCAGAACACGATGAGGACCACTGTTCCAAATGCGCGGTCCATCATATTCGAAGAAGTCATAAACATCACTTGATTGACCACCCGTGACGACCACGACCGGCTTGGCATCACCTTTGCCCGGCGGTGACTTGCATTGGATCAATGTGCTTGAAATTACTTGAACGTCAACACACGGGCGGTTTTCAATTGAAACTGTGACAGGTTGCCCACTTTCACCAAAACTGTTGCCATGGATTTCAATGACATCACCACCTTTGCCGGACACGGAATCGGGTACAATCTTGATAATTTCAGGTGTTGGGTACGAGTACAGAGCTTCGTCGGAAGCAGGTCCCCTGCGAGCAGCGGCAACGTGACGAGGACTGGCCATACGTGTACCGTTAGTACCACTGCTGTTGCCACTGCTGTTGCCACTGCTGTTGCCACTGCTGCTGTTTGTTGTTTCACCAACCATCACAATTGTAGTTGTGTTGGTGGCAGAAATGTCGGTCAAATTGCGGGTGCCAGTATCTGTCAAACGAATCATTGTTGTACCGTTCATATGAACATGGCTGACTGGTGTAACACTGGATTGGCCATTTGCCCACACTGAAACATGAAGATGTCTACCAACACCTGGTGGTGCTACACATTCGATCAGCGTGTCACTAACAATGGTTGTATTGAGACATTTTCTTTCACCAATCTTGCCTACCGTGACGCTGCCCAACGATTCGGCATCAACAAAGTTACGTCCCATAATAGAAACAAGATTGCCACCTTTGCCACTGCCAGCCTCTGGAAAAGTACGTAAGACTTGTGGTGGTGGGTACGAATACGTAGCTGATCCATTTTTGTTGCCCATTTGACCACCGACTTCAACTGTGACTGGTAAATCTTTACCGGCACCTTTGGGTACAACACAACGCACGGAATCCGACGACAACCGAGTTGTTGCAACACAGGCTCGATCGCCAATGTAAGCAGTTGCTACTTGCGATGAAAAATTGCCAAAATTGCTACCAGTAGCAACAATGACGGTACCATGGAAACCATAATTAACATCGACGCTTTCAACAAGCGCCGGTGAAAAGGACAAGAAGGTTGTACGGTTGTTACTAAGTTCAGCAGCAAGACCACCGTCAACAGGTGAGACAAGTTTTACATCGACATGCCCACCAACACCAGGTGGTACTATGCAAGTAATCTTTTTACTGGACACCCATGTGACATTCAAACATGCTTTGCCATTGATCCAGACACCCGGCAAGAAACTTTTTTTTTTACCAGCTTTCGATGGTCGCTTGACTTCACGAAATCTTGGGGAAGCGATAAATTTTTCGTATGGATCAACAGATGCACCTCTTGATTTCTGAGCCCATTCCGACAAACGAGATGCAGCTTTGGCACGGTTGAATCTTCTGCTGGTATCTTCATCAACTTCCAAGAAACTATCGTCCATAATAAATTGCGACGCACCACTTGGTCTGGAAACAACTACGTTCGGTGCACGGTATCCAGCAAAAGAGGCAGGGGCATCAGTAGTGGATGAAATTTCGCGAAAGCGCAAGTCTTTGTTGTCGTTGTTGGACTTCTCTTTAATAGACGATACAATTTTGACGGCGGTGTCAACGACTTTCTTGTCTCGAAATCGCTTGGCACTTTTTTCGGCCAATGTTTCTAAATCATCTGGGATATCGACAACAGCGGCAGCGGCTTGTGCAGCAAGATCCTCCTCGGATATAGTATTGTTTGATGCTGGAGCCATTGCGTTTTTAATTGCATCATTGGATTCAGAAGCATCCATACCATTAGCTTTGTCTGCTTCAATTTGAAGTTCGGTCTCTTTGTCTTCTTCCTTCTTTTCGGCCGTTTCACTTGCTTTTTGTTCTGCCAACAACAATTTTTCAGATCGAGCGAATGCAACCTTTTCTGCTGTTTCGGCATTCGCAGCACGTTTTTGACGTTTTAATACATCTTGATCTTCCAGTGCTTTGGCTTCCGCCATTCTACGTTCTTCGTCGTTTTCTTCCAATTGTTCTTCTTTGGCTGCATTGTTCGTGGCGTTCTTATCGCCCTCTGCTTCGGCTTCTTCCATTGTTTTCGTTGCATTGTTAAATTTAGTTTGAGAGGCCAATTCTTCTAATCCTTCAGCAGCCATTTCTCTCTTGGAAGCGGCAAGGGCCGCGTCTTCTTCATTCTGTTCGTCCATGCCCAACTCATTTTCAATCTCTAAATCTTCTTTCATTTCTTTTTCGGCCGTCGCGTTAGCAGCAGCAAGTTCCGCAGGATTTGGACCAAAATTTTCACCATGAATTGTCAACAACCACCCTCCTTTGGTTGGACCAAATTGGGGCGAAAAAGAAGTGATTTGAGCTGGGATGTACACATAGTAATCACCGTCATTTTCAGCACCAACACCAGTAGATGTTTGATTTCCAACCGTAACAGTCATTTGACCATCACCGACACCAGGGGGTGTAACACAGCTAAAAGCACCGTGCGAGTGATGAACGACATCCAACGCCATCGTGTCACCAACATGGACAATGAGTGGATGAGAGGCTGGACCAAAATTAGAGCCAGTCACATTAATTGTTTCACCACCACTTTTATCAAACCGTGCAGGTTCCATTTGCGTTACACTTGGGACATCGTAATTGAAAATGACCGGAAGATCAGTGGCAGTCAAACTCGATATGTTTTGACGCACTCGTACTTCAACAACATGGCCAGCACCAACACCTTCTGGTACAACACAGACCAAAGAATGATGATCAATATTTGGTTTTGTACTTTGGCAACGATGTTCACCAATGTACGCCACGCTTGTTTTACCAAAGGATTCCCCGCGAACAGTGATTTCATAACCACCTTCTGTCGGACCAGACGGTGTATCAACAGAAGTAACACGTAAAATACGATAAATGTATGTAATGCTAGTTAGACGGGTGCTTCCAATCATTGTTGCGTTTTCCATATGACCATCTACGCTGACCGAGACAAGAGCATTGGTAGAACCAGTAAATCGAGCTGGTGTTGTACAAACAATAGATTTCGCAGTCAATGCATAAGTACGTGCGCAAGGTACACCACCAACAAGTGCAATAATGTCGTTTGCTCCACTTGTGCCAAAATATTCACCGGTGATAGTAAGGTTTTCACCACCGGTTTGACCACCATGACGTACGCCAATAGACATAACAGTAGGATCAATGACTTTCAACATTGGTGTTGCTTTGTTAATTAAACTGATCGTGGCACCAATAGAGACAGTGACGACATGATTACCAGCTGGGCTGTGTGGAGTGACACAGATGACTTTGGTTGAACTCTCCCAAATGGTTTCTCTGCATGGCGTACCACCAACAGAAGCAATAGGAAATTGATCCGCACGATCACCTAAAAATTTACCCAAAATGACAACACGATCGCCCCCATAACTTGCTACTTCTTTGTGAGACAATGTATGTACTTCCATGGGAAGATAAGTAAACGTAGTCGTTGTACTGTTCGGATCTTTATCGTCACTGGTATTATAGATTGATGGAACTCCATTGGCTTCTAAATTGACAGGGAATGTATCTCTACCAGGTGCAGTGACACACTTGACTTCAAATTGATCGACGACAGTGATGCTTTCACAAAGGAATGGACCAAGATTCACATTGGTCAAGACTTGACCAGGAAGTGTTTGATCACCCAATCTTTTCCCAAGAATGGTAAGTTCAGTGCCACCGTAGGCGGGGCCCTTGGAAGGTGAAACTTTGAAAATACGTGGAAGAAGATAATTGTAAAACACAACAGGCAATTCTTCGTCACTGTGTACACCATCCACAACAACCGTAGCTGCTGATGGAACTTCAGTGCCATGTTTGGCTTGCACAATGTCGTGTTCAATACGATCATCCATGGTCAAAGGGGGGGAGAGACAGGTTAAAGTTTGTTTATTGATCCAATGTGTTTCTACACATGGGTGCCCATTGATCAGACCAATAACACTACCACTGTCGACAATGCCGAAATTGTCGCCATGAAATGTAATATTACGATATCCAAAAGCAGGCCCTTTTGCATCTTCGTCCCGACCACCAAGAGAAGTAACAATTGGAGGCAAGTATTCGAAATTGGTTTTGTTTGCGTCTTTCTTTAATGTTCTTGTAAAAACAACACGGCCCGTTGAGGAAATACCATCGACCGATACACGTATGGGTGCATCGTGCAAATTAGTACCATTACCACTTGTCATGTATTCAACACCAATGGGTGAAAGGCATGACAGAAGATCAGGTGAGCGTCGAACGACATCATCGCATGGTTGACCTCCAACAGTGACTTCGGTTGTCATATTACCACTTTTATCACCAAAGAATTTACCACGAATGGTTAAACGATGTCTTTCGTTGAATGCTCCTTCGGGAGGTGAGACAGCTTCAACGACTGGTGCACTGAACAACAAGTTCATGGGCAAACTTTCCAAACCATTTGCAATTATTTTGACAGGTTTGTTTCCAGCCCGGGATTTTGATGTTGTGCGGCACAATAAAGTTGTTTGCCCTCTGCTACCGTCCTTTTCTTCCACGGTACGATTGCAGATCGATGTACCAATGACGATTGAAGTATTCAAAGCAGCGCATTCTTCTTTGTCGAAACAAGTGTTGACATTGACAGCAAGATCTTCGCCATGAATGGAAATCCAAGCACCACCGTACTGGGGCACGGCTGCAACGCCATTGGCAGAGATGTTCAATGAACTTCCTGCTGTGATAGAATGAATCAATGGTGGTGTATAGGTCAAAGCATCCGTGAAATTAGCGTTGGCACCACTTTTACTGGTTATGTTACCAACACGAACAACGACGGGTGCCGTCGCACTTGATCCGGGTGGGGTCATACATTGCAAACTGTCACCCATGTAACGTGTTTTTAAACACAATGCACCACCAACTGTAACAATAGGTGGGTAGTTCAATGAACCAAGATTTTTACCATCAATGATGACCCATTCATTACCATACCACCGAACACTTGGTGGTGTAATTTGAGTGACAACACTTGGTTGGTACGTAAATCTAAATTCACTTTGCATATCCGCATCCATACCATTGAACAAACTAACCGAAACCTCGTCGCCGGACCCTTCAGTGGTGACACAAGTGACGCGTGTATCATCAATGACGGTCACTGCTTTACATGGTGCACCCCCCACAAATATTTGTGGGCGTGCAACTTTCTTAACACCAAGACCACTGCCAATTAATGTCAATTGAGTACCACCGTATTCTGGCCCATAACTAAAACCTTCAATGTCAGTAACGACAGGACGTGTGAAAGTATAGTTCAATGTAGGCACAACGACTGATTCGGTGGGACCAAGACTGATTGTAACGGGGAGCTCCTCAAAGGTGTTGTTTGACAGTGAACTGTTGTACATAGGGGTGACACAAAGCAAACTAAAATTGGTAAGAACCAACGTTTCCATGCATGGCATATTACCAATGTACACTTGTGGTGGAGCAAGATCAGCTCCATGTCCAACATGTTCGCCCAACACTTCGAATTCTTGTCGTCCGTACGCAGGACCATGTGTAAGACTATTTGTACCAACGCCATCCACTACAGGACTGTCGTAAGACATCAAACGATTGTCAATACCACTAAAGATAAAATGTGGCTTGTGATGTTCACCGGTGTTGCCATTCAGGACAGTTACCACAACATCATAACCCGTACCTGCTTCCATTGGTGGAGCAACACATGTCAAGACATGATCATTGACGAATTCAAGATCAGTGCATTCTGTACCATTGATGTACGCCATTGGTTTCAAATCTGCGTTACCGAAATCACGACCCAATAATGTCAATCGTTCGCCGCCACCAGTGGTGGTGGTGGCAGGATCAACACATTGAACATATGGAAGACGGTAATGGAATGTAAAGTTTTCCACTTGCCTGGCCACATTTTGCCCCACTTGTAAAGCAATTCGATTATCTCTGGTAGCACCTGCTGGTGTTTCACACATGAGATGGTTGTCAGAAATAACACTAATATTGGAACAAATCTGTTTACCAATATGAACTTCGGTAAATGTCGATCCGTTGCCAAAATTAGAACCATATAAATGAAGAATATCACCACCATACGCGGCACCGTCAGCAGGTGACATCTGTCGGATGACAGGTGAATCGTAAAAGAAACGACGAGGACTATCTTCTGTTGTGCCGTTTGTAGCCAGATCATACGCTTCTTCTTCGTCGGTGGAGGAATACCCTTTGCCAGTCCATAATTTTACACGAATCGCTTGATACCCAACATCAAATGTATCTGTTGTTGTGCAAGTCACCTTTTCGTCAGAAATCACGTCTACATCTACGCATGAATTGTTGCCGATTTTAATGAATGGAATACCAACAACGGGAGTCGTGGTACTGGCAAGTCCTCTGCCTGTCAGAGTGATACGTGTACCACCATAAGCAGGCCCTTTCATTGGCATGATCGCCAAGACTTTAGGTCCAGTGTATCGTAGCAACTTGTTATTGAAATTACGTGGATCCGTTTTACCATTGATACTAACAATGACATTGGCTTTTGCTTCCGTGTGGCCAGGAGGTACTTTGCATTTGATGGAACGCGTGGAAATCCAAATGGTTTCTTCACACAGTGTACCATTGATCGATGCCAACAAAGTTTGTTTACCACTGCCGTCACCAAAGAAATTGCCACGAATCAAAATATCTTCGTAACCCGTTGCGGGAACACTGATCGGATGAATAGCATCCACAAGAGGACTAAGGTACCGAAGGAGATCAACGTTTGTATTGCCATGTATATCATCAATAAGAATGGAAACCGCTGAAAAATGTGGGATCACGGAGCCTTGAGCGGGTGGTGCAATGCATGATACTTTCATATCAACGATGGAACTTCCAGTCAATCGAGGAGAAGCGATCAACGTTACGTTTGTGCATTTTTCACCATCGACATCAATTACAACACGATTTTCTTCGTACATTTGAGGTGTACCAAGATTTGCACCGGCAATGGTGATTTCGTCCGTTCCATAGGTTGGAATGCCAGCTGGATTTATATACATAATTTTAGGTTCATTGAATGCCAACGTGGAAAGTTCAGTAGGTTCACTGTCCCAATCATTGACCACAATGGTAACAGGAACGGCTGCACCTGCATTTTCATGGGGTGTGCATCTGACTTCTGTATCACTGACCCATTGAATTTTAGGGCATTCGTCGTCGCCTATTAAAATTGTAAAGTTTTCAGGTTTCAATCCCAATGCATTGCCAAAATTTCGCCCAGTGAACACCTGTTCAATTTCACCGTAAAATGGCTGTTGCAGTGGTCGTTCAGTAATCATTGGATCTTCAAATGTAAAATTAGCACCAGTATGTGGATCACTAAATTTAACGCCATCACTGACAATAATTGGGTACGTCATGGAACCAACACGAACTGGCGATGTCGTACATTGCAAGACATTGTTGCGACTGTCTTTGTAATCTCTTACAATTTCAACGTCGACGCATTCAGATGGACCAATACGAACTGACAGTTTTCCACTGGATCCTTCTAAATCGGATGGTATGACCGATGGACCACGAATACTAATGCGACTTGCACGCCATGCTGGTGCATGATTGGGCATTGCACTACTGACTTTTGGTTTCATGTATTTAAAAGTATGTGGCAATTCATACGTTTTCCCACCCACTGATACCGAGACATCCACGGCTTCACCGAATCCAGCAGGAGTGACGCATTCAACAGTTGATTCAGACAACCACGTGGTCAATTTGCAAGGTTTACCACCAATGAATGCCAATATATGAGCATGGTTATCAGATGCACTACCAAATCCTGTGCCACTTATATTAATAATATCACCGCCAAAAGGAGTGCCATAGGGTGGGCTGATACCAGAAGCAGTTGGTCCTCTGTATTGAAATTCTGTGGCATTGTTTCCATTGTCACTGGTGACAATGTTGTCGGTCATTTTTGTTTTATTGGTGGCAACATCAAGGGCAACATCGTCGGAAGCCGTCGTAATTGTCACTTCGATGGGGTAATCTCCTTCGGCTGACATGTGACTTCCAGTAATGCAATGCATTTCTGTTTCATTGGTACGTTGGACATGTCTACACAGTTGTCCACCGATTCTAACTTCGACATGATCTCGATCGGAACCAAAGTATTTACCAACTAATTTAATTAAATCACCACCGATTGTGGTACCAACTGGTGGTGCACACGATGTCACAACAGCGGCCGAATAGGTAATGGGAAGCAAACCAACCAATGTTTTTTTACCGTCCATTAACAACTCCATTTCAACATTCACCAAACCCGCTGGTCCTCTTGGAAAGGCACATTGAATTGTTTTTTCAACAGCGTCAAATTTGACACCAACACATGGCAGACCACCCACCGTAATACTCCCAATGTGTTTTTCTGTAATCAAAAACTCTTCACTGATAACATCAGACATTTCCTGGTATTTAAATGTACCCACAACACGGCCGTAGGACGGTACAACAATTGGAACGATGGAAAAACGTGGTTGACCAACTGTAATTGTGGTCGCATTCATTTCTACATCTTCACCTTTGCCGTCACGAAGTGCTACAACGACTGGAACATCTCCGGTTGGTCCTTGTTTGTTTGCAAGGAGAACACAATCCAGTTGACGCAGGGTGTGGTTGCTAAGAACATCCGTGGATAAAAATTTAGTGGTCACATTGGTGCATGCTACGTCACCAACTGTTACACCCAAATTATTACGGCGCGACAAACCATACGTGTGAACAACCAAAGATAATTTTGTATCTGTCCAAAACGGTACATAATTCGAAGAAATGGAATCCAATAAAATTTCACCAACATCACGGGAAAAAGCTTGAAACATAGTAGATATATCTTCGCCCACACGAACACTGACATCGTAGGTACCACTGAAGCCGGGTGGTACAACGCACGTTACCATGTGTTCCGTAATTCGATGGACATTTTCACACACACCATCGTTTCCTAAAAGAATCGATGTTTCTACATGTTCTGTTTTTCCTAAAAATCGACCTTCCAAGGTAATCAATTGTTTTTCATCACGGTACGAACGATCTGGTACAACACGGCGAAGTTCGGGTGCTTTGTACCGCACACGCCCAGCACTCATTGTATTGTTAACATCTTTGATGGAACTAGCTTTGTTGTACGTCACAATGACTTCGTGCGATTCATCGGGATCCGAAAGTGACGGTGCACGATTGGGTGGTGCCACACAACGAAGGTGTGTATCATCAACAAGTTCTAAATCAGTGCATGGTATGCCACCAACAACGACAAATAATTTATTGGTGTCATTGCCAAAATAATTTCCTTGAATGTCAATGAGTGTGTTGCCATACGTAGGTATGACGTTGGGACTCACGTCTTCAACAACGGGCGGTAAAAATGTAAAAATATCTGTTTTGTTTGGTCCAGGTACTGAACTAATACCATCAACTGTAACAATTACAGGGACCTCACCAGCAATGATACGGTCCGACGTAATGCAATGAAGTGATTTTTCTTTGGCCGATACAACGGTACAGGTAGTGGAAGCATCACCATCACCCAAACGAACCGTGGGTGGAAGTTGTTCCCCAAGACCAGCAAGATGGTTACCAATAATAGTCAATTCAGTACCACCACGAACGGGACCTTTCGCAGGGACTATATTATCAACTTGAGGCGGTTGATAAGTGTAGAAACCTACTTTAGTACTGATACCTAAAATTTTAACAGACACGTCTAATTTAATGTTCAACGATTGAGTGTTCAGGGCAGAAGGAGCAGTGCATTCAACATGGGATTCTGATTTGGTAACGACATTGGTACAGGCTTGTTTACCCACAAAGACTTCGACGTCTATTTCTGGTCGATCCATGTCTGCTAAATGTGTACCACTGACAATCAATGTATTGCCACCGTAAGATGGACCAAATGCTGGAGATACAAGATCAACGGCGGGTCCCTTGGACTGTAATATGGCCGGGTCAGATGGTACGCCACCCACTTCAACAATGACTTTGGTATCGCCCGGGACAGAGGCCGGTGTGGTGCATGTAATTTTTCTTTCATCAAAAATTTGAATGTTTAAACATGGGGTACCACCAACAAGAACACGCGTTGCAACTTCTTCCCCATTGTGCATTTTTCCAAAATGTTCCCCTGTGACCGTGAGTTCCCAATCACCGTATGTAGCACCGCTACCCGGTGTTAAGACGGAAATCGTAGGTGGTTGGTAATTAAACGTAGATGGGGCACTTTCAATTTCAGCGGCGGTGGGTGCAATACTAACAATACCATTGACCGAGACAGACACGGTCGTGGCACCCGGAGTAACAGTGGAAGGAAGAATGCATTGCAAGTGGGTATGTGGTTCAATCACTTTTGCATTTTCGCACACAACGCCTTTGCCAAATTTAACCAATGGTTCAGAATAATCAGTCCCTAGACCTTCGCCGTGAATGTCAACCACAACACCACCGTAGGTCGGTCCATCGTTTGGTGCAATTGATTTGATTTCAGGCACACGATAATCATACGTTAAAACATTGGCTGTTGATTTAATTTCATTGGCTGTAATGTCAATGGTTTTTTTACCCGGTACACTGGGTGGTGTGACACAGGTGACATAATGACCAGACGAAGCACCACTGCCTTCTTCTTCTATCAAAGACGAAGACACACAAGGAACACCTCCAACCGAAACATCCGGCAAAATTTTATTGCCTTTGGCATCCGTCACCAATTTACCTAAAAATCGACCAAACAATTTAAACGTAGTATTGCCGTACGCAGGTCCAAAAGCAGGATCGATTCTCAACAAGCCATAATTAATGTATTTGTAAGCAATCGAATCCGTAGACCCACTGCTCCAGGGCACGGACGCAACTGAACTGACTTCGACGCGCACCAATTGCACCGTATCTTGAGCACTTTTTGGTGCAACACACAACACTTTTTTACTGCTCACCAAAGTGGTGGTAAGACATGGTGTTGTACCCACGAAAGCAGTCACTAATTTTTTATTTTCACCAAAACCCGAACCGGCAATGACAATGACGTTTTCACCATAGGTAGGTCCTTCGGTGGGATTCAAACTGACAATTTGTGGTGGGATGACTTCCACGACCGGGTTTGATATGGGTGCATCATGTTCGTCCAACGTCAAAGAAGCATTTAAATTGACACCGGGTTTGGATGGGCCAGTCAAACAGGTAAATTCATTTTTCTTTGTTGATCGTTGGACATTGGTACATGGTGTGTTGTCCAACACAATCAATGGTTCTTGTGGAAATCCTGGCCCAGCACCATCATCACCCAACAAGACACCACGAATCGTGACGGTTTGACCCCCAACGGATTCAATGCGGGGTGGAATCATTTGTGTTATGGCACTTGTACCATATTGCAATGCATCTACGTTGGTACCATTGTGGGTTAATATTTTGACCGTGACCGGAACGGGACCACGATACTCATCACTGGGTGCCGAAGGTGCTGTACAGGTCAATGTCGTTGGGTTGACTTTAATTACATTCAAACATGGTTTTGTACCGACAAACACTTCACTTTCAAACAACATGGACGCAACGGATTCACCCGTGATGGTCAGTGTCGAACGACCATACACACCAATCAAAGACGGTGTGACCGACAAAATGATAGGATTAGGTATTTCAACGTCCATTCGTAACTCGGCATTGACACCTTTGTTTAAATCGGTGGTGGGTACATCTTTGGCAAAAATGCGCACGTCCAATCCACCTGGCCCAGACAAAGGACCTTTTTCCAAGGTGCACTTCAATTGTCCTTCTTCCGGGTGTTCGCTGCCTTCGGTCATTAAAGTACGTTGTACGTTTAAACATTTTTTATCACCAATCCTCACCACCAATAAATTTTGATCGTTTTTGCCCAACCAATAACCCGTCAACGTCAAGGGTCCCGCTTGGAAATCAGCACTGGCTTTAACACCTGTAATCACAGGACGTTGAAGAAAGGTGGTTGTTAATGTAGCGACACCAAGTCCTTGGTTGCGTTCCACCGTCACGTTGAAAGGACCACCCAACCCATTGTCTTTCGGCAAATGACACCTCAAATGATTTGTTTCGACCACTTCTACTCTTGGGCACATGTACTTGGTGCGGTCATGTTCACGATTGTCAAACGCAATCGTAGGTACCAATTCAGACATCACTTTACATTTGGGTCGTACGGGTTCAACGACGGTTTTGCTGCTGGTGCTGCTTTCTTTTCTTTGGCACAAACAAGTAAAACGACCGTCGCCATTGCACAGGCGCACGGTATTGATGTCGTTTTTATTGCATTTTAATTTATTTTCGGAATCCAAATGTTCCGACAACAAACACTTTGAACCACATTCTTGCAATTCCTCTTTGGATTGACAAGTTTCGGGTCGCACGTTCCACGGAGCAAGTTGATCCCCAATGATGTTTAACACCATTTCTTTCATCACAAGGCCCGATTCGTACGTGGGGTCGTTGTCGTCCAAGACTTGTGCCACACCAATGGTCTCAATCGCCATCGTGACGTAATGAAACAACAATTGATTGTCAGCGTAGCCCGGATTCATCACGGCTTGTTGACTGTCAATAAGCACATCGATTTGAACACCTTCCGGGGTTGGCAAACCGTCCTCTGCCGGGGGCAATTCACAATTGATTTCCACGTCGGACACCACTTGAATGTTCAAACATTGTTGGGTGCCAATAATCACTCTTCTTTCCACATTTTTTTCAGTCTTGGTTCCAAACCCAGTGCCGTGCAACGTGATTCTCGTCACACCAAAAGTGGGCCCAACGGCGGGTTCCACCCGTTGAACGGTTGGCAACGAATACGTAAATTCGTTGCTGCCCATTTGTGACCCCGTCGTCGCGTTGGAGGTCACGCCATCGACGGAAACCGTCACAACGAAGGAACCCGGTGTGTCGTCGAACCGTCCGGTTTCGCAATGAATTTCGGTGGAATTAATTAAGATGATTTTCTTGCAGGGCACCGTCCCAATGGTGACCAAAGGTCGTTCCGCACCGGCCACGCGAAGATCCCCAAAGTTGCGCCCAATGACACGAATCAACGTGTTGCCGTGGGTCGGTCCGACACTGGGTACAATGCGAGAGACCACGGGGGGTTCGTATTCCATGGTGACTCCATCGCTGTCTGGATCGGAAGAGGATCGAGCAACATTGACCTGCACCAATGCTTTGGTACCGACCGTGAACGAGGCAGGACCAATGCATTCCAACCGAGTGACGGAGATCCACTTGGTCTCTTTGCACGCCCTTCCATTGATGGACACCACTTGGTCCAGATCTGCTTCGGTGCCAAAATGTTGCCCTATGATTCTGATTGATCCGATGCCTCCGTAAGAGGGCATCGAAGAGGGATCCACACCGTCGACTTTTGGGACCGGTTCGGGAATCACACTCATGTCGATGGGGGTGCTGGAAAGAGGCATGACGGTGACGTCTCCCTCGACCGTGGCGGAAGCGACCCGGGGGCGAGAGATGGATTTGGACGTCTCTGACCCCATGATTATATTTTGTTTGTTCGATGTGGAGCTCGCCGTTGCCGATATGTCCACGTCCATCTCGTCGAGGTCCACCGCATTTTGCACGTTGAGCGGTTCGCGTTGAACTCGATTTCGGAGGACCGTGGAGGTCGTCTGTTGGAGGAGAAGGAGGCAGGGTAGCAGGAACATGAAATTCCTCATAGCTATTTAGTTGGAAATGTTCGATTTAGGTTCCTCAATTTGCATTTGCTAGGTTTGGCCAATTTGGGGCTGTGTGGGATAAATCGCTTGAAGACGCGACCTGGCCCTGGGCCTGGCGACAGCCCAGCCCCTGAAAAGTCAGCTGATCAGCCGATCTTTTGTTCCAACATGGAGTCCACCGAAGCTGATGATACTACCCATGGGGAGAAAAACTGGTCCCACACCAACCCGGATGGCGTTCGGGAAGATCCGGAACGTGAAAAGTTTGACATGTGGAACGCCGTCGACCAATACGATGAAAAACATGTCATCAAAGAATCCAAACAAATGAAGACTTTGGACAGGTTGACCGGGGCCGAAAAAAAAAGGAAAAACCGACGGGTCTCCATCATGCGCACGGGCGTCATCACCGAGGAGGAGAAAAAGACACACAAGTTGGAACTGCCTGAAAACATGAAGTTGACGAACGACGACGTGCAACACATCATTGATCATTTTATTGCCGGTGAAAAACTTCATTTGCATTACGCACAAAACATATTAAAAGCACTGCACGGTTTGTTGAGCCATTCCCCCAACAAAGTGGACATCAGTGTCCCCAAGAAAGGGTTGCTGACCGTCGTGGGCGACACCCACGGCCAATTTTCCGATTTGGTGTACATTCTAAACCGTCAAAAGATGCCTTCCAAAACCAATTATTATTTGTTCAACGGGGATTTCGTGGATCGTGGTTCTTTTGGTTGCGAAGTCTTTTTGGTCTTGGCGGCATTGAAGATCGCCAACCCCACCCATTTCTTCATGAATCGAGGCAACCACGAGAGCGAGCGTTACAACATTGCGTACGGTTTTGAAAAAGAAGTCATCCATAAGTTTGATGTCAAAACGTTTCATTTGTTTGAACAATGTTTCAATTGGTTGCCGTTGTGCCACGTCGTCAATAAAAGTGTTTTTGTGGTCCACGCAGGGTTGCCCAGGCACACACGCGCCACCCTTAAACACATCAAACACATTCATCGAAACCAACAAATCCCGGACGAACCTCAAAGCATGGAGGACCAGATCATGCAAGATTTATTGTGGAGTGATCCAGTGGAAGAACCGGGCCTTTCCCTGTCGGATCGTGGTGCGGGTTGTTTGTTTGGGGAAGACATTACCGATCAATTTTTAAAACACAACAAATTGAAATTAATTGTTCGAAGCCACGAATGCATTGATGACGGGTGTGAAGCGACGCACCACAACAAAGTGTACACTTTGTTTTCCGCCAGTAATTATTGCGGCGATGCCGGCAATTACGGTGCCATCATGACGTTCTCTTACAAGAAACATTCACCGACTGAAATTCATCAATACATGGCACCCGTGTTGGACGTCGAAAAGGGTACAAGCATGGCTGAAATTGAAGAGCAAGAGGAAAAGAAAGCCGAGGAAGCCGCGGCCGAGCAAGAAATGGCGGCCGAAGCCGCCGCCGCCGCCAAAGCCGTCAAAGCCAAAACCGCCAAAGCCGCCAAAGCCAAAGAGGACGAGGAAACGAAAAGGCGACAAGAAGGAGAATCGAAAACAACATCCCCGCCCCCGACGGCACCTCATCACAAACCACCCCCGGCACCTCCTCCTGTGGCAAAACAAGCCGCGGCCAAAGCGAAATTAACCAAATTGAACAAATTATTGGATAAGATCGCTGAATACATTTTAAGGTACCACGAAGATTTGGAATTTCATTTTCAACAAGTGGACACGGACAACGATGGTTTCGTGCGAGTGTCTGTCTGGACGACCATCATGTCGGACACGTTGCAATTGAAATTGCAATGGACGAAATTACGAGCACACATTGCACCCGACGGTGACCAAGACAAAGTGGATTACCGGAAATTTTTGGGCCGTTATTTCATTGATTTTGGTGGTGACCATTCTTTTTTCAATGGCATTGTTTCTAAAATTCGCAACGCTATTTTTATCAACGGCGGTGATTTGCATGCCATGTTTGAAGAATTTGATTTAGTACGTGTCAAAGAAAGTGTATGGATGTGTGTTGCGTGGTTGGTGGTCACTGATTGTTTGTTTTTTTTCCCTCTGTTTCGTTGTTTCGTTGCTTGCCCCTTTGCCGCTTTTGCCTCTGTTGTTGCAGGACAAGGACGGTGTCATTAGTGCGACTGAATTCAAATCTTCGTTGGAACGCATTGTTGGAATGCATATGGCCGATTCACAAATTCATCAACTTCTTCGTTCCATAGATACAGAAGGGCATGGTTTTATTGATTACCCTGAATTTGCCGCGAAATTCGCAGTGCACGCGGCCACGGCCACGGAGGAAGAAAGCACTGCGACGACTGCGACAACCGACACCCCTGCGGCACCGGAGGCACCAGGGGCATGGATGGAAGAATTTGTGACAGGAATGGGTGCCGCCATGCAAAGGTCCAAAAGTTCATTGACCGCTTTGTTTAGTAAATTTGACACCAACAACGATGGCAAAATTGACTACGATGAATTTCATCAAACGTTGCGGGACATGCAATGTCCATTGAGCGACGAAGAAATGAAGAAAGTGGCCGTGTTCATGGACAAGGACCAAGATGGTTTCATAGACATTGATGAATTTGCAGCTGGTTTTCGCATTGGGGACTCGGTCTCCAACGTGGGTACCAATGGTGTGGGTCACAACGTCGGCAATGGCAACGACGACCCCCACCATTGGGAATCGCGGGTCAAACATCAATTGCTACGCATGTTTTACCACAACAAGGCCAGTTTAATGCATGTGTTTGTCACCTACGACGAAGACCATGATGGTTTAATTGATCAAGCCATGTTTGTTCAAAGTTTGCAAGCATTGTTGAGTGTGCAAGACGAAGTGAATATTTCAGACGAAAGTTTAGAACATTTGAGTCAAACGTTGGTCAACGAGAAAGGTATGATTGATTACACTTCATTTGTCGATAGTTTCAGCATGAATGCGCGTTAGAGTTCAAGACAGGTGTGTTTGTATTGGGTCGTGTGGTGGTACAAGGTACACATTTACGATTAATCTTA
>Ga0115007_10000859_pt1 | contig 19974 bp, 12 predicted proteins | sample ArcOceMetagenome_2_FD_87166 | JGI IMG/M metagenome (GOLD analysis project Ga0115007, IMG submission 87166) | Marine eukaryotic phytoplankton communities from Arctic Ocean - Arctic Ocean ARC135M Metagenome | ecosystem: Environmental > Aquatic > Marine > Oceanic | place: Arctic Ocean | collected...
AACTTGTGATTCATTGGGTGGAACAAAAGTCCATGTGTTGTCTTGTAATTTTGATTGAAGAGACATTATCTTATCTTATATGTTTTATATTATTACAAAACATATAACAATTTCATTTTTAATATATATATAGTATAAAAATGTCGAGTGGATCAAGTGGATGCGTTTTAAAAAACCTTTTTACTTGTGAGAAAAAGTGTAATAGCGTAGAAGCCAGAAAAGCTTTATTGGAAGACTTTACATCAAAAATCTATAATGCAGAAGTGGTATACGTAGATAACGATGGGAAAACAACAGAAGAAGAATATGGTATTGTATTTATATTATCTGAAAACCAAAATGATAGCGAAATGATAAGAGTTCATGGTAATGCGTTTTTACAATTCGGCGAAGATACTCCCATTAAAGCTTCTTGGAGCGCAATATATTTAGAAAAAAAACATGGATATAAATTAAGATTAAGTGGAGATAATATTGAAAAAGAATTTTATTTATATTGTGATAGAAATGAAACAATAAATTTTTCGGTCAAGAAAACTGCATCAGGAGATGCAAACGTTAGACAGTTTTCCACTTTTGGTGAAAAGATTCGTCTGAATGGTCTCGGTACGTTAGGCAAGCTTGAGTTAAAACTCACCAATTTATATGCTATATACGACAAGTATGAAAACGGCACTTTACAGGGTGGTGAACAAGAATTAGTAGATAAAATATATACTGTACAACAACAAATAATACAACTTTCTTATGATAAATATAAAAAAATTCCTGCTTACCTAATGTTTAGAGCTAATCTTGTATGTGGCTGCGAAGACTCTTCACCCACTTTTTGTAAGGATCCACAAGTTAATCCTTATGAGAAATGTTTTGGTGATGATGATGATGGTGGTGGTGAAGATGGTGATTATTAGCTAATATGCGACAAAAATATTATGAGACGATACAATATAAGAAAATTAATAAATATAACAACTAATTGTTTATTTATTAATTGTTTTCCACTTTCTAATGGATTGCAAAATAATGGAAGGCCGGTTTTTATTGTAAATGGCTATTTTTCCCAACCATGTGCCGAACAATATCCATTCATTTTCATATTGTTCAAAACGTTCATTTCCGTCGTCAAATACAATTAACATAAGAACTTGTGATTCATTGGGTGGAACAAAAGTCCATGTGTTGTCTTGTAATTTTGATTGAAGAGACATTATCTTATCTTATATGTTTTATATTATTACAAAACATATAATATGATAATTCATTTTTATTTTTAACTTAAAATTTATTTATATATAAATATATGTCTTATTTAAAAGGAATTCCAATACATTTTCGTAAATTAAATTATGAAGATGTAAAGAACTCATATTATAATTTAACGAGCTTATTATCAGAATCGAATATTAAGATGATAAATGATTTATCACCCGACGAATTATTTATGAAATTAAACCAAGATCATTATATTTTTGTCATTGTTGATTTAAATAGCAATTTTATTCTTGGAACAGCAACAATAGATGTATTAAACAAGGGATCATTATGCAGTGTATGTATTATTAAAGAAATCAACATGATTAAAGATTGTGAAAAAACCGGAGTTTTATATGACAACTTCTTAAATTTTTTAAAAGAGTATAGTCGATTTACAGAAAAGTGTGTAAAATATATTATAAATGAATAAAATGTATAGGAATATAATAATATTGCGTAATATCATAACAATGAGTAGTAGTAGCTTTAAAGGTTTGACACGTTTTTTCAAGGAAAAATATTCTTGTGAAGATAAGAAGAATGCTATTAATTATTTATGTTCTACTGTGTGGAATAGAGACGGAACAATCCGTTATGAAAATCCAAGTAAAGAACCCGCTGCATACCAAGGAATTCAAATATTTGAAACTCCAATCGAAAATAAACATATTGATACTGAATGTAATCATTTTATTGGATATTCAATTCAAGGACTTCGTTCAGAAACAAATGATGATATGAATTTATCTGGAGGAACTTTTTTTACCACAAGTATTGATGGATATAATTGGAGTAGACAATCATATAGTGCTTCGTGGAATGAAAAACATAGCCATTTCGACTGTAAATTAACAGATTTAGATGATAAGAGCAATTATTCGTTTACATTATCCATGAACAATCCAAAATCACTAAATTGGGTTGGATACGAAACAAATGCAATATCAATAAATCCTAATAATTTAGCCGATGGAGATGCAGGTTTCTCTGCTGCCGGATACTTCATCGCATCACCCGAAGATAGCCCAAAAAATTATACTTCTTATGAAACTGTTTATGAAACAGCTGGATGGGGTTCTACAAGTACTACCGAAAGTAAGTATTTTGATTCTATACTTAGAACAAAAGCTTTGGTTCTTACTGAGTTGGAACCCGGAAAAGTGGAATCTACAAATGTGGCATCAAGGATGATGAATATTAAGGCTGAAAAGACAATTAATGTTAGTGGTTTACAGAATATTTTTATGGAAGTAAATTATAACAATAAATTACATTATAGTGTCGTTTTAGTAAAATATGATAAACCTTTATCAGTAAGTAAGACTAATAATACACAATCTGGTAATTGTGTGTTTTTTTATTATGATGGACTTACGAATTCACTTCAACCCATACAAGGTACTTATTTATGCAGATATTCTATTCAAGGGACAACTTCGAAAACAGTAATAAATATTACATGCGGTGATCCGAATAATCCAATTATTCAATTAAAAACCACTTCTTTATCAACAGATTCTGAAATACAAGTAATTATAAAACGATGCAATGTAGGAATAGTTTTGAAAGAAGATCGCAATGCTAAAAAATTGGTTGAATTATCTGACGAAGCTGCAAGAATAATTAGGTTACCAGGTGTAGATATCGAGAGAGTAGAGTCTGTATTGGAATACAAATCTAAGCCATATACCCTAAGTAATGATGTTCTAACTATAGGTGATTCAGTATTGTCGATGCCCTTGAATGCAACGGGAAGCTATATAAACAACCAATCTTGGGTAAATATAATATACCAAGTTCTCAATGGAGATAGAACATATAATGGTCCTCGATGGGTGACTGGCATTTAACTTCTTTATTTTTTTCATATTTATCCATTACGATACTATATATAATAAAAAATATTTATATTATTTTGTATTATAACAAGTTAGAAAAACGGCGTTTTAAATCTTCAAGGGTGCAAACAAAACGACAAAGTCGTTGTATAATGAAATTATTTATTCCTTTTTTTTAATACTACAATGTTTACAAAACACAATTTCTTTCATGGGACCATCAACACCGTATTCAATATAATCAGTTTCCCATTCATGTTTACATATAGTATGTAAAATCTCATTTATAATATTTATTTGTTTTTCATTTTCTGAAATTTGAAATTTATACGTAATTATTTTTGAACGATAATCATAATTACTTATCATATCATACATATCATATTGAGAATTTTCGAGTCGGACATAATATTGCGCATTACTTAATTGCATTTTATAATGAATTAAATCATTATATAATTCTTCTTTCAATGTCGAATAAAAATGGATATTTTGTTCATTATTACCATTCATGTTATACTGATTTTGCATTAATATAATTAACAAATAAAAAAATATGTTTATGTGTTAATTTCTATTGTTTTACGAATTACGTTTTTATTTTTTTACACATACACTTGTTTACACATACATTGACTTGAATATTTCAGAGCGAATATTGTCCGTGCTTTTTACCAGCTTGCGTACAACTTCGACACTTACCGTATATGGGAATGAAACCTCCAAGCAAGTCTCTTCTTCATATAGCTTAGATCCAGGCTTCATTAGGCGATATAGATTCAGCTTTGTACAGATTACTTCAAGACAACGTTTCAAGTTTCTTACACCCTTTTCCTCCAAGGTATAGTTTTCAATAATATAACTCATTGTATCATCTGGAATAATAATGTCGCCTTCTTGAAAACTAATCTGATTCAAAATATCGGGAATCAAGTACTTGTTGGCAATGATCAATTTATCCTTGCTTTCATACCCCTTGGTTTGAATCTTATACATTCTATCCAACAGAATAGGATTGACCTTGGACTCGTCATTATAACTGAAAATGAATAAACACTTGCTGAGATCGAAATCCACTTCGGAAAAGTACTTGTCATTGTACATGCTATTTTGCGAAGTATCTGTAAGATGTGTGAGAATACCTGCAATCTCATCACCCTTGGGTGTATCACTAATCTTATCCAATTCATCAAAGTAGATTACAGGATTCATCGACTTGGACTTGATAAGAATATCCACAATCTTACCCCAAGTACTGCCTTCATATGTATATGAATGACCTTCCATTAATCTACTAACAGTTCCACCACCGAGAGCAATAAAGGCGAAATCGCGACCAAGAATCTTGCTAATACCTTCTTTAATTAGAGTGGTCTTACCAGTTCCCATAGGACCCTTGATGGCTACAGCCGTACCAATCGCCTTTGGGTTAGTAATCCACTGTCCAACAAGTTGCATAATCTGCATCTTCGCATCATTCATACCATAAACAGCATTATCGAGAGTTGTCTTGGCCGACTCCATGAAGTCATGACACTTTTCTACTCCGTCATCAAAAGTAATCGGCAGATGCTTATATTGATTGAATGGGATTTGCATAAAAGTATCCACCCAATTTTTCACCTTGTAATATTCACCTTGACCAGGCTCCATATAACGAAGCGCTGAGATTTTACTCATGGCAACTGCTTTGAGTTGAGTAGGAATAGATGATTCAAGCAATGCCAGACGATAAGGCTTTTCAGTATTGGTAATCTTGTTGATCTCTTCCACTTCAGCAATTACGCGCTTTTGATCTTCAAGGGAGAGTTTGTCTTGAAAATATTTGAAATCATTCATGACGCCTTTATTTTTTACGATTTTGCGAAAATTATGAGCATTCTTTCCACGCTCTTTGCGCTGTGTCTTCTTAAGCTTTTTACGCTCTTCCTTTTCTCGCTCACCCAAGTCATCTAAACAACTCTTATAAACCTGATTTGATGGGTGGGAAGTACTTAGACTCGTAAGTTGTTCCCTGAGAAGCTTGAACGACTTTTCCATTTCCTCTTCATTCATAGCAATTTCCTTGGAATTTTTTGACTTACGACGAGTATGTTGTTCATCATCGTCGCTTTCCTCGTCCGAATCATCCTCCTCCTCATCCTCATCTTCGTCCTCATCCTCATCCTCGTCTTCCTCATAATCTTCATCATCTGAATCATCCTCGTAATCTTCATCCTCATCATAGGATCCGGTTGGGTCGGCAATTGTAAAAATGATATTGAAATTCTTCTTAGCTTCTTTCACCTTTCTCAAAATACGAGCATCTTCCTCCTCCTCTTCTTCACTCTCCTCTTCCTCCTCTTCACTCTCCTCTTCCTTTTGAATAATTTTATTTTTGTTTTTGCGTCTCTTCTTCTTCTTTTTTTCATCAGCATCGGCATCGGCAGCAGCAGCAAGATCGGCCTTGATCGCCTTCTTGGCACTTTTTTTTGAGCTACTAATTTCACTCACACGCTTCTTCATATATTTGGATGGAAATAATTTAGCAATCAATTTTCTATAATCATCTGAATTTTCAGATTCACTTTCGCTGCCGCTTACTACATCATCGTCGTCCTCGCCATTATCGCTATCGGACGATGACTCAATGATGCGCTTGCGTCTTACGTTATGTGTTTCTTCTGATGACATGATAGAATTCTTATTATTAGGGGTGTTGGGCTTTACCATTTGGGTGAATATATAAATTGTATTTAACTTTGTTTATCTTCAATTTTTATTTATAAATAAAAAATGATGACAAACAATCTAAATATTATATGGTAAATATAAGAAGGATGTCTGAACAGTTTAATAATATTATTCCTCAAAAGAATGTATCTAAAATCATTGGTATACAATTTAGTATTTTGTCTCCCGATGAAATTAGAAAGGCATCTGTTGCTGAAATAACATCACCAGTGCCATATGAAAACAATAAACCAAAAATCGGTGGCCTTTTTGATCCGAGAATGGGTGTACTTGAACCCGGCATGATTTGTCCGACTGACGGTTTGGACTACATGCAGACACCGGGATATTTTGGTCATATTGAATTGGCAAGACCGGTATTTTACATACAATATTTAAGTACCATTATCAAAATTCTGCGTTGCACATGTATCAAGTGTAGTAGTCTTTTGATAAGCAAAGAAAAATATAAGCAAGCACTTAATATGCGAGCAGAGGAACGGTGGAATTATGTTTTTAAACTGGCCAGTAATGTGTTGAAATGTGGCGACGACAATGAAAATGGATGTGGATGTGAGCAACCAAAGAAATTTCGCAAAGAGAATTTAGCTACTTTATATGCAGAATGGGAAGGTGGAGAAGGTATGACACAAGAAGAAATGGCCGAAGGAGGTCTAAGTGTCCGCGTCACTCCCGAACTCGTAATGAAAAATTTCCGTCGTATTTCCGATGAAGACGTCCATTTTATGGGATTTAGTCCCACGTTTTCCAGACCAGATTGGATGGTATGTAGTGTTTTAGCCGTTCCTCCACCGGCAGTAAGACCATCTATTCGTATGGATGGTAATCAGCGAAGTGAAGATGATATCACACATATTCTGGTTAATATTTTGAAAGCAAACAAGATGTTGCAGGATAAAATTAAGGAAGAGGCCATGCCGAATGTTATCGACGATTGGCACAAGGTGTTGCAATATTATGTCGCTACACAAGTGGATAATAAAATACCTGGCGCTGATGCGGCAACTCAACGATCTGGTCGTCCACTGAAAGCAATTAAGGAACGTCTAAATGGAAAGGGGGGTCGTGTAAGAGGCAATCTTATGGGAAAGAGAGTCGATTTTTCAGCCCGTTCTGTTATCACACCTGATCCTAACTTGTCGATTCGTGAACTCGGTGTACCGCTAAAGATTGCAAAGAATATTACCAAGCCTATAACGGTAAATAAAATGAATAAAAACTTTCTTCGCCAATTGGTACTAAATGGTCCTGACCACTATCCCGGTGCAAAAATTCTCGAACGCAAGAATGGTGGTAGTGTTTCACTGCGATATGCTGATAGAGAAAGTATGGTTCTAAATGACGGCGATATAGTTCATCGCCACATGATGGATGGAGACGGAATTCTATTTAATAGACAGCCAACTCTACATAGAATGTCCATGATGTGTCATCTTGTTAAAATCATGTATAAAGGTGATACATTTCGCATGAATGTTGCTGACACAAAGCCTTATAATGCAGATTTTGATGGTGATGAGATGAATCTTCATATGCCACAAGACGAAGAATCTGAATCGGAGTTGAAAAACCTCGCAGCAGTTCCTTATCAAATTATTAGTCCGGCGAACAATGCTTCAATTGTAGGAATTTTCCAGGATTCTCTTCTTGGTGCATATCGTTTTACGCGCAAAGATATCGATTTTACCCCACTACAAGCAATGAATTTACTAATGGCTCTCCCAAATATAGACATTAGTTCTTTTGCCGGAAAGAGTAAGATTAGCAATTTTGAACTTATGAGTCAAGTTATGCCGCCGATTACTATGAAGTATAAGACGAAGCAATATGATGAAGACGAAGATTATAAGACATCCAATAATGTTTTGGAGATTGAAGCGGGTAAATATGTTCGCGGTCAATTGGACAAGGGATGTTTTGGATCCAATGGAAAGGGAATTTTGCAGCGCATCTGTAATTATTATGGAAACAAGGCATCTGCAGATTTCGTTGACAACTTACAAAACTTGATCACCGAGTACATGAAAACCAGTGCATATAGTGTTGGTATTAGTGATCTTATTGCGAATAAGGAAACGAATGATAAAATTATTGAATCGATTACTTCAAAGAAATTGGAAGTGAAAAATATTATTGATCAAGTACATCTTGGCATTTTTGAAAATAAAACCGGTCGTTCGAATGAGCAAGAGTTCGAAACCCGAGTCACCAATATTTTGAATAAAGCCACTGGTGAGGCGGGTAAGATTGGTCAAAAAAGTCTTAATGCCGACAATCGTTTTGTTATGATGGTAAATGCTGGTTCCAAGGGTAGTGAGATTAACATTTCTCAAATGATTTCATGTCTTGGGCAACAAGTTGTGGAAGGTAAGCGTATTCCATATGGCTTTGAAAGTAGAACACTACCGCACTTTACTAAGTATGATGATTCTCCTGGTGCACGTGGATTTATCGAAAACTCATTCATTGGTGGTCTAACCCCGGAAGAATTGTTCTTCCACGCAATGGGTGGGCGTATTGGTATTATTGATACAGCGGTTAAAACTTCACAAACTGGTTATATTCAACGTCGATTGATTAAAGGCATGGAAGATCTAAAGGTGGAATACGATATGACTGTTCGCAATAATAAACAGAAAATTGTACAATATGCGTATGGCGATGATGGTGTTGATACCATTCGAGTAGAAAACCAATTTCTTCCTATTGCGGAAATGTCCATTGAAGACATTTATGCCCACTTTCATATGCCAAGCGACGATGTTAAAGACGCCATTTTTACAACTTCGTATACAAAGGCCGCGGTTACTCGTATGAAGAAACAGAAAAAGCAACTCGACGAAAAGTGTATGAAATACATTGATTACATGTCGGATGCTCGAAACAAGATTGTGAAAAATATTTTCCAAAACAAGAGTGAAAAGATGGTTCATCTTCCGGTTGCGATGGTGCATATTATTAATAATGTGCAAGGCATCCAAAATATCACAAAGAATTCAATCGTCGATATTACACCCTATGAAGCTTTCGAAATGATTGAAGCAAACATGGCGACAATGAAAAGCAATTATTACTTTGCGCCCACTGAACTTTTCGAAATACTGTATTATTACTATCTGACACCCAAAGACTTGCTCATGGTGAAGCGTTTTAATAAAGCAGCACTCATTTCGCTTCTTGAAACCATTCAATTGATTTATAAGCAATCGATTGTAAATCCCGGTGAAATGGTTGGAATGATTGCCGCACAGTCGATTGGTGAGCCAACCACACAGATGACTCTTAATACTTTCCACTTGGCAGGTGTAGCAAGCAAGTCGAATGTTTCATTCGGTGTACCTCGTATTGAAGAAATTTTGTCTTTATCCGATAATCCCAAGCATCCATCCATTACAATTTATTTGAAAGATCATGAGGAGCACAACAAGGAGCGAGCACAAGAGCTTATCCCCGAGATTGAACATACTCCTCTACGTGAAGTGGTTTCTGGAATGGAGATTTGTTTTGACCCAGATGATCTAAACACCCTTATCGAGGAAGATCGCGAAACATTGCAACAATATCATGAATTCGAAACTATGGTACAGGAATGTATGGAACAGCCAGGAGATGATAAGCAGCGTTCCAATTGGATTATTCGAATGGCACTCGACAAGGAGGCGTTGTTGGATAGAAAGATCACCATGGAAGATATTAACTTTGCGATAGCCAATGTACATGGAAATGACATATCATGTGTCTATTCCGATTACAATTCCGAAAAATTGGTTTTCCGTCTTCGCGTGAATCAACTTCTTTCTAATAAAAAGTTATTGAATAAGATAAATCCATTGGATCAGTCAGATGAAATTTATATTTTGAAGAATTTTCAAGACCAGTTATTGGATAATATTATCCTTCGCGGTGTGAAGGGGATTGAGAAGGTCGTTTTGCGTAAGATTGCAGACAGCTTGGTATTGGAAGGTGATAAAAAGGTTATCGCCAGTCCTTTAAATAAAGAGAATGGAAAATTCGTCAAGCGTGAAACATGGGTTCTCGATACAAAGGGATCGAATCTAATTGATGTTCTCGCCCTTGATTATATTAATACTCAGCGCACATATAGTAATGATATTCGCGAGATGTATCGCACCTTTGGAATTGAAGCAGCGCGCATGTCTATTATGAACGAGTTGTCTGAAGTATTGGCGCATGATAGTACGTATATTAACTACCATCACTTGGCCCTATTATGTGATCGTATGACATATTCGGCCAACATGATTTCCATTTTCAGAAATGGTATTAATAATGATAACATTGGACCCATTGCCAAGGCATCTTTTGAAGAGACACCCGAAATGTTCTTGAGGGCTGCTCGTCATGGCGAATTGGATATTATGCGAGGAGTTAGTGCCAATGTCATGTGTGGACAAGAAGGATATTTTGGAACCAATAGCTTTCAACTTTATGGAGACTTGAAGAAGATGAGCACTATGAAATCATACGAATATGAACTCGAAAACGAACAAGAGTATATTGAGAAGAGTATTGGATTCGCACAAGACATTGCGGACAAGTGTAGTGCGGAGAATATCGCAATCTTAAATAATGTGGTTGGAATTAAACAAGTCGACTTGGGCGACGCAGATGATGACGATTATAATATGAATTTTTAGATATTTCACGCGTGAATATTTTTATATAGATTATATATTACACCCTTGAAGATTTAAATACATGTATTCATTACTATATAATGGAACCAAGTTTATATTATAAAATTTTTGAATTAATAGGTGATGATATATTAGTCAAAAACTATTTTTTACAAAATATGAAAAAGAAATCGTATGATATATATACGGAATTTATTGAAAATAAATTTTTTGTTATGAAAAAATTATTGTCGAAAAATAATGCGTTTATTCAATATAATAGAAACGATCTTTTTGACATATTTGAAAAGAGTCAAAGGTTCATATTTGGTATATATGCTCTAAAAAAACAATTGCGACTAAAGAAAATTCAAAATCATGACTATAATAAGGATTTAAATTTCAACAGTCTTGATGATATTAAGGAAAACAGAAAGGTATCTGTTGTGGAAAACGATGTACGATACACGTTTAGTCTATGTGATATAGTTAATATAATAAACAACTCTTTGACATTTCATGATAAATTCTTCAGTGAGCCAAATGTTATAAAAAATCCATATACCAATCTTCCCTTTTCGAAAAGCTCATTAATTAAAATTTATAGTGCGTTTAAACCGTCGCCATATAGAATGCCTATAATATTCGAGCGATTTTATGATTGCTTTTTTGATATACATGATTTCGAAAAAAACAACGAACAATTGATTCGAGAACATAATATTAAATGTTTTATCAAAACGGAATCAACCGTCGAAAAAATAGAATGTATAAAAAATATGCTGAGATATTTTAATAAAACGCAAACGTCTGAAAATAAAATTATTATCGATTCCAATTTCCCAAAAAATAGAATGATACAGATTTTTCAGAAATTTATGCATACATATTTAAACATACTTAGTTTGAGTTCACGAGTTCGAATAAAAAATAAAAATCAGTTGATAATTGCGTTAAAAAGATTTCATATAGAAAATCCCATTTTTGGTAGAAAAATAATATTTAAAAACATTGATAAATTATACGAATATAGTAACCATATAAATAATTGTGATCGCAATACATTCGCGCAGACATATGTACCCACAACTGATCTTATTGATGTTGAAAAACAATGCTATTTTGTTGGAGAAAATAACAATTATTTTTCGATTTTTGCAGTGGATTCTGAAATAAAAAATCCTCCTCAAAAAATATTAACCAAAAAAGAATTATACTTACTATGTTTATTTATACATGACGACACGGGTAATGATAAAACGATGGAAAATAATTATTGTGTTCCTGAAATGAAATGGAATGAGTTATATTATAATCGTAAAGATAATTTTGAATTGCAACATATTATGTTTGATGACAGTGAAGATGATAGTGATGATGATATCATGAATTTTATGTATAGTGAACATACTATCGTCGACTCGGATGACGAAACTTACGTTTTTGATCCCGATGCCGATGCTGATCCCGATGCTGATAATGATATAAGTAATATTGAACTTGGAATCAATATGGATGACATGGATGATGAGATGAATGATATTGATGATGCCGCCATGGATATAGATACCTTAGATGATATAGCTGATAACTTGGATGAGATGGGTAATACATTGGATGCCATGGATGATACATTGGATGCAATGGATGCCGTGGATGATACATTGGATGACATGGATGAAGATTATCTACAACTGATAATAGAAAACGCAATTGAAGATGGCGACATATAACATAATGCAACGCAATGCACCACAACATAATTATAATTTTTAATAAGTTATAATTATTTTATTTTATAATTATTTTATTTTATAATTATTTTATTTTATTTGTAATGGACGTTTATTGCGAACGATTACAGGTCGTTTATATGTTTTCAAGTATTCCATACCAGAGGTATATTGAGACTTTGATAATAATTCGACAAACTCTGGTGTAATATCATGTTGTTCAATGAGAATATTGTCCTTGTTATTTTCAATTAATTTAACCCGCGTATTATTCGAGTAGCGCATATGTGGCTGTATTAAATAAAATTTCAGTTTTATGTTCGGATTAACACGTAATATGGGTTGGTTATTTTCCGAAAACTTTGTAGCAGAAAACAATATTACTGGCAAGTCGAATTTTTCACTCAACAACCAAATATCCAAGGTTGTCAATCCATAATGTTCACTTGATATAATGTCCTCCAATGTAGCCTTTTTATTTATTAGAATGTCGGCCAAGTCTTTCATTCCATATTGCTTCCAATAATCTACCAACTGTCCAACATACTTGGCCAATAATGGTTTATAAATATTTATCAATTCATCTCGTATTTCATTCATAGTTTTGAAAATATTGGCATTCTCCATAACATCGATTATTACTTGAAAACTACATTTAGGTGTGGGTGAATAATAAAACAATTCTTTAAAATCGGATGGAAGTAATGCGCGCAAGTTTCCATAAATATTTTTCCGTTTTGGTGTGCAAGAAGATTCTTTAATAACAGCTTCTTCAATAGAAGGTAAATCAGCATCTATTGATGCTACGTCCGAATAAACATTGGAATATGATTGCGTGATATATGGTTCGGCATTATCATAACTAATGTGTTTAATATATGAGTTGTGTGTTTCCGGGACCAGATCATCAAAATAATCTCCAACAACGAGAGACTGTAATAAAATGATTTCGTTTTCATGTAGGTTATATTTTAAATCATTGAACGACAAATACATTTTCGGTTCAAAAATAAACATTTTAATTCTGTTATATCGAACCAGTTCGTCGGCTAATCGACCAAAATACATTTTATCATTGTTTTGTCCATTCAATAAATTTTCTTGAGGCAATAATAAACGACAAGTGTCATTCTCATATCTACAGTACTTGCGAGATGCACATAATTCTTCACTCGTATTTAAACAACCGAAAATTTCATCAAAATCCATATTCTCAAAAGAAACAAATACGACGTGTTCGTCCATAAGTGTATGCAACATTTCGACAATACGTTCCAATTTATACACATACAATACTCCGACAGAGTTCGATATCGATTCAATGCCTTTACGCAATGATATATATTGATAATTATTCAATAAACTTCGCAAGGTATTTCGGAACGCATTGTAAAACCCGCTTTCAAGTTTAATTTTTTTTACATATTCTATTCGTTCTACATCTTTAACCGTGCTTAATTGGGTGTCTATATCTACTTTATTATAAGAAGTACTGTCTATTATTTTAAGACCGTCTCCATCGTATTGATTCGGTTCAGGTGCAGAAAGTTCGACAAATTGATTCGTTTCAGTTACGATTCCAACAATCATATTGTCTTCTAACACTTTTGAATGTGGTGCACTCATTATACGACCAGATGTTTCTTTATGAACCTGTGTAAGAAATTCGACAGTATCTAAATAAGTTGACCATAAACTACTGTCATTAAAATAAACCGTGTCTACACCAACAAGCTGTCCCGATGGTAATGTAGGTATGAAACCTTCAATCTCACCTTTACTACAATATAAACCAACCACCTTTGAGTGAAAATTTAACACTTGTTTTTCTACGACGTAATCTTCCTTTTCTAATTCTTCATGTGCAAGTTTTGCTGTTATATTTGTCTTGAACTTATATTCGCTGGGTATACTATTTAATGGAGTGCACATGGTTTTAAACATTGTTTCGAATTCCTTGAGTGAATCATTAATACCTGGGGGATTCGTAGAATTACCATATGTAAACAATCGTTCAAATGACCTCGTCGTTTTATTTCCATCATGAGAGTCTTCGATAATATATAATGGTTCATAATACTCGTACTTCTTCACTAAAAACAAGGTTGGTTTTTTAATATCAAAAAGAGAATGAGAGTAATGACTGGTAGGGCATATAATACTGATATTATTCGTTGTATCATCCGAAGGAATGTCCATGATAACAATATTTAATCCGTTATAAAAAAGACTCGGGTTAGGTGTGCATATAATATCCCACATATACATGTAATCTAATTGTGAATCGGGATTATCCAAGTAATCTAAAAAATTATTATATGAATTTATTAGACGTAATAGTGAATCGCGCTCATTTTCATTCGATTTATTCATTGACTTATAAGCGATTGAATTGGGATATTCATCTATTTGTACTTCTTTGTCTGGATTATAAAATGTATTCATTAGACTTCCGTTTTGATAATAACTAAACGTATCGACGGTAAGTATGCCCGAGTCTTTATTCTTAATATGCTTAATAAATCCAGAAATAGAAAGAATTTCTTTATGTGATTCAAAATCTGAAAATGCATCGGCAACACATGCTATAAAAGACCTTGTTTTACTCGTTTCTATACCATACCGTAAAACGCATCTTGTATTCGGTTTTAAATTGGTATTTTTTGAACTCACATAACAAGTTTTATTGTCAAAATTCAAAAAACGCTGAATTGGATTCGGTAAATATCCTATTCGACCACTTTCTAATGGCATCTTTTCTGGCCCTTTGACATATTCATCAATTTCATGTGTCTTTGCTTTATTAACATCGGTATCAATCCGATCTGTTTTAATATCACCATTATCGTCGTTAAGACATTGTGATTTTCGCTTGACTTGATTTGGTAAATTCCACGTTTTGAAACAACATGGGACACACAGACCATCTGGGTGAACATTCGATTTTAAGAATCCGGGATTATAGTTAACATATTTGCCCGTTTTAGTATCTAAATGTTCCTTTCCATCATTAAATTCGAATACGAACTTATCCTTTGGCACTTTTGTCGCTTTTATATCAATTACCTCTCCATAATCACCAGATTTTACGTCCGATTCGGTTAAACTCGTGTCTTTCTTCAAGTCCCAATATCTTGGACATATATACCAAAATTTTTTATCAGGAGAAGAGCCATATTTCATGGCCTGATCATATGATCCAGGATGTTCTTTATCAATACGTTCCTTCTCTGCATCTGTCAATATTACGGGTTGCCTTCTTTTATTCCATTGACAACTTCTTGAATAGGCATTAAATTTTCCTTGCTGAGTTGATACATATAATTTCGGATCACGTTTTTCAAGACGTTGGAAAAATGGATTAGGAAATGACAGAGACATGCCCGTTATATCCTTCACTAACGTTTCATCTTTTTCTTGTTCTTCTTCGGGTTGTTCTTCTTCGGGTTGTTCTTCTTCGGGTTGTTCTTCTTCGGGTTGTTCTTCTTCGGGTTCGACAACAACTTTTTCGACAGATTTATTATCAATGACTTTTTCGGGGCTTGCTTGTGGACTTGCAAGTGGTGTATCAGTCACAATGTCTACCTCGATTGCATCGGGGCTTGCTTCTGGACTTGCAGGTGGTGTGTCAGTAACAATATCTACGTTGATTGCATCGGGGCTTGCTTCTGGACTTGCAAGTGGTGTATCAGCCAAAATGTCTACATCGATTGCATCGGGACTTGATTGTGGTGTGCTGCTTCCCAAAATGTCTATGTCTATTGCGTCGGGACTTGCATCTGGGTATGCATCTGGACGTGCTTCAGGAATTGATTCGGGTGTGTCGGATATAATATCTATGTCGAATGCATCTGGGCTTGCTTCTGGGCTTGAATCTATTAGTTCTATGCTAACAGGACTTGGTGTATCGTCGTCGTTTCCACCCTCAAACACTTCGTCATCGCTTTCATCATCATCACTATCATCTTGTATCAACAAATCTAATATATTATCACTTTCATTTGGTGATTTTCCTTCACTATCTCCGAACGCGATGGGGTCATATATATCGCGGTTTTGTTCCGATGGAGCAATAATATCGACCATCTCTTCAAGCTTTTTTTCTTGACGCCCAGTACACAATTTTTTAATACTCTCAGCATACTTGGGTGGCGGGTTCTGCGTAAGTTGAATTAGAGAATCAATATATACGGGCAATGTTTCATAATAACGTATATTATTTATACCATCAATTCGTATTGTAATATTAGATTGAAATTGATCTTGTGTTATTGTAGTTAAAAATCCGGGATTTTCCTTGGAACGCATAGATTTTCGACGATTCATATTTTGGACTACTTGCACACCATTTAAATAATCTATTAATTTCAATTGAGATTCCTCTTCACTTAGTTGAAAATTTTCAATTAACATTGAAATAATAATATCCTCTTGTGTTTCCTTATTATACAAGTCGGATATAAATGACTGAATACTATCCATTTCGTTAAAATTCGCCACACGCTTAAATCTCATTACAATTCCATCTTTTAAAGTACTATTTTCGACAGAAAATATACTCGAAACACACCCGAGAATTTTTCGCAATTGTATATTTTTACTTATTTCCAAATAACACACATAATTCATGTCAATAATTTCTACATTGTCGTCATAAAAACTATCAAATGAACTCATTTTATATCCACTCTGTTCAATATAATTTTTAATAATGTTTATAATCGGATTCACATTTTCCCTAATAATATCTCGTATTTCAAGCATATCAAAGTTTTTTTTACTCTGAACATGAATATGAATATTCGCAGAAGTGTCAATCTCGCAAATTATGATTACATCCTGATCTTGAATCCGCTTTTTCATATACATTGAAACACGACCACTATGGGGTGTAGCTTTATTAATCTTAATAACATGAGCCTTACTCAAAACCGGTATTTTTCGACCACCTTTTGCGGTCTCAGGACAATATAATCTAAAAATCGTTTCTCGCTTCTTTGAAGCATTCAGTTTCGTCAATGGCATATCATCGCTCGTGCTTATTATTTTGAATATGACATCGAGTGGAATAAAAAACTCATTTTCCTGATAAAGTACTACTTGGGCTCGAGTAATACCCTGGTATAAATATTTTGTAGAATCAGGATTATTATTGTAAATATTATAAAACAAGTCCACATTTTCAATATTTTTTTCAAATTTTGCACTGACCAGTTTTCGTGTAGCTTTTATTAAACCCTCCTTTTTCGATTCAAAGGTTTCCAAGTCATAAATTTTTTTCTCATGTAGGTACGTAAAATATAATTTTATGATGACATTTTCATTAAAACCATGTGTTTTTGCATAATTTAAGACATTGTCGGCTAAACATAAATAGATAGTATTGTTATTTATAAACCCAGAATTCATAAGCAAAGTTTTGTTCGTAGTACTTACTAAATTTTCAACACTTTCACTTAGCAATTTATTAATGTATAATATCTGAAATGGATTTACATACATGGAGTATACTGCATCACCTGTGATCAATTTCATACCAAGTGGTTTTTTTTGAATAACCGATAATTTATTAATATTTAACTGAATAATATCATCGTAATCGATATAACTAACGTCGCGTCCAATTGTATCGAGATGTTCAATGTTATTATTCACCATGTATTGTTTTAGTGAACTGGGATGTATGTCCAATTTACCATTATAAGAAAGATTAGCATATAATTGGGAAACATCTATTACACTCATATTTTCTACAAATAAATACATCTCTTCAAAACTATAATTAAATCCAGTTCCTAATATAATTTTCTTTTTTACGGTTTCTATTGTATCATCCATATGTAGTATACTATCTATGTTCATGATTTCAATATCCTCGGAAGCAATGCGTTCCAATTCATCACTACTAAATATGGTTTCTAATTCAGGTAAAGTACTTTGCCCTGAGAAAACATGATATTTTACCAATTTATTAGATGAATTTAATAATGCTATTTTATAAATACTCATGTATATATAAACTAACTTTATATTTTTATAATATTTTATTTACCTATTTATTATTATATTTACCTATGTATATGAATGAACATTGGGGAAATATCATCTGGCGCTTTCTGCATGTTTTAGTGGAAAATATCGATGCGAATGCGTTTAATACTTGTAAAGGAGACGTAATAGATCTTATAAATTATATTTGCGAAAATCTACCATGTAATATTTGTTCGGTTCATTATAAAACAAAATATTGCATACAGCATGACGATATATTTCACGTTGAGGGATTAAAAACAAGACTTTGGGCTATACATAATTCCATAAATATTGATCGCCGTGCAGCAACATACAAGCATACCATATTAAAACAATATATGGAATATTGTTTCCAGGACGTGTATGACGATTTTCACAAGAAAACGGATAGATATAAATCTATGGATTTCAAGATGATTGAAAAGTATCTTGATGCGATTAAATTACGGTAATATATATGAATATTTAATTTCTAATTTCTAACTTCTAACAGGTTCATAATGACCACCAGTCCATTCTAATTGAATCGTCTTGGTATAATTGCTTGAAACGGGAATAAATTCAATACTCGTTCCATTCCTGTCGCGAAAATTTTTAACAATAATACGCCATTGCCAGATATTGCAAGCAGATTGTATCTCTATTGCTCCACCCCATGTACTCGTATTGCGCATATTTTGTATATAATTATTACCTTCCATTTTTACAATTTCAGATGTTTCCAAACCATCTACTAAAGCACCGCCATTTTGAATATAATCGCAAATTTTATTGCGAATATCCACACTTGACAAATCTGGTAAAAAATAATGCATGCTATTGAAAAGACAACTCATTATATATAATATATACTATTTTTTTATATTATATTATATTATTATTACATTATTATTACATTACATGTCATAATATGGGTTATCTGTAATATCCATACCACAATAGGGTTGTGGGTTTTTCTTATAGTCAACTGGTTTATAAATTCCTTTTTCAATTGCATTGGTAAGAAGAAACTTGAAATTTTGCCAGAATTCATCATTATGCCCAACCGTTGAGCTCATAATATGACTTAATTCATGGAGGGCCACAAATACAAGAGTATTTTCATCTATAAGCTTGGTCCCGTTTTTACGACGATGTAAGCAAAAGGCCAATTTTTCTCCTTTATTTTCACTATACGCAGTATATTCACTTGTAGGTAGTGTCTCATTAATCTTTTGTGGATTAAATCCTTCGTGCAATCGGATGACATTTTTTTTTTCAGGATGGAGTTTATACATATAGGATACTATGGATTTCATTTTGACATTTACATCTGCCAATAAATCTGCTGCCTCATTTAAACGCCTTCTCTCACGAACACAGTATTTATTACCATCAACTCCTGATACTATACACTTCAATTGAAAAAAATCAGACTCTATATATATTTTGGCCAGAATTACAACTATCATAATTATAACTATATATGTCATGGACGATTGCGCCATATATAGTTATAACAGAAAGAATTCCATAACATCCAAAAAATATTTGTCGTAAAAATAAGTTAACCTGTTTATTACTAATATACTTGCACCTATACTTGTACCTATAATTGCACCTATACTTGCAATGAAATAATAATTGTACATAATTTCTATATTGTATAGAAATTATAAATCCATTATATCGTTAAACTTATATCGTTAAACTTATATCGTTAAACTTATATCGTTAAACTTATATCGTTAAACTTATATCGTTAAA